>Ga0308025_1000004_pt1 | contig 147286 bp, 178 predicted proteins | sample Neamet422_FD_201298 | JGI IMG/M metagenome (GOLD analysis project Ga0308025, IMG submission 201298) | Marine microbial communities from water near the shore, Antarctic Ocean - #422 | ecosystem: Environmental > Aquatic > Marine > Unclassified | place: Southern Ocean | collected 2014-10-03
TCATACATACTGTCAATCATATCTATGACATTTTCTAGCTCCTCTACACCTCTTTGTTTAGCATACCTCTCAACTTGTGATTTAAGGTCGCTATCTGAAATGTCTAAAGTTATCGTTTGTGATTCATTCATCTTAGTCTTGTTTTAGTTCGTTAGGGATTTCCATCCATCTAATTACTTCACCTTTCAATGTAGTTTCCCACATATCTAACCATTCTGTACCTGTGTAGTAGCACAACTTGATGTAGCCGTTACTCATTCTACACACATAGCTTCCTTCTTTTTTTGGGTGTTCCATCTTAGTCTTGTTTTAGTTTAATTATTCTTTCCCGTAGTCTAACATATGAATTGCCAACCTCTGCTAAATCCATCTGATTTTCCAATTCCTCGATTACTTTCTGGTTAGCATATGCTTCCATGGTCTCGTGGATTAGGCCTTCATCGATACTAACCGTATCCCCATCCTGGGATATATAGTCGACCTGATCTAATAGTTCTTCTGCTGTCTTATTCATCTAATGTTCTTTCTAATATGTTACATTCAAATTTGATATCGTCCCAATCTGAATAGAATGAGTCTGCTAATAATGCGGCCTTAGCTAACTCTATGGTTGAGTATACTCCGACTACCTCGTTTATCTCTGTTAATGCTATGTATATTTTCATATTACTGTTGTCTAGTGTTGTTAGGATGACCCTTAACTGGTCTAGGTGGAACCTAGATGTACGGGGTATGTTGCTCATATTTGTACAAAAAGCACCATGCTATAAAAATTGCTTAAGGCCTCTTTAAAATAAAGAATTCCCCAACTGTTTACAACTAATTATTTAGTATAACAGTTGGGGTACTCTCTAACCTACATACCTACTATGCATTGCGTATATCTGCAGCGCTGAATAGAGCGTCTGCCGAATTATCTTGATCGAAGGTTTCATGTCCTTCTAGTATAACGTGCTTTTGAACTAATTGCTTAACGAACGTTCTTTCGCTATCTATTCCGCCTGCACCATCGAATTGAGGATAGATGCAAACTTCAGCAGACTCTTCGATTGTGAACCCATCGTACATCAGACTGGCCATCTCTATCGAAGCTCTTGTACTGATGTGTGTACTGATACGTGGACATTCAGCCATTAGTTCTAAACGTGTACCACCTACTATGTTTGCGATACTTCTTAGATTGTCTGTTGTTACCTTAGGATATATCATCTTAAGTAACTCAAATTCTTCGTCTTCATTCAATACATCCATTTCAACGATAATGAACCTATCTAGTAATGCTCTATCCATTACCCTAGTTGCGGTATACTCATTACCTATGTTGGCTGTTGCTATGAACGTAACTCCTTTTGCTACCTTAATGGTTGGACTACCTTCTGCTTCATCTAATCTTAAGTAGCGTTGTCCTTCATCTAACACAGTCATTAGTATGTTATGTGCATCGGGATGAGCTCTTGATAGTTCGTCTAATAATATGACCGCATTCTCAGTTTGAATTGCAGTAACGAAGTGTGCTTGTGCAAAGATAGTACCATCTTCCTTATTAAAGTGTGTGTTACCTATAAGGGTAGATCTAGGATCTTGTGTTGCTCCTAAATTGAAGTAGAAGTCTGGTCTATCTAATGCGCTAACTAGACTCTTTGCAGCCATTGTCTTTCCACAACCTGCTGGTCCAGTCATTAGTATGTTTTTTGCTCTCATTGCTGACCTAACCAAATATTTCCATTTGAGGTCTGTCATTTTGAGTGTTTTTGGTCTTAGGCTAGTTGAGCTCGATATGAATGACATAAGCTCTAACTGTTCCTTTGGTAAGTCTGACGGTATCACGTTAAGTTGAGTAGCCGTAAGTTCTGGAAAGTCCTTAACTATTGACGTACCTGTCTGAATTGATTCGATCTTTGCAGTACCATACCTTAGTATATCATCTACACAAGTAACTTTAACCGCATTCCCATTCTTAAGGGCTACATCGCAAAGTCTAGCGTATCTATCATCATTTGGCCATGCATACTGATTGTCTGCTGTGTCCAATAATGTCTTGATTCCTTTGATAGTGGTTGGTGATAAATAAACTGTTTTTGTCATAATGTAGGTATTTGGTTATTGTTATGTGTACGTGATTGTTAGTGTGATCGATTATCCGATCATGTGTATTAGAACGATAAGTAGCCAATATGCTCCAATTATACTGACTGCTACGATTAACGATTGTGTAGCCTCGATTGGATCTTCTTTGATGGCCTTTGCGAAGTCTTTGAATAGATCGATCATAATGATTATAGTTTAGATTGTTTCTGATTGTACTTATCTGCAGCATCGCATAGTTCTTCGAATCGTGATCCTGTTTCAGCAGGCTTAACTGATTCACCATGTATAGTCATTCCATCTCTAGTGATTGTGATTAGATTGTGACCGTTTAAATGTACTGCGTAATTTCCGAATTTCTTTGTCATAATGTAGGTAGGTAAGGTTAAGTTGTTATTGATTTATAGTATAAATATAAGCATTAAATGTTAAACCGGAAACTGTTTTGCAACTTAGTTTCGAAAGTTATTAACAGTCTATATTATTGGGTTAGTTGGTCGCAATTGTGAGATTCGAAGTGTATATAACCGGAACGTACCTAAATTGATTGCGACTACGTTGACTTTGTTTATCTTATGTACTAGGTATTTGCTGAAGTCTCCACCTCTCTTACATCTTGGTGTTTTGAATTTTGGAAGTAACTCTACGATTTGTGTTGTGAAAATGTCTTTCATAATATAGGTAGGTAAGGTTAGTGTTAATGTGTTATTTATAGTATAAATATAAGCATTCTATTCTTAACCGGAAACTGTTTGATCATTTAGTTTCATAAGTTATTAACAGTTTCGAATGTACTATTCGTTAATATCTAAGAAATAGATAGCATCTTCAGGATGTGTATTTGAAACGAAAGCATTATCAGCCCAAGTTTTAGCATTAACTGCCTTATATTGTGTTTGGCTATACAAGTTTGTATTCTCCCAACCATTATTAATATCTGCTACAGTTAGACTAGCCAAGATGGTTTCGTCGATAAATACGATTTTCTTACCTTTCTTAGCAAATACTGTAACATAGAAATCTAATCCTTCTGGACAAAACTCTACAGTGTGTAGAACTCCTTTTTTGTAACTGTTGATTGCCTGTGCAGGATTCTTCATTATAGCTACATTATCAAAGTCTCTACAATCTACAACGGTCATGAATCCAGCTCTACATTTAACTACCATTCTGAATTTACCAGATGTGTAGCTTGCAATGTGATTTACTGTGTGAATGTCTGTAGTGTTGATTAGTTGATTGCTCATAGTAGGTAGGTTTAGTTAGTGTTAATGTGTTATTTATAGTATAAATATAAGCATTCTAGCCTACACCGGAAACTGTTTTGTACTTTATTTTCATAAGTTATTAACAATTTAGTGTGTTTATCACGCTGTGTAGAGTGATTGTGGGTCTGATGTGTTGAGTAGTCCCTCTAATCTGGCAAATCGGATGGTCTAGGAAAAAATAACGAGACCCGCACAAACGACCAAGGCCTTCTGAATATCCTACCGCCATTCGAACCTATATCCGCAGCCCACATCTATATCGTTAAGGTCAGGGTCTACAGTTATTGACGCCAGCAGATCAAATTTACACCGGATACACCTAACCATCGATTAGGCTAATCTGGGATCTGACTAGACTTGTATGACCCTTATTCTTATCTTTATACTGTGTCTTATACCTATCCTTATGTAGTTTATATAGATTCTTTTTAGTTGTAGATTCATTTGTTCTCTTCGTCTGAGTATAATATATGTGACGCCGAGCGTATGAATTAGATTCGATTATGATCAACGTCGAATGATTGATTGGACTTTGTTGCATAATGCCATGATATCCGCGTCTATTTTCATATCGAGATCGACGATATCGGATAGCATCTGAACATGTCTACGATGGGAGTCGAAGTCGAAAGTCGATATGTTCGGATTGTTGGAGTTTGCGTTGCCCCAATGTATTGCTGATTGTAGTAAAGTAGCAACCATATCCTTATGTGTTTGGGCTAGGTCATGCTCCTGTTTTAGTCGTTTCATGTCCATACTGTGAATAATTATATCTTATGGTTTCTTATATATTGAATTCAATCTGATTACTATCTCGTTGCATGTCTCCATTTCGATTGGCATTATCGTTCTATTCGAATTACCCTTCGTTTCTAATAGTATTTTCTTTATGTAGTCTACATCCCATGTATATGCGTCAACGACGTTCCTATCAACTCTAATGTCTATTAACCCATCGGATAGACATTTCTTGAGTTTATCATGTAGTTCCGATATTCTCATTACATGTACTAGTTGTTGAACTGTTCGTGTTTTTGGAGGCATGTTGTACTTTTATATATGGTTAGTTGATCTATTGTTTACTTGAAAAGACCTTAGATTTGACTTGTGACTAGTACTTTTTTGGGGTGACCGCTTGGGCGACGCTCATTGTTTGGGTGGGGCGGACGCTAATTGTTAACTATGGGGTGGTGTCGAGCGCCATGTGTATACTCCTAACGTTGTATTTAGATACATACATTGCCAATTCGTCAAGTTCGATCGTTGCACGAACGTATCCATCTGGGTGTATCTCATACTCTATTACTATGTATACTGATTTAGACATCTATATCATGCTGTCCTGATGTTGGAATAGATTCGTTAAGGGTGTTGTTTGAATTGAACATCGTTGGTGCGTCATTATAAATTATTCCTTCACAATACGGTTCAGTATACGTTACCTCTTGTCTATTCCACCAATTCCTGTCTGATGGATATTTCAGTGTTATGTTGTTATTCCATTCATATGGCTTAGTTGGACTGATTGTCCACCCTTCTATGTTTGGCAGTATGTCGTTTATCTTATCTATGAATTCTGTGATACCTACCGCATCTTCAAGTTGTATCGTCTTATTATCGAAATCTAGTCTAATCTTCATGTCGTACGCCTTTTTTGTTTTGTTTTCTAATCGTGTACTTCTTTTGTGCACGTTCTAGTTTAATGATCATTAGATCAATGGTTTGTTCGAAAGCAGGATCTGTATGTGCGTCTGTATCTACTCCATATAGTACTTCGCGAATTATCTCAGTGTCTATCTTCATATGACTATGTCTTCTTTTTGTTATTTCGTTTTCTCTTTTGCTTGTAATTCTTGCGTACTGATGCAATATAGTTTGCTATGATTATGATTGGTGCGCGTCTTCTAACAGCCCAATTCCAAAATAATAGTATGGATATGTACGTTAGTTCGAACATCGCCAATCCAGTAAATGGTATCATTAGCAACGTAGTCAATAGTAGTAATATTGATATGACCACGCTGAACGTGCCTTCCTTGAAGTCAGTTGATCGTATTTGCCACCATCCATATAAAAATATGAATACAACATACATTACAAAGAATGTCGTTGCAACTATTAGATGCACGATTCTTAACTCTTCTGTTATTATTGCGGTTAGCATCAATCCTGTACATGCTGCGTTTAACATGTATGATAGTACATGTGACTTGATTCCATCGTACTTATCTTCTATCATCGTTGATCCGTTCAACCATAATCCAATTGACACTATTCCCAAATATATTGGCCATATGCCTGCAGTAATTGGAAGTACTCCAAATCTAGATAGTGCGTTTGTGTATATGCTCCAATCGTCTACAACCATTCCTGCTATCAATGGTATCGATAGTGCGAGTACTAATGTTGTATCTATCCAATGTCGTTTCAGTGTACGTATGTTTTCAATGTCCAACTTACGCATTAATCACCCTTTCTCGATATCTGATATATCCAGTAGAAGATGATCATCATTGCAAATGGCCATGTGAACACCGTCATTATCCTATTTTTGTGTGTTCTGTCTTTTTTAGCAAAACCTAAGATGTCAATCAGCGCTGTGATCGTTATTCCAATTACTATGTACCAATATATACCGCTCATACTATTCCTCGTCTAAGTTACTATTATCAACTGTTTCAACATGATCTATTCTATGATGTTCAACATCATATACTTCGTCCATTTGGTCTACTGATTCAGCCAATCGTGAGTCAGTAGAATATTGTCTATTTCCTGCGCAGTATGGACATGATCCTCCATTCCTGCATGTCTTATCGAATCGCTTCGATTTCGTGTATGGTTGTTTGCGTGTCCTACTCATCATTTAGTTTTAATATGAATATATTATGCGTTTTGTTTGATGTAGCCGTGATGCTAGAAATGATCTTACCTTCCCACTCTGATTGAGCTCGTACCATAGGTTGCCCAATGCATATATATGGTCCTCCAGCAGGATCTATCATATATAGATCAGTTTCATCTGCATTATCAGTTGGTCCATATCTATATTTATCATTTTTGTCAAATTTCATTTCAACTGTGCCATCGCGCATGTCCGTGAATTCAATTAGATTGTTGTCTCTGTTTCTGTATTGTATCATATTGGGTAATTCAATGCGTTACTTATCATTGGGAATTCATTTACAAATATCGATTTTGCATCCCTTGCGATCAATTGTATTTCAAGTTGAGCATGTTCATCATCGCGTAATTGTAAGAAGTGTACCCATGATCTGATGCTGCCTGTCATGTATATCTTCGTTTTAGTCGCCAATGGTAAGACCATTCTAGCCTGTTCTCTTGCAACTCCAGCATTGATCAAATTGTTGTAAGTCGTTTCCGCAACCCTTAATGCATGTTGTATGTCTTGTGAAGCAGATATACTGATGTCACCATGTTTTATCAATGGATCAAACTCTTCAGTTGAACTCTGTCTATTGTTATCACATTGACGTCGAATAGATATATCTTCGAACATATCGTCCAATTTGTTGACATCTTGATAACGTTGACTGAACTCTTGGAATGTGAACGATCTATGTCTGATCAATTGTATTCCTATCGCTTTACTTGTCTCAATTTCTAATGTCATGTACGCATGTTCGAATGGCGACCAATGATTGTTCTTAATCAAATAGTTTATGAGACCTTCAGGTTTCGCCTTCTTATCTGCTCTACCACTACTGACTCGTGCAACATGTACGATGTGATCTTCTGCGTTTGGTGTGCTTTCTATTAATTGTACGTTCATGTATGTTTCTTATTTTGTTTGTATATATCTAATATAATCATATTATTTGACACTAAAAAATAATTTAGCACATTCTTTCGTCACCATGTACTATTTTTAATGTTGGAAATCGTAACGACCAATTGCCATTCTGATTCTGTGATTCTTCAAAGTATGTAACTGTAACAGTCTTACCGATCAATTCATCTGGATTAGCAAAATAATGCTTGCGTTCTGCCATTGACCAACCTGATCCAACTCCTACCTCGTTTCCTTTATGTAATATAATAATATTGCTGAGCATTTCAGCCTCGTACTCTTCTCCATTATCAATGTATCGCATTGACTTTGACACTATTCGTTCAACGACATATTCAGCATCACTGAATTTCTTAACCTTCAATATGTCTTTGCTTCGTTTACCGTCATATGCAACGTCTTTACGAATCATTAATCCTTCAAACCCATTGTTTTCTGCTTCTGCAGTCATATTGTCCAATTGAGTCTCATCAACGATTACGTCCTGATCTAGCATATGAATATGTTTGCGAGTCGTTTTTGATAGTGTAGTTTTTGCATGTTGTATTCTATCTGAGAAGATTCGTTCACTAGTTTGATTGTCAAATTCAGTCAATGTCAATAGATCAAAAACATGAAACATTGGTTGTTTAATGGTATGATCTTTCTTTCTAATCTCTTTCATAATACCTTGAAAATCTTCATTTCCATTTTCATCCATTATGCAGACTTCGCCATCTAGTACAAAATCATGTGGAATAGCCGATACCTCTTCTGCTATGTTGTTGAGTGTGGTGAACTGTTTTCCTTGTCTAGATAGTACATCAATATTTGTGCCTTCTTTTCTAATTATGCATCGTACACCATCCAATTTGCGACTACCAATCCATTGTTCATTCACAAAATCAGGCATTTTACGAAGTTTTTCGGCAAGTGCAACACTAAACGTTGGTATCAGACCAGGTATTACATTATTTATTATTCTTGTACCTGCTCGAGTCTTAAGATCCTTATCGATTATTGCGAATACAATTTCTTTGAATTGTGGGTATTTCGTAACAAAACCATTTATCATACCAATTGCTGTATGTCCAGTCCAAACTCGATTACTCAAATTATCCAATAATGTGTAAATATCTATACATTCACCAATTGGATTGTTGATCGATTCATTCTTAATTACATTTCGTGAGCTCACTCCAAAGTGTATGTACGGGCTATGTGTATATACTAGTAGCCTGCCTACTCCGATGTCACTTTTCACCGAGGCTATATATTCCTTCTTTTTGTTTGAACTTGTTGTTGTTTTTAGTAGTGTTACTAAGTCTAATAGGTTTTGTAAGTCTGTCATTTGTTATTTATTTTGCATTCGTTTAACTTCGGCTAATATATCTTCATGTGATATTTGACCATCACCATGATTTACGTCTTTTTCAAGTGGAGCTGCATCTGTATCGTCTCCATTCTCTTCATATTCCTCTAAATTGGTTGGTAGTCCATCTTCATCTATTTTTATATGTGATTCTCTAATACCAGCCTCTTTCAATTCCTTTATTTCCGGACGTTCAGTCTTAAATCCTGACTTGTGACCAAATATATTTCCAACCTGTATATAGTAGCAATTGTAACATAGTATCTCTAGATTCTCTAACCTGTAATCGTCTCTATCGTCACTAATTTGACGAAGTAGGAGTGGTGAGTTTTTATCAGTTTCTCGCCTATGTTCATAACCACAACTTTCACATGTCTGAGTTCGTAAACCTGCACGTATTAATCTGTGCTTAAGTCTGAATAGTGGGTATCGTCTTTCACAATTATTATTCAGTATTGTGTCTAATGGTACACCACCCTTTCTATCATAGACTCTCTTAACATATCGTTTGAGTTTACCAGTCTTTGCATCGATCGCCTTATGCATATCGAATAATGTTTCACCAGTTTCACTATCGATATATTGTTTTGCCCAATGCTTGAAATGATTATATGATACACCTAGAAATTTTGCAGCTGCAGTGTTCGAAGCTGTGTTCTTCATCGATAGCCTAATGTCTGATTCTAACAGATTGTTTTTTGGTCTTGCCATATTATTCTCCCATTAATTCTTCATCAATTATGGACGTGTCATTTATAGCATATTCATATAGTTCAACTGATGGTAAACTATCTATGTTGCCGCATACATTCGATATCGTCGCCTTGACTGTGTCTATGCGCTTTATTGATTGTCTAGACCAGTGCTCCAATGTGAATGCATTTTTGTATGCATCAAATACAGATTCTGAAACTTGTAAGTCTGGCCATTCTGAACTTATTATGTTTTTGCCATGCTGCGTTATGTAGAATCTACCATTTCGTTCATTTAGTTTTGCACCCTTGAACTTTGTGTGTATGGCGTATTTCATTTTGTCGAATATGAATTGTCTATTTTCTATCATGTGATTTGTTTAAATGTTGTCTACTATTTGTGTAAACGTATCTACGTCTACTTGAACTTGAACGTGGTTAATTTCGGTTGCTACTGGTTGCGTTAATGAGTATGTTTGTATGTTACCATGTATAACCTCGCTTACCGGTACCCATATTAGTACTGTCATATGATTTTGTTTAGGCTGTTGCAAATTTAGAATTTAATGATTTTGTTAAGTCGAACAGTTTAGTTGGATCGATGAATTCAGCGTCTTTTCCATACATACCATTGAATGCTGATCTAGAGTATGAGCTTGAATATCTAGTATCTTCTATAAAATAGCTTAGAACAACTATTCCTCTTGATCGCATATTTTCAACTTGTTTTCTTGTATGTGTCTGTGCCTCTTGTCCACTATAGTGTATGCTATTGTTTCCGAACGTTGGTTCTCCATCAGAAAAATTAATGAAGTAACTGTCAAGATTTGCTGATCCATTCAATATGTCTGATTGTATTGCTTCGAAGCAAAGTCCTTCAGGCGTAGATCCTGGACATGTTATATTTGGAAATATCTTTGGAATCTTGCTGATCTTATCCTTTGTACTATCGTATGCAATAAATATTGCTGGTAGAATATCTGAACCAACTCGTTCTGCTGATCGATACGATATTACTACGCCTAGATTTTGTACCATTGATGCAGCCTTTGCAATCGCAATGGCAGATATTTGTGCGTTTGTCCATTTGTCACCATTCATAGATCCTGAAGCGTCGATCGATAAGTGCAATTTAACAGGCTTAAATCTATCAACAAATATCTGCTCAAATACTTGTTCATTTCCAAAGCCTAATGATGCTATCATTCGTTTGTCTATTCTACCCTTACGTAGTCTATTGTATTTAAGTGAGGTTTCGTCATTTCTAATTTGTAATTTTCTACCTAACATGTTTCCCAATCTCATACCAGTTGAAATTGCTTCTGAACTGGTACCAACTTGTCTCCATGAATTTGATCCATCTAACGTACTGTATAGTCCAGAATCGATCAGTTTCTGTGTGACATTCTTAATAACAATGCATTGAGTTCCATTTGATTTGCCATATCGTTGCAAGTGGTTTTCTCCAACAGTTTTCATTGTTGATCCAGATTCCTTTAATGCTTCGATTTTGTTACTATCTGTCTTAGACACATTTGACTTATTGACTTCACCATCGATAAACGATGTTTGAGCTTCTATCTTCTTTTTTAATGAATGTAATTGTTTATCGCTAAACTCCGATTTGTCGTCTACATTTTCACCAGTAGTAGTTGATCCATCATCAGATTCTGATCCTTCGCCATTAGATTCTGATTCTTCTCCAGTTGAACCAATCTCATTTGTTTTGCTACCATCTTCTGCCTCTTCTGATTTTGATTTGGCTGATGTATCTACTTCGATGTTTGATTCAACTATTTTGAATATATCTATTGCAACGGTTAGTGCGTCTGATGTTGATTTTAATCTTGATATTTTTGTTAAATCTAATGCCTTCCAAACGTCATTTAGGCCAATTAGAGCATCAAGATTACGGTGTTGATTCGTTAGGTTTATTATTCTAAACATATATGATTCCCAATCTTCTGAAGTCTTTTCAGTTGATTGTAACGCTTTATCAATTATGGTAGCATTGAAGTATTTATCATACATTGCTTTATAATACCCTCTATAGCCTGGAGCTGATGTGTATATATGATGATCAATTCGTCTATCTTCAACATAATTCAATAGTGATTTTACATAATCAAATATGTAGTCTGTTGCAAAGTCAATACTTTCAGCATCAATATTTCCTTTGTGCTTTTTCGCAATGTCTATTATGAGATCCGATGGAATTGTTCTATATAATTTCTTAACTATGTTAAAATCAGTTAGTAAACAGTGTGAACCTTCGTGCAATGCTAATCCAACAGTTGGATCAAAATCGCGTTGTTTTATGTTACCAGATATAACAACCGATTGGCCATCTGTATAACTTTCATCCTTAGTTGAATACTTAACTGGGATTGATTTACCAGTAACGATATTAACGAAGTTTGAAATAGCTCGTAATGTTCCAGCCATTTTGTGATAATCTTTTCCAATTTGAATAGATTCGCCTGTTAGTACGTCGTAACTTACTGATTCGTCAAGCCAAAATGATGATGTTTTCTTTTGCATAAGTAGGTAGTTTAATTAATGTTAAGCTGTTATTTATATTATAAATATAAGCATAAAAGTTGATATCGGAAAACTATTTAGTTCAAAGTTATTAACAATTTTTACCAACTTATTAACAATTTGAAGTGTTGATATCATATCCATATCAATCGTTTACATAGTAAATATAAGCATAAAAGGCTAGTCCGGAAAATGCGGATCTACTTATTTTCAATATAAATGCAATTTATAATCATTATAGATAGGAATATTACGAACTGGATCCGAAGTTTAGTCTACGTTTGGTTTTGTCAATGAATTTAGCGATTCTAACCAACGCATCTGGATCAGTGTTTCTGCTATGTAGTGTCACAAACAGTTTGACATAGTTACAAGCAGAGTTGAGTTGTATTTGCGAATCACATGATCGTATGACCGCAAATACCTTGCTCAATAGTTGTTTTTGATCATCCACAGAATGTATGTCTACATTTGAAGGTATCAGCCCAATTGGTTGCAACTGATATTGCCTCACCTAATCCATTCACAATAACGTCTTTAATTGGACGTCCATCGTTATGTAGTAGTATGATATACCTAGTATCACCTTCGTTTTGTGTGAATTTGTTTACTTTAACTGACATTTTGTTTGGTTGTTTAGACATGAATATTTCCCATACGTTAAGGTTGATTGATTGTACAATATAACAAAAATGATTGACATAAAAAAATAATGTTGACTATATTTTCAAATTATAATCCAATTTCACGTCGATTGTATTTCTTTCGCTGATCGGCCATGACATAGTCTACGTTGTCGTTTTTCCCACAATGTGGACAATTGAGTCTATCTAATTCCGATGCCTCGTTTATCTTCCACTCGCCTGAGCATTCTGAATTTCCACATTTATATATGTAAGTATGTCTAATAAATACGCTGTGTGCCATGATGTTCCCTATAATCTAGTTTATGTATTAGTTTCTAACAATTCTATATTTGCCGGCATACTTGATCTTTAATGCTGCAAGTACCAATACACCGATGCCAACAAATGCAACTTCATCAATATTCAGATTACTTGGTAGATCAAAGTTTTTAGCTCCTGCGATATAGACTCTCTTAATATGAGTACCTTTGACATGTTTCAGTATATTGGTCGTTTGCATATCTATCATCAAAAATCGCAATTTCTTTGGAAACTTCCAACCATTCATATTAACATTGCGTAGATTACAATCGTTGAATGCAATGTAATCATTACATGCCGCCATATCTAAAATCTTTGGCCACTGTTTAACATCTGTTGTTAATCCAGAGAAAACAATCTTGTCTTTTGATGCAATCAATTTGGTTGGTAGGATGATGTTGCTAGAACCTATTCCAACGAAGCTTGTGGTATCTATGTAAACAGCATCACCTTTTTCTGATATTGCATGATGATTCGGGTTGAGTTTACCAATTGGTGATATTATTCCTTTAAATGCCGTCATATCAACACCAGGTTTCAACTTCGACACAAATTTCTTATATTCAGAATCAATAACAGTTTTATGTGGGTTATCCTGTCCATCCCAATATACTATGCTACCATCAGCGAATACTGCTGCTGCAACCTTCTTGTACTTTGATTCAGGCGGGTCTACATCGAATATGAAGTAGAATGACTTTCCATCATAATTAACGTACTCATCAAAGTACCGTGCTCCACTTGTGCCAGAAATGCACCATTTGGTACCAGAACCCAATTCGCAACTCGCTTTGGCTGTATCTATCTTAAACACAGTGAATCGGTCATCAGAATATATCTTCTTAGACCCTTTAGGTTGCTTAATATCTGATTTGGATGCAAGTCTTTTGTTTGATTTGGATGACGTAGCTAAAGCTTCTAATGACTTGACATTTGAAATTTCACCAGACTGTATCTTGCTCTTTATATCTACATACGATACTCCGACTGCCTTCAGCCTATTCATAATTGTCATGAACTCACCGTTTCTGTCAGTAGATAACTTTGCAGCTATATGGTCCATCTGAGACTTGTTGAATTCGTTGAGTTTAGGTTTTGCCAATATGTTTGATAGTTTCATCATATACATATCCGCTATGATGCGTCGAAATCATCAGACCAAGTTAGTTTTACTTTTGACTTTGATAGTGCCTTAATTGCCTTATCTAGTTTTGCATCATTTGCTACATTTAGATCAAGATCATATCCTAGCAACGACTTTAGTGTTTTTTCAACGTCTGGTCGAGATGCAGTTTTACCATCAAACTTTGTCTTATAATATTTACCACGATCTGTGAATACGATATCAATATGCTTGACTTCGTTTATTGATTCAAACATGTCACTCTTACCACGACCCATGTATACATTACGTGCAACCGATTTATCATCGATGAACAGTCTGCCTTGTACTTCGTCATATTTCCAATGGGCTATCTTTGTGCCCTTCTTATATCCAACGTATATCCCCTTAGCTTGCTTGATAATGTACTTATCATTCAACTTTAGGTAATTCTTTGCAAAGTTTGTCCAATTTTGGCCTACTATATCTTCGTAATCCTGTAGTAGTCCACCTTCATTTAATATATTACGTAATTTAATCATCTTTTAAGTCCTTTGATTCTAATAATGTATATGAAAAGCTATTACCCATACTATTTTGCCTTTTTATCTATATATGGTAATATTTTACTATCCCATAAATCAGCTGATTTGCTAGTTGTACCTGCTTCAACTACTATACTTAATATAAGACTTGATGCCTTTGCAAATCCGCTACCCATCCCAAATGTTTTACCACCTGTTATAGCTTTTGCTCCCACATGCCATTTGATATATTCATCAACGGTTGTTGGATTTTTAGCTTTTATTAGATATACAGCTACTTCTTTAGCTACATTCCATTCCTCAGGTTTGAAGTATTTCTTAGCTTGACTGATCTCTCTAGCATATTCTTTCATATATCTTTTAAAATATTTGGCAGGGATTGGATGTTTACCTATATCCACTGATGCTTCTGCTATAATGTTTGTTAATTTAATCATCCTGTAGATCCTTTGATTCTAACAATGTGTATGAGAAACTGTTTCCCCATATCGATTTTGCTTTGTGACATATTGTCATTAGGAATTCGAAATCATTGTAATTTGCTACAACTTGGCATCCTGCTGACCATTTGTCGATTTGAGATGATGTTACACCTGGTTTACCAGTTGCTCTATGTATATTTATACCAAATATGCCTTCATCGACATTATCTAAACTAATATCATATATATCATCTAAATTGTCATCGCGATATACTCGTACTGGCTTTGTTTGTCCTAACGCCTCGTATTTACCTTGATGTAATCTAATTTTATGCGAACCTCTATATTGTCCAGGCTTAAGTATCGCTACGCCATCTGGATTCAATAGATTATTAACCCAATGTGTGCCTGGATCAGTCGTACAATCAAATTCATGATAATGCCAATCACCATACTCGTTCTTATATGACAATGTTAATATGTCATCGAATTTGTTTGTGACAGCTCCATTTGTATTTGAATTGCGAATGCCGATTATATTGACGTCATAATTATCACTTGTGAAATACTTATATCCCTTATGTGACATTGTGCGTTCTAATATATCCCTAGAGTAATTCATATGATGATCATCCTATATTATTTGCGAGAGGCAAATTTTTCTAATCCAGATATTCCAAAACAACCCAATACTACCATCGTGAATGAGTTATATATTGCCTCGTTGATTACCAAATCTTTGCCCATTGTGCCAGTAACAACGTCTGCAATCATTACTAATATCATTACTAAGAATGCACAGAATCCAATTATTGATTTCTCATTGTATTCATTGTCATCTTTAAATATTTCCTTAAAGCTCATAATTTTTCTCCAAATCTTTGACATACTAAAATGTCCTATTGAGAGTCGTAGCTATAACCAATTGTTTTGTTTTTTGTGAACCTGTAATTTTCTCTCTATTCATAATGTTTATATCATTTTTAATAAATCAGCAAGACTATTTTTTGTTCGCTGAATGGTCTTCTGTACGTTACTTATGCCATAAACTATACTACCATTTAGTGAACTCTTAAAGTTTTCCCAATGTTGTTCTGCCTCTGTTGTATAGTTGCTGTTGAGTTGCTTTACATCAGAATCCTGATCATGTTTGTGTTTGAAAAACGATTTCTGTTCTTTGTCCATCATATCTCTAGCAACTGGTACCATATCATTAAACATTTTCTTAGCCTTGTTTAGTTCTACGTCTGCCTTTTCAATCTGCTTCAATACTTTGTTGATGTCTGATTTTGTTGTTACGATAGGTACGCCAGCACCATTCTTTTTTTCACTTAATATTGTTTTTAATTTCATAATACCCTGTATTTGCTTGTTATATGTTTATTGTTGTAATATAAGAAATATTTTTGACATATTAAAATGCTTGCATGATTATTTCATCAATAGATTCCTGTACTTCCTGCTTGGTTGCCTCCATCGTCATCATTATATTTGCTTGAAAGCGTTTTACCTCTTCGCCATTATTGAAGATAACCAGCGTTGGCACAACCACTATCTTGTATTCCTTTGACCATCTTGAGTCTGCTGCGATATCGACTCTATCGGTATCACAATCAGATAGCTTTTCTAACCATATGACAGTATTTGCAATATTGAAACTTGCATTGAACTCTACTACATGTAAACCGTCTGGGAAATCCTGTCCTTGACTAACTGAAGTTATGAACAACATAATTATTAATACGATACTCCTCATATGATCTCCTTACTTTAGCTCATCAATCTTATCTTCTATGCGTCGCATATCTTCCTTCATTTCTGAAACATCTTGTTGCGTTGTCATAATGGTTTGTCGAATCAATTGATCCTTCATATCGTATTCCATACGTGTTATTTCTGGATCCAATGGTTCTGGCAATTGACGTGCTTCGTCTATGTCTGCTTGCAATGCAAACCACATACCAACAATAGTAAATATCGCTACTGCAATACCTGCTAGAGTCTTAATGCTTACATTGACATTTGTATCTTCATTTAGTTCTTTTGCCATGATCTATTCCCATAATACCATTTTAGCCGTCATATATCAAAATATTACGTAGTTAATCCCAATACTAAAATTATGCCATTTTCGATTCCAATACTTATTGTACGTACCTTCTGCGAATACTCCTAATTTCTTGTTGAACTTATAACCGAAAATGAGGCCCATAGAATAATCCATCCATTGTGCGTCATTATTAAATTTATGATAACTATACTCTCCGCCAGTATCAAGGTGATATGGCATTAGATTGCCCCAAGAATGGAACCAAAATGTTTTTGTATAATGATAGAAGTCGTAACCAATGACTGCCGAATATTCTATTTTATCTGAGAGCTTATTTCTTTCTTGTTCAGCATATTCAGCTAGTATTGATGGTATCACAACCTCTTCCCATATCTCTATGTTGGTTGCAACGACTTCACCACTAGGATTTGTGTATATTTGATTAGCTACGTCTACACCATATCCCATCTCTTCGATCGCCAAGTAATTATAGTGTATGTTACCATTTGGCAATATGCAATCTGATAGTGGATCGTATCCATATGGCTCAGACAATCGCTGAACTGTTCCAATATTGATGGAAAGCTTATCGCCCAATTGATGTCTATATCGTTCAGATGCCTCAAAATACTGAATGTCTGCAAATCCATCCTGTAGGTATTCAACCTTAGTTATCCATTTTTCGCTAATATATCTAACGAAGTGATGTTGATCTAAGTAATTGTCTCCAAATGTTCGCTTATAGTCACCTTCAAATAGGAATTCGAAACCCTTGATCTTTCCAAGTGTTGCTGCATCTGAATATGATTTCTCTGTACCATCATAGAACGTGTTTGCTCTATTTTCGTAACCAAATCTTGCTATCTTTCTAACACCAAACGTGATTGCAAAATCAAATGGTGTGTTAATTACACCAGTACTCAGTCCATCCGTAATCGAGTACGTATCTACATCAGATATCGACGTTCCACCGTTGACTGCCCCATAAAATGTTGCAAACTTAAAGGCCTTTTTTATATTTAATTGACCATATGTTACCATTGGTAAGAATAGCAATATCAGTATTAATTTCTTCATAATTTACCTTTAGTATTTTAATACTTTGCGATTGGTTATTGTATCGTTGTATCTAATCTGAACATTGTATATGCCAGTAGGATATTTGGTCATATCGATATCAGTCTTGCCTTCGCTAACTAACGTACCTATCATGGTATATACTTTAATGTCTAAATCTAGATCTAGTGTCGTTGTTATGTATAAATATCCGTTTGTTGGATTAGGGTATATCAATATTGAAGAATCTCTTGAAATTAATTCATCTACGTCAACTGGCCATCCTAATGTACAGTAGTCATGTTGAGATTGACAATACGAATCCCATGCATTAGTACAACAATATTCATCTACTGCAATAACCCATGCATAACATGGATCATTTAGCCAATATGGATTACCAGGACCATCAATGCATCCCGCATCATATAGACAACTTCCATCATCCGTATTATAGTTCTCATTATAGTTAAATGCGTTTGTATCCATGCAACCTTCTTCTGTCGGTATACATGCATCAGTGTCAACGTTTGCCAACGAATCGAAGTTTAATGCATAAGGATCCATGCATCCGTATATTGGAGTAATACAATTGAAGTTTTCAGTGTTTGCATCTACATCATAATTTAGTGCAGCAGGATCAGTGCAACCAAATATAAATGGTATACACGATTCATTGTCTAGGTTGGCAAATTCATTGTAATTGAATGCAGATTGATCCGTACAGCCAAAAAGTATTTCTATACATGTACCGTCTTCTAATGTTGCAGTTATGTCATAATTAAGGGCTGTAATATCCATGCATCCTAATATTATGGGTACACATGATTCATTGTTGGTATTTGCCATTGGATTATAGTTTAATGCAGTAGCATCTGTACAGCCATAGACAAATGGTATACAGTTATCTATTGATGTGTTTGCATCTTCGTCGTAATTCCAAGAACTAGGATCTGTGCATCCATATATTTTAGGAATGCATGATTCGTCATCTACATTTGCATCAATATTGAAATTGAATGCGAATGGATTCATGCAACCTAACGTTGGATATATACAGCTACCGTTTTCTGTGTTTGCTGTCTCGTCATAATTTAATGCTAAATCATCAATGCAACCAAAATATACACAAGACTCATTATCATTAATATTTGCTAATACATTATAGTTCCAAGCTTCTGATTCCATGCAACCTATGAACCAAGGCATACAAGAACCATCGTCTGTATTTGCTGGTTCTGCTGCATAGTAACCGAACATCGAAGGATCTGTGCATCCATATTTTATAGCGACACAGGGTATTATTTCTGGATCATACGTGTTTGCATTTGGATTATAGTTAAACATTTCTTGACCTAACCAATTGAATTGGTCTGTGCAGCCAAAAATAACGCTTTCACATAGATCACCACATTGTGGTATACCAATGTACTTGTCCCATAATGGTGCCTGAAATGATTGGAGTGCGCCTAGGCCATTGTTTGCAAACGGATTAGTACCTCCACTTATCAACGTGCCATCATCACTAAATATGGTAAATGAATTATGCATCGTTTGGAATTCAACTTCAGCAATAGGTTGTTGTTCGCCTTTTACTTCAAAGTAATAGACATATATTGGTTTTCCAGCGTCTAGCTCGAGTTGATATGATTGAGTTGATATGCCTGGACCCAATGTATATATTTCAGATAGGTTGCCTTGTGATATGGCTAGATATGATTCACCCCAACCATCTGATGCATCATCTTCTATCGTAAGAGTATACTCACATATAGAAACGATTTCGTTTGTATTAGCTGTTTCATCATAATTGAACGCAGATATATCAGTACAGCCATATTGTTTTAACGTTTGACATGAGCCATACAACATAATATCTACAAGTGGATCATACTCAACATATTCAGAATCAGTGCAACCTTCTAGCAACGGAATTGCACATGATGGTAGATATATGATACCGGTTTGTGCATCAAGGCCAAAATTAGCTGAGTCCAGTGTCCATATTAGATCCATTCCACCACCACATGGGTCTGTGTCTCCCAATATTTCAAAATTACCATCTGCTCCATTATTATATAATGATCCAGCTAATCCATCGCCGTATGAGTCACTAAGAACAAGCTCAACGCCTGTAACTGGGACACATATATCATATGATATTGTTGTATTGGATTGATTGAATGTATACGACTGGGCTGATACTGCGTAGATTACTTCGCTATTTGAAATGTCTGTTAAGATCCAGCTAGTTTCACTAGGATATTGGTCTAGTGTAACTAACAATATCATTTTTGATGTACCATCTGTGCAACCTATGCCGACACATGAATTGTCTTCTAATGTAGCCCAAGGATTGAAGTTTGGTGCATCTGGATTGGTACATCCAAGTATGATCAAGTTACCACATAACGTATCGTCATTTATTGTTGCATCTGGATTGAAGTTGTCATAATTATTATCCATGCAACCTATGATAATGACATTTTCAATTGGTGGAGCACAAGGTGCTATATCAAGAGTGTCGATTAATGAGAATCCGAAATCTGCAGATACATACATAATAGTGTCTTGGCAATCATTTTGTATCAATAGCCATCCGTCTGTTCCACCCCATTGTGAAGCACCTAATCCATCGCCATATGAATCAAATATTGATAAAACACTATTACCGTGTAATAACAATGTGTCACTGTACAATGTGTTTGGTTGCAGGTTGGGATCATTTTGGAATATGACCGACGAGTCACTTTGTTGCACAATTTGCAATGATGTTTCTACTGGATAGTCGTCTGTTAATAGTTGAATATTGATCCAACTATCTTGTGCATTAGATGCCGTTGCAAACAGAAATAGTATTCCAATTAGGAATACTCTTCTGAACTGTTTTATTTTTTGAACCATAATAGTTTCCTATTTTATATTTTTCTTAATCCAACCATTAACATATTTCACTAATTCAGATTGAGCTGGTGAGATGTCTTCTTTCTCGGTCATAGGACCAGTCTTCCATGCTAACCATGCTTTCTTTATTAACGCTAGACCATCGTCTATGTCGTGCATACCTTCAACATACTCTTCAGTTATTGGAGCTGATTCTTCTTGTACTGATTGTTTAGCTTTGAATGCTTTTTGTACACTGTCTAGTGTAGGTAGAGGTGATCCAAATTGTCTGTTTGCATATCCTGGTGCATGTTCTGATAGTATTTTCTTTAATTTCATCTTGTTTTTCCTATATTCTGTTAGTTTGTCTGCTTAGCAGCTAAAGTGTGAAGTTTTCTGATTGCTTTAACATTGTCTCTATAATCATAATGATCACCATTTGTGCCCATTGAAGTAAGGGTATGTGTTAAGAAAGATCTAAAGTTCTTTTTACCTAACTTCTTCTCCAATTTTACCATGTGTTTAGCAAATCCAGCTAAATCACCATTTGCATCATTATGCATTTGAATTATGACGTCTGAGCGTTTTGCTTCTTGTATAGATTCCGCTTTAATACTATATTTTTTTAATAGTTTCTGATAAACCTTTTGTGTCGAATGAGATAGTTTATATATACTTTTTGCGTTTTTTATCTGCGTCAAAGCTTGGGCTGGAAAGTCTTTAGCTAATAGCTCTTTTTCTATGGCTGAGTCTAAATCAAATGATTCGATCACTGTTTCGATTAGAGTAACATCGCTTTCGTGATGTGAACTACCATTAACAATGACAAATGAACCAACTTTGTCTGTTACTTCACCTTTACCACCACCATACGCTTTGTCAATCTTAACCATGTCACCAACGTTTATTTCTGAAATCTGCATCTCATCAACTGATTCTGTCTTACTAATTATATATAGGTCTTGTTCATTATCCCATGTATAATTGGTAGAATCGAATCCCTTTAGCTTCTTAGCTTTTTGGTATTCGCCTGGAGATAATGCGTTTTGTTTAAGTAGATTGCCTGCTTCATTGACTGATTCATACACTGTACCTTTTACATCATCTGGCCCATTGAATGCTTTGGCTGATTTCTTTATTTTTTTAATGAATTCCTCAATTGTTTTCATTTCAGCTGGGTCATAGTCATCACCATTATCATGCTTATCAACCATATGGTTAATTGAGTTTTTTAAGTCCCACATTACATTTAACTTACTTGGTAATCTATGGAATTTAGCTTCGTCAAGTGAATTAGTTTTATCAACAGTCTCATTTAATGATACCAATTCCATCAATGTATATACGTCCCTTGCAATCTTTTTTGCCAATGGTTTGTATTTTCCATCATTCTGCATATATCCCATATATAGTATGATCTCTTTTAGTTTTTTTATGGCCTCTTTATCAACTGAACCTTCACTGATGGTTGATTCTTTCAATTTATTTGGAAATTGCTTCTTAAATCCATCATAATCTGCTTTATCAATATTTCCAAATTTGCCATCTTTCTGTAATTTTGATACCATTGCATCTGCCTCAGATTTACTATCAACAACTGCATGTACTGTTGGATTAGTTTTTGTGCCAACATATACTACAAACTTACTTGATGCCACTCTTTCGGTAACGGGTACTGTATTGGTCAGACTAATTTCCTTAAATAGAATCTTACCAGTTCGGTCTTCAACGTTAACCTGTGCATTTGGAAATTCCCTTTGCATATCGTTGAATGCAGCTGGTACTATTGCTGGAGTTCCTACTAATTTTTGATCTACAACTTTGCCGTCTTCAATTGCAACTAATGTTATAGGATAACTTCCCTTTTTAGCTGCATTGTGTACCTTTGATAACGATGCTTCACTTATCGATTCATTTGCCTGAACCTTCTTTAGTGCTGCTAGAATTGCATTTTTTGATTGTTTGATGTCCATAATATCCTTTAATTTTGTTGCGATTTTATAACGCGGTCTAATTATGTTATATGTATTGTTAGCTTACCTGTATGATTATAAATATCAATCCAGATTGCGAGTATACACTATTTGCAATTATCTATAAATATACATCAATATATTAATTTATCCTAACCTTCAACTTATCTATTGCCATAAGGAATTCAGACACGTTCATTGTCTTACCGGATGCTGATTTTATTGTGATTGTTGGTAGTAATTCAGGTTGCTTTTCAACGATACCCATCAGCACCTTTAAGCCATATGCGCCCCAAAAGACACCAAACCCATTGTCTTCTCCTAATTCATTTGACTCAAAATATGTGTCTTTCTCACTATCACTTGGCAATAATATGTAATATTTCATAATTTAGTCGAATTTATCTACACATATTGGAGGAGTATGTCTAACAATATATGTTGGCTCATTTTCAGTATACAGCCTAATGTTTTTAGTTGTATGCAATACGTTGTTAATAAATCGCCAATCATGTGAGTATTCTGGGGTTGTTGTTATTGTTTTGGCTATGGATGATTTTACAATTATTTCCTGATGGCCTACCTTGTCTTTTGCCCAGATGGGAGTTCTATAGCAATTATGTGGAGATACCCATGTCCTATATGCTGCCATGTCTAGATCTGAATCCTCTACGCCACCTAGATATGTTTCAACATGATTGGGTAGCACAATATCGTCATTACCAATAAAGATTAGGTATTTACCAGTAGATTTAGCAATATACTCATTATAAATCGCATAACCATATCCACCAGTGTTTGTTGGTTTATTGTGTATTGTTAGATTCATGCCAAATGATTTCGCTACCCTTTCGTACAGTTTGGTTTCGCCAGTATCTACCATATGCTGGAATTCCGGACATCCATCGCCGATAACAAATACTTCAATATTGTTGGTTACGTTTTGATTTAGTATGCAATTTATGGCTCGTCGGGTTCTACCTGGACGACCAAAACATGGCATTATGATAGTTAATCTATTCATTGTGATTCCTTATTATGTAGCAGTCCATATAGCATATGATCAGAAAGTATCTGTTGACCAGACTTATTGTTATGTTTACTGAATGATGGTGATTCATCATGGTAGAATGCAATGTCCTTACCAAAATAATGCACGTTACCCAATATTAGACATAAATCAACGTCTTGGAAATTCTTTTCCAGTGATGGATTATATCCACCAATTGATACAAATTGTTCCAGTTGTATCATGTGCATAGCTCCAGTTACAAATGCTGCGGTTGAATCAACTGATGCTGCTGGATCATTCGTGAACCGATACATGTGTATTGGCGAATATTGTAATGGACTCTCCGGTGTTTTAACAAACCCACCGCCACCGAATTGTATTGTGCCTCTCCACTTCCCCACCATACTTGGAAAGTTGTCTAGTATGTTCTGTGTATCACCATGTCCCATTGAGTATTCATCTGGTGGATATAGCAACTTAGCACCTGATATTGTTGATCCAAGCTTATTGTGTTTTTCAATGAACCTATGTAGATTTGATATGTCTGATATGAATAGGTCAGCATTCCACATTATTACCTGTGTATTTCCTAGATCATGGCATACCTTTGCAGCAAGATTACATAGCATCGAAAAATTGAATGTTGAGTCATAGTCGACTCTCAGGTACGATACGCAATATTTCGATGCAATACTACCAATATCTTCAGTTGACCTGTCGTCGACAATAATAACATTCATTAGATCAAATGCACCCGTTTCCTTCATGCAATCCATACACATTGTAACTATGTCACTGCAATCACGAATTGGTATTATCGCAGTCGGCTTTGATGCATCATAATTCAATTGTTTAGTAAATGAGCATTTGTAATCTACAAACCTATTTGCCAAAACAGCATTGTTAAAATTATTTACTGATATTGACGTCTGATTTTGTTTGTGTTCAAATGTGTTTCCAATATTACCTTTACCGAATATTGTGCATGTCATTGAATCTGACATGTCTTGTCTGAGATAGTTGGATATATTTTTCATTATTTCCAATTGTTTATTAATGATACAATGGTTTCACAATCGTCGGCTGTCATAAATGGATGTATTGGTAGACTAACCAGTCGCTTTGCATTATCCCTAGTACGGACATTTACATTCTCAGAATACAATTGATCGGCATATGCAACTGTTTCTTCTATGCAAATTGGATAATGTATTCCAACTTGAACACCATTTGATTCCATATACTCCATAAATTCAGATCGCCTATTTTGATTAATCAATATTGGGTACACATGGTAAACTTGACTATTGCACCAGTCTGCTGATGTTGCCAACGGGTTTTCAACGTTGATATTATCTATCTTAGAATAATACTTAGCCCATTTGCGTCTTGCCGAATTCCAGTCTGATAGGTGAACTAGTTTTTCGTCCAATATTGCAGCCTGTATGGTATCTAATCTATAATTTGCACCCTTTACAATGTGCTCATATTTTACAATCGATCCCATGTTCCGTATCAACCGGCACTGGCTGTCTAAATGTGTGTTATTTGTTGTAATCAAACCAGCATCTCCAGCAGCTCCCAGATTCTTTCCTGGATAACATGAGAATGCTGATATATCTCCAAATGTTCCAACGTTCTGTCCATCACAAACAGCGCCATGTGCTTGAGAGCAATCTTCCAATACTCGTGCATTTGTTGACTTAGCTATTTTCATTATGCTGGTCATATCACATGGATGGCCATACAGGTGGACTGGAATTATCAGGTGTTCTGATTTGGAGTCGACACTTATTGTTTTAAGTAGTTCATCTTCCAATAATCCTACGTCCATTTGAAAATGATCATCATGGTCAATTAGATGAATCGTACAATCGCCGTTTAATGCTTGTTCTGGGCCAAATACAGTTGCAATGAATGTATTTGCTTGAGTATATATGTGAACATGCCTATCAAATCCCAATGCTAGAGTTGCGACACGTAATGCATCTGTTCCGTTTGATACCCCAATACAATGTGTATTATTATTCCATTTTGCAAAATTGCGTTCGAATGTTGCAACATCGGGTCCAAGTATAAACGGACAGTTTTCCAATATTGATGTTATTCTTGGGTAGGCTGAATCCTTGATGATTTCCCACTGTTTTCCTAAATCGTTGAATTTGATCATATTATTTCTCTATATTTTTATTTGAAATTACTGCTCGTCCTTCTTGTCCTTCCCAATCACGATTAACTCTAACGTCGTTGTTTTTGTCTGCAACGGCCTGTAGTAATATTGGGTTGATTCCAAGCTCAGTTGCTTGATGTATTAACGATGATAGATCTTTTGGAAAACAATGTCCACCGTAACCAAAATCTCCGTCTGGACCTGGTACATTCCAGTGCGAGTAACCTAACCTATCGTCATTGGTTGCATACTCTATTAATTTGTCGTAATCTAAGTCGAGTTTTTCACATATCTGATACATTTCATTTGCAAACGATACCTTTGTTGCCAAGAAACAGTTTGTTGTATACTTAACCATTTCAGCCATAGATGAACTTGTCTTTATAACTGGTACATTTGGAAATGCACGTTTAAATACCTGTTTAACAATGGTCGTTGCATCGCGAGGACCGCCAATAACGATTCTATTTTGATTTTTATAATCATCAACTGCGTTAGCCTCTGTTAGGAATTCTGGATTGAATACAATGTCGATATGTGAAAGGGTATTGTTCCAATTTTGAGTTGTTCCTGGTGGGATAGTTGATTTCACGACAAACGTTGAGCAGTATTGTACGTGCTTATCTGATAATGATGCGATATCATTAAGTTCAATCAATACGTCGTTTAGTATTCCCAAATGGCATGACCCATCCTCGCACATTGGTGTTGGTAAACAAACAAATATTACATCAGATACCTGAGATAAATGTTCGAATCCGCTCACACTCGAGCACTCATCCTTGTATTTGTCATATGTTTCAACGTTAAAGTATTTTGACATACCTGCATTTACGGCTGATCCAACGAATCCTTGACCGACTATTCCTATTGTTCTATTTCTTTCCATTACAGTTCCTTTATATAATCCATTAACCTGTCAACAGGCTTCCAATTCAAATTGTCTAGTGCGAAGTCATTCTCGCGTTTGGTTGCTCTGTAGTTACCAGGCTGATCACTTATGTATATACATTTAGTATTAAACCGACGGTTGAAGGCTCGGTAAACGTCATTCAGTGCATGGTTTGATCCAGTTCCAAGTTCCCAAGCATCATCTGGCGATACATCCGATTCGCTTATTTTTACTAGTCCATCAACAATATCGTCAATATGCGTAAAATCACGTTTCTGTTCACCATCTCCAACAATTGTTATATCCTCTCCGTCTCTAGCTAAACGTCTCCATTTGCCAATTACCGCAGCCCAGTCGCCGTCTACAATTTCACCAGGTCCATATACGTTATAGAACCTAACAATTTCTACGTCTAAGCCATACACTGACTTATACATTTTGCATAATTCTTCGCCTAAATGCTTCGCACTGGCATATGGCGATATATGTGGATTATGCCATTTCGAAGATGATCCAGCATAAATAACCGATGCATTAATTTTTCTTGCATATCGCAATACTGCTTCTGTTCCGATTGTATTTACGCGGAATGTTTCAGATGGATTTTCAAATGATGGCTGTATTCTAGATAATGCGGCTAGATGGTATATTACATCAAAGTCGCTATCCATAAATGAAACGTTTTCAATGTCTCCAATGTGGTAGTTGCACCCATCCAATTCATTTGATACTAATCCACTATCATAATTGTCGATTGAATGTACATCATGGCCATTCAATATCAACTGAGCTATCAGATTTGATCCAACAAACCCAGCTCCACCGGTAACCAATATTTTCTGTTTAGTCATTTTCTAATATCTTCGTTATACTACGCGTTAATTGTTCTTGTTCAATATAAGAAAAATCCCTTACACCTAAAAATGATTCTATAGATATTTTCAGTGGGGATTCAGCATCAATTTCGATGTCAGCTGTCGAAGTGTTATTTGTATATGTTATTTTGCCAGTCATATCATCCCAATTCAAGTATGAATCATCTGCAAACGTTACAATTACTTCTCTATTCTTTTTAGCGTGTTCCCAACTTGCATTGATAAATACACTAACCTTGCCGTATGTTAAACTACCAACACATGAATCGTCTTGTTCTGCCTGAACTGTGTCTCGACGATAATTAATCCATGTTGACGATGATGGATCTACTCCAAACATTTTCTGGACAATTGATACATAGTGAGAGGCTAGATCATATTTTGCATTGCAGTCATATCGTACCGGTCCCTTATTTAGGAAATTCATAGATATCGATTTAACCTGTCCATATTTTTCTGAATTTACCATATCAATTATTGCATTTGCATGCATATTGAATGTAAATAGCCAATCGACAAATAAGCCACAATTATTGTTTTTTGCTATAGTATACATTTCATCGACTTCAGCTGTTGTCATACCTAATGGTTTCTCACAAAATACGTCTACACCATTCGATAAAAAATGCTTAACTACTTCATGATGGAATGTTGCAGGTACTGCGACGAATACCTTGTCTACATTTAGGGTAGTGTAATCTGACTCTAATTTGGTATAGTCACGTAATACGCCAGTATCTACATAGTTTGGTTCACATACAGTGACGTCCACTCCCAATCCAATTAGATTTTTGTATAGTATTTTACCCCAATATCCAAATCCAACTAATCCTATTTTATTTTCCATTATTCATTCCCTTTATTTCGGCTGCTTTGCCATATACTATTGAGTGTGCTGGAACGTCTTTTGTTACGACAGCGCCTGCTCCAATAATTGCTCCGTATCCAATTGATACTGGCAAAATTGTTGCATTTGATCCAATCCTAACATTGTTACCAATGATTGTCCTACGCTGGATCCAGTTTTCAAGTGGAGCATCGAATTTATCATTAATAAACATTACGCCATGTGCAATAAAACAATCGTCTCCGATTATCGTATCTGAACATACAAATGTATGGCTGCTTATCCTGGTTCGTTTTCCAATTGATGCGCCTGATTGTATTTCTACAAATGGTCCAACAAATGATCCCTCTCCAATATTGCAGCCATATATGTTAACTGGTTCAATTATTTCAACATCATCATGTATGTTGGAAGTACTATCGTTAATGTTCGCTTGTTTTGTTTTCATACTGTAAATATAAGCAAAATAGCTTACACCGGAAAGTTTTTAACTAGTTTTTTTAGTTTAATTTCCAATCTAGCTAATTCTTTTGTCATTCCTTGCATTACCCATCCATCGTAATGTCCTCTTGCCGCTAGTTCCCCACGCAAGTAGTTTATTCTTTCTTGTAGTTTTTCCATTGTTTTCCTATTGTATTGTTCTGATGTCTAGATCAAATCTGTAGTCTATTAGTTGGACTAGTCCCATTTTATTTGGGAAGATTGTCCTATAACTATTTGAATACATTGAATCCATGTTACTAGACAATTTACTGTGATAGAACCGCTGTGATGATTCATTCATGATCAATTTTGGTATTTCTAGTGCACGTTTTCTGTATTTCGGTATTATCCTAACACCAGTTCTCCTAGCCATTGCATTGAACTGAATACTTGACATTAAATTTAAGTTTAGCACATGTACCTTGTTTTCCCAAATTGGATTTAGTACCAGCCACATGTAATTATCAGATTTATTGTCTAGGTTAGTATACCTATTTTGTATTACCATACCCTTCTGCAAAGCAGACTTTGGTATAATAACCGAAGATTGCTTTGCAGTTAAGTGTTGGTTATGATAATTCATTTAGATGTCGCCTAAACTGTACCCATTAACGTTTTTTGCAGCTTCTATGAATGTAGCATAGTATTCTGCACCATCCATATCTATTTTCTGCGTATAATCAACGTCCTTTGAATACTGTGCTTTTTCTGATATAGTCAGTGTTTTTATTTTGGCATAACACCACCTAATACTTTCAATTTGTTCTCCAACTGGAAATATCATTGCCTCACCAGTATTCATTGTCGTTGGATACCAGTATTTTTCACCATCATCAAATCGAAGGGCCTTTATTGCTGCCGGCATCTTCTGCTCATATGTTGATATGTCAAAATCTGGGTTATCCTTGTGGTTTAATGGATAGTTTTGAGTATAATATCCAGAACTAAGGTCCATCTCAGATTGACCGTTTTTATCGTCGTATTCAAGTAACACTTGTTGTTTTCCGGTTATTGGTGATTTTGCCCAATATTCTTCACCGATTTTTTCAATATCATTCATTAGTTGCTCCCTATTTGTGGTACATATTGTCCAATTATCTTATTAAAATCAGAATTCATTTTTTTGATTGAAAAATTATCCTTAATATACTGTGTCTGTTTTCTAGATCGTTGCATATGTTTCTTGTATTGCTTATGTACATCTCTGATTATTCCAGATGCATGATTATAGTCAACATAAAACCATTTTGATTCTGGCAATATTACATCCTTCCATACAGCTGACTTGTGCACGTTTCGTAATGTGCCTGTTAACGGTATACAGTGTTCAGATAAAAAGTCAACGTGTCCAGACCAGTTAGGGTACATTATTGGTTTACCGGTTATTCCGAATTCCAATAGTGGACGTCCAAATCCTTCGCCGTGCGTGAAGCTGATCATTGCCTTAACTTTATTGTGATTATATAAGCCATTTAATTCCTGTTGTGTCATGTCGCCATGTATCAGGTATATCTTTGGCAATATTGCACCATCTACCGATTTGTAAATTTTAGATATCTTTTCAAGTATAGATTCCCTATCGGTTAATGAGAATGTTGCAGATGACGTCTTAAGTATTAGCGCTGGCTGATTTCGCTGTGCAATGCCCTTAAATGTTTCTAAGAATGTACGAATCATGCCTCCAACATCTTTCCTATCATGTGAGAAATCACCAGCTAGCCAATGTCCAACAAATAGATAGCAGAATTCTTCTGGTATAGTTGATATGTCGGTTGATACTATTTCAGGAATATCATCAGTCTTTATGAACGTAGACAAGTCAAGTCCCTCAAACAATACAACAATTTCGGGGTTAACTGATAACGATCTAACTGTCTCATTTGTCTTTGAATCTCGTATGTCAAACGTACTATTTTTCAAGGATGTTTTTGCATGCTCAGATGGCACAATTATTAAATCCATGTTATTGCATCCTTCAACCCATTGACTAGATGCAGAAGTTGTTTCAATACCCGCTGTTATTCCAATGTTATATTTTCCAACCTTTTGAAATTCATTTGGTACAGTTATTTGTACCCAAATATCTGGTTGTTCATCAAAGTTTTTGCGCATGATACGACTAGTTATTTCAATATCGTCATCCGTTAGTGCGTTTCTACTACATGATCCCCAACGCTGATCCATTATTTTTACGTCGAATCTGTTCATTGCAATTAGACTTCTAATTATGTCTCGACTGTGATCACCATACCCGCTTCTACTCGATGCTGGGCAACTTATAATTAATGTCTGTTTATTCATTATACTAGGGCTCCTGATGGGTATTGTTGTTTTTTGATTGATGCATCTATTAACGTGTATCGTTGTCTAGGCTTAAACGTTGATATGCATGTGTCAATTGACTTCGACATTGTATCTGTCATACCTTTGGCATTAAATCCATTTTCAATTGCCCAATCTCTTCCAATTGCGCCATGATCTGATCTATTTGATTTTGGCATATTGTGCCAATACATTAACCCAGATGTTATCTGGTCAATACTAACCCTAGAATCATATATGTATGGTGTTGGTGGAGAGCCTTGTAAATTTATTTGGGGCCATAATGGATACGTCCATGATCCGTGATCCTCACTTATTTTTCCAGTGCTATTGCTTGGTGTATCTACAGTAAAATCATCTATTGTAATATACTCTCCTCGATTGTTTCTGAATCCCATTTGATCTTGTAGTCCACCTAGTACTGATGCTATTGTTGGTGTTCCTGACATAATTGCCTCCATGTGGGATAATCCAAATCCTTCAGCTGAGCTTGGATTACATACGACATCTGCCATATTGTACAAATAGTTCATGGCTATATTTGGTAGCTTTTCTGCACTGAATATAACGTCATATTCCGGACATAGTGCTGCGACTACTGCTGGTAAGTCGGTACCATTCTCATCAACTGGATCAGTATGCAATAACAATGCGCATTTTGACGATTCTTCAGGCGTCAATTTGTCACACATAGCTTTAAATCCAACTATTAAATCGGATATTGATTTTCGTCTAATGTTTCTGCTGTTTAGTAATGCAATGAAGTCGTAATCTTTTCCAGATGTAGCAGTTTTTTTGAATGCTTCATATTTTGCATCATTTACTATTGGAAAAAATACATTTTCATCTATACCATGTGGAACGTATGTTAGGTCTACACCATCTAGTCTTGGTTTACGTTGACATACATGTTTGTTTATATTGTATGTCTGTTTTGATATTGCCATAAGCAAATCGCATGATTCATATGCATTTTCATTCCAATGTGGGTATGGTAAATCGTCCCAAATATTGTAATACATAATTGGAATGTGCTGGCGGATCTCATGCTCCATCTGATATAGCCAACCCCAAAATCTAGGATCAGTAAAATGCAATATAGCATCAATTTCTTCAGTTGCCAATATATGTCGTATTAAATCGGGAGTACCATATCCAGAAACGGGATATATCTTAACACTTGCATCCAATACACCGGTATCATCTGCTACAGCTTGTGATAAATCCAATTGCTTTCCAGCCTCAGGATGATTCATAGCTCCACCGATCTGTACCCAGTCGTACCTATCTACTGTTCCAGTGATTATTGATTTTGACATTGTACCAATGCCAGAATTCAATCTAAAGTCATCACCAAGGAATAGTATTTTCTTCTTCTTCATAATATAACCTACTTTTTTGTTGTGTTCATATAACGTTTATTTAGTATAAGTATCATTTTAATTTATGATAACGACCGATTTTCCCAACTTTTTTGTATGTTTTATCGTGTCCATTGGACCATTTGCTTTCACGTTTGATGGTATAAACGCAATTAGACAATTAATATCCTTTGCTAACATTTTATTTCGATGAAAAAAGTTTTTTGGCGCGTAATCTTTGTTGTAAAAATGCTCATTCATGGCTGAATAAAGGTTCTTTTGTGTATGTGATGGATTATGTTCTATATATTTGCAGCCTAACACTAGTGCATATTTTCTAATGAATTTGTCTGCTCCAGCTCCACTTCCACTCGATATTATTACCAATTCTTCACCAAATCGCTGTTTTAGCTGATATATTACATCTTTTATTTTGCGGCCATTGTTGTAATAATTACTACCTATTAATCCTATCCGCATCGTAGTTGTCTTTGTTTTGGTGGACATAGGTCGTGCTCTTTCTTAAACGGACAGTATGTACAATCAGTTTTATATGCAGGATATTCTGAATCTTTGTTGTATGATCCATCTGCGTTAAATGCAGTTTCAACAAACTCCTTCATAATATCATCAGTCTTTTTTATGGATGGTTTACCAGATGCCGGCTTATAAACTTGTACTCTAGGTATCTCAAAATCTGCGCCTTCCCATATCTTACGTTTTACAATAAAATATTCTATTTCAATATTTTTTATATCAACGTCATATTGTCTAGCAAAAAAGTGCTTGTATAGCCTAAGTTGGTTTCCCTCTTTCTTGCGCTTCTTATCTTTCCATCCCATATATGAAGTTTTAATGTCGATGATTTTAATTGTATCACCATCTTTAATAACCAAATCCATGAATCCCATGAACATTATATTTGAGTTGTATTCTACTTCATGAAATATTGGCATTTCAATACCAACTAATTCCATTTTTGTTTTTGAAAAATATCTACTTCTAGTTTTTTTGAAATATTCAATAATAGCGACACCGTCTAAATAAAAATCTCCCATTTCAGTTGGATTACTGAAGTGGTCACCACCTTGCTCCTCTACTCGAGTTGCATAGTCAGTGGACATTTTTGTCTTTAACATTTCTATCAGGTCAAGTTGTTCAGCCGCTACGATAGATGTATTGTACATTATATCTAAATATTCCTGTAGAACCTCATGCATCGCTGTTCCAAACACTAAGAACATATTTGGTTCAAAGCGTTTGTGTCCATCAATTCTCTGTAGTTTCCAAGATAGTGGGCAATTTGCATATGTTCCGAGTTGAGAATACGATATCGTTTTCTTTCCCATCTTTTTTGCAGCTATTGCGTAATCCAGTGGTGTCTTAAGTTGTGCCATTATTGTCTTTTTTGTATTTCTCTATTAATATACCATGCAGCTTTTTGTAAATCTTCAATTGTATTTGCTTTTTTACCAGCTCTCAATGTGTATTTTATAACATTACCCAAACAAAAGTTCAAGTCATATTCTTCAATTATCTTTATAACCTCAAACGGGTTGGACTCACCCCCATAATGTTGGGGATGGTCTACCTGTTCTCTAATCATCGTTATTTGGCTTTGGTAAAAAACCATCGTTGATATTTCCACATGACGTACATGTGTATACCTGTAACGGTATCAATGAATCCTTTCCGTTTGGAGATAGGATCGCTGATAATTTCTTGAACATAAACGCCATACTAAATGTTTGACATTCACACGATTCGCATGTAACATCTGTTAAATCGCTTGGATTAACACTGATTTGCTGTTCTTGGTCTTGGTTCATATTGATCTCTTTTCCCATTATTACATTCCTAATCCAGCCAATGGATTCGCAGCTGGTTTTGCGTCTGTTTTGGTTGATACTACAACACATTCAGTAGTTAGCATTGTTCCTGCGACCGATGCCGCTTTTTCAAGAGCTACCCTAGTTACCTTCACTGGATCAATGATTCCTGCTTCCAACATATCTACAACTTTTTCTGACCTTGCGTCATATCCTATCGTATTTGTTGTTGATGCTGTTGACTGTATACTGTTCCAGATTACATCTGAATTTAATCCAGCATTCTCCATAATCGCTCTGAATGGTGCTTGCATTGCCTTTCTAACAATGTCAACTCCCATATTCATATCGGCTATTTCAAATGATCCGAAGTCAATATCATGTGACAATTGCATTAATGCTACTCCACCACCTGGGATAATTCCTTCATCTACAGCTGCGCGAGTTGCAGCTAATGCATCCTCTACTCTGTCTTTCTTCTCGTTCAATGCTAATTCAGATTCTGCGCCAATTTTCATTATTGCAACACCACCAGCTATTTTACCTAGACGTTCTTGTAGTCCCTCAATCTCATATGTTGAGTCTGATTTATCTATTTGTGCCTTGATTTCGTCTATTCTATTTTCGATTGCTTCAGCAGTTCCACCACCATCTACAATGATAGTTGATCTATTATCGCATGTTAACGTTTTCGTTGTACCGAACCATGATGGATCAAATTTGTCTAACTTCATTCCCTTTGTTGGTGAAATAACTGTTGCGCCGGTTAGCGCTGCTATATCGCCTAGAATTTCAGCTTTACGATCACCATATCCTGGTGCCTTGATACATGCAACCTTTAGTGTACCTCTAGAATTATTAACGATTAGGCCTGCTAGAGCTTCACCTTCAATATCATCTGCAATAATGAACAGTTGTTTGTCCTTAGCAATACAGTATTCTAGTGGCTTAACTAAATTCTTAAGATTATTTAGTCTTGCATCATAGATCATTATAACTGGATCAGCCATTTCAACTTGCATTGCGGTCTGATTGTTTATGAAATATGGTGAAGAATAACCGTTTGGTAATTGCATACCCTCAACGACATCAAGTTCATCATCAGCTGTTCTAGATTCCTCAACTGTTATAACTCCTTCTGCTCCAACCTTGTCCATGGCTGCTGCAATTAGGTTTCCAATGTGAGCATCGTTATTCGCAGATATCGTACCAATTTGTGCAATATCTTCTGTTCCGCGTACGTCTTTTGCAATGTTACTCAAACATCCAACAACGTCCTTTACAGCCAAATCAATACCACGCTTAAGCTCAACTGGATTTGCGCCATTACTAATACATCTATATCCTTCAGTCAATATTGCATGCGCTAAAACGGTTGCAGTAGTTGTACCGTCTCCGGTTACATCATTTGCCTGCTGTGATACTTCTTTCACCATTTGTGCACCAGCATTCTGCACTGGATCAGCTAGTTCAATTTCCCTTGCAACCGATACACCATCCTTTGTTGAGAAATATTCACCATTTCGCTCCAATACAACGTTTCGTCCCTTGGGTCCAAGTGTAGCCGTAACTGCTCTTGCTAATTCGCTTACACCAGCTAGTAATTCTTCTCGAGCTTCAGCTCCAAATTTTAATTCTTTTGTCATTTTTTATGCCTCTAATATGGTTAGTACATCTACTTCACGGAGAATCAAAAAATCCTCTCCATTTAATTCCAATTCTTTTGCGCCATACTTTGGATATACAACCGTATCTCCGACTTTACATTGCATTTTACTTCTATTTCCATTCTCAAGAACTCGTCCTGGACCAACTGATACGATTTCACCAATTAGTGTTCCTTCTTGGGTTGTATCTGGTATAATAACTCCACCTGACGTTTGTCCGGTTTGTGTTGATTGCTTCAATATGACTTTATCGCCTACTGGTATAAACATGCTCATTCTCCTGTTGTTTAGATTTATACTGTAAATATAAGAAAAAAATATGACTTACGACACTTTTTCTTTATATTTTTTTAATATTTCTGATACTTGTGGTATTATGCTGAATTCATCGAGTTGATCTAATACTTGCTTCTTAAAAAATGTGTCATAATCTATGTCAAATTTATCAGTTGCGTCTATTAGGTGCAAATCATCTTCATTTAGGCATATTGCTCTGTGTCTTTCACGAGGCTTAAGCTCTTCTTCGCATTTAGATATAACATAATACAATAGCGGATTGTCAACGTTGGTTATATTTGTACCAAGTATATCATTCGTCCATTTTGCTGCCTTTACGTGCTGTGGCATTGTTTTCTTATATTCATCAAATCTTCTCGAGAATGATTTTGCCAATCCTAAATCAGCATAATCAACTGATTCAACCTCTTCACGTAATCGGACTAGATGGCCAAGTGTTAATTGTTTTTTAACAGATAATTCGGCCAATTCATCTAACTTCACCTTCATGAATTTAGGTGCATCCTTTCTAATAATGTTTAGACCCCTAATGTATCGTTTATTTGACCCCTTCTGTATTGAGTAATATCGTTTCTTAGATGTACCAAAGTAGATGTGATCTAGATCCTTTTCAAACTTTAAGTTCATAAAGAAATAGTCTTCATCAATTGCAGTTGCAAACTCTGGCGCAAACTCTGTTTTGAGCTGTTCATCAAATACCAATAGATTCTTCTTCAGTTCAGGTATAGGTTTTCCGTTTAATTCAATGAAGATTGAATCGGTATCTCCATATAAAATATGATGTCCCAAATCTCGTTGCATTTTTACTGATGCGAATTTCAATGCATTTCTAGCAAAGTAGGTGGTTGCATCTGCGCATTCTGGTTTATATAGTCTAAAGAAATTGAATCCCATTGCACCATACGTTGAGTTTAGAATAAGCTTAATCGCACCCTGTTTCTTTTCTGCTGAATACGCTTCATCTTCTGTCTCATATTCATTTGCGTCTAGTTTGCGGTTTATTTCAACACGCATTAGGAATAGATCCTTTAATAGATACGGTATAATTCCCAGTTTGTGTTTATGTCCATAGAATATGTACCTTCCACCATATATACTTTCATCTACGCCAGTATCTATATAATCGATTTTCTGCGATTTGAGTTGGTCAACTATTTCGTCAATATCCATTCCAGCAATTTCACATTGTTGCTTCGACGCTATGAATGTTTCAGGACTAATATTGAACGCCATAATTGTTGTTGGATATAACGAAGTATAATCCAATACTGCGACATCCCTATGTGCACCAGGCTTAGTTGGATCCAATACCATTGCACCAGCAAATGGTTGCCGTGGACTGGTTACCCTAGTTGGGAACACCATTTTTCCGTGGAATTCCTTTAGAATATAATTATCGACAATCATTGATTTGAATAATACCAATCCAACGGATGGTAAGTTTGCAATCTGCTGCAGTGTATAATACAGTTCAAATATATCTAGCTTTTCGGCTATTTCAACTAATATTTCAACATCCCTTATTCCATATTTTAGGAATCCAGAATAGTCGTCCATCCAATTTTTCCAAGTTGATTGTGTCAATTTTTCTATACTTGGATCATTTAGTATTTCTTTTGCAGCCGTTGCAAGTTTCCAGTTTGGTAAATTATAACCAAGATCCTGTAATGCATCCATCATATCGATGTGATCACGCCCAGTCATAAATATTTTCCAATATTCCCTACTCTTATATATTTTAATATAGTTTGTTGGGGATAGTTTCTTGTAGTCTATACCAATGTTCTTTGACCTGTTTATGATGTATGGTAAATCATACTGACTAGAATACCATCCTGTCAATATGTCTACGTTGTACATATCTATCATATTATAGAATGTTAGTAGCATTTCATGTTCAGTCTTCGTGAAAATGAATACTTTGTTACCTTCAACAACTGATTTTGGCTCATCGTATGTTTTTGTGTGTTCAGGATGCCAAGACAATACATAGTATTTCTTATGCATATTTGAGTACATCTGAATCGATGTAATTGGCATTCGAGCTACTTCCGGACTGTTTGCTGAATTGTCATTTGGATCATACCATGTTTCAATATCAAAGTACATTAGGTGACGTTTGTCTGACCACTCTAATTTCTTATCTAATACATACTTGAATTCAGGTTGAACATCAGCCTCAAACGTTCGAGTTGGATGCAACTTAGATATTGCACGTACATTCTTTACGGATGTATAGAATATCTTTCTAGCTGGTTCATCGTATATACTTTTTACATGTTCATCGCTAATCTCGAATCCAGTATAATCAATCAAGTCATCCAAATGTTCTTCCGCGTAGTAAAAATAATCCTTAAAGTTATTCACCTTAGTTACATTTTTACCTTCAGCATCGTAGCCAAATTGATGTATTTTCCAGAGTCCCCTATTGAACTCTGAACATACTCTTGCTAATTTAAAACTCATATTTTTATTATTTTACACCAGTTGATCCAAACCCACCAGTACCACGTGTAGATGACTCGGAATATAATATATTTTCTTTGACTATTTCAACAGTTGGATCACCTAATGGCAATAAAACAAATTGTACTATCTTATCACCTGCCTCAATATGTTGAACTTGTTGACCAACATTGGTTAAGTGAATATGTATTTCACCTTGATAACCACTATCTACAACACATGCACCAACTTGTAAGTTTTTTCTAGTTGCTACTCCAGATTTATTGAATGCTATTAGTGCGAATCCAGCCGGCACATTAACCATTATTCCTGATGGTATCATTACTGCATCACCAGCGAGTAATGTTGCAGTATGGAAATCCGTTGGGACGAAGAAATCAATTCCAGCGTCTGTTGAGTTTGCCCTAGTTGGGGATTTAACGTCTCTAACTTTTGATATTTTCATTATAACCTTTCCTTTATTATTGCTGCAAATGTCTCTGCAAATTCAGTTTTATCTAATCCGCGTTTTACGTCTGCATATTGTTCGCGAATTAATTTGTCAAATGCAGACGGATTATTTTTTAAGAATACTAATCTTGATTCAACGTCTTCTCTACTGTCAACGTAGCAAAAGTTGCGAGTCAATTCATTCCTAAATATTTTCATTTGGGGATCATATTCCCTATCAATAAAGCATACAACGTTTCCTAATATCGCCTCATTTGTCCGATTCGATATTGCAGCGTTCTCATATTTTTTGTCACTAATTGTTACCGTAGCTATAGACTTCTGATATGCACTAAAGAAATCTCTATGTGCAACCTTCTTTCCAAATGATGGATAACGCATGTCACCTACTCGTTTTGGATTAAAATGTTTATGTTTAATATTACCAAACATAAGTACAGCCGATGTTTCAGCATATCCGAAATAGTATTTTAGCATTTTATCCTGTCTATGTCCACCTCTAAATGTTCCACCATATACTAAATCAAGCATTCTATCCTCAATTGGTATAATCGGTATTGGCTCATATTCGTGAACAAGATATTCATGGAATGGGAAATACACAATATCTGCGTATTCTATTTCACGTTTTTCAAGTATAACCTTTAATCCATCGATGTCGTATATCTGCGATATCATGACAATGTCGGTTCTAGTTATCTCGATTTGATCTTGAGTATATTTGTTTTTCCATTCGTATTTGACTTGCTTGTCTTCTACACCTTTCCACATTTGAGCTAGAGGCAGTAACCAGTCAGTCAACACGTAGTATACGGGACAACTTGATTTGTTTATAAATGAATATGTCATTAGGTCGCCACGGGTTTCACAACCTCCGTAGAAATTAACGTTACCATTTAATACAACCAATGCGTCATATTCATTGTATGCTGATTCATCAAAATCGTTTATATCGTGAAACGTAGCTTCAGGCAATTCAACCCAATTCCTAGTTTTGATTGTATAGTAATGTACATCATGACCACATCTATGTAGCATCTTTATAACTGCATGTACTTCGTCTGTCAATAGACTACCATTCGCAGCAGTTATGTTTGCTCCAATCTTTAATACATTTATTTTCATTGTTGTTCCTTTATATAGTTATCTAATCCACCGATATATGCTACAGCGTCGAGTAGATTATCTTCCCTGTAATTATATGAGTGTCTTGACATTTTCAATGCAACAAGTACAATAAACATATCCTCTCCAGAAAATGATTTACCAGACATTCCGCTTGCAATCATTGCTGCTCTGTCCATACCTTCACTAAATGGTCCATATTGGCGCTCTTTTTCGTCTGATCGATTATTCACGATCGCATCAGCTTGTGCTAAGATTGATTTTGTTTTCATATAAATAGTTTTTTTGCTGTTTCTTTGGTGAATGTTAAGATCTCATCCTTTGTCATATCATCTACTGGCATATACAATTTATTATCAATAATATAATCAGTTGTAATATGTCTATGCAATATACTTGATTTGGTTGATGCGTCTACATTGTCATGGTAGATCTTGTCTCGCATGTCGTAGTGCGCTTCATACAAATGTAGACTTCCTGCATAATGGTAATATGACCCAAGCTCTAAATCAGGATATATTTCACGAAGATCATTTAACATCAGTTGTTGAAACAGCGCAAATGTGTATACATCATTGCATAATCCAAATATAACATCGTTTGATCGCATATTTACACCCAAATGCAATTCATTATTTCGAATAAAGAATTGCAAATATTGTGTGCATGGAAGATCCTGTTTGTTTTTTGTCTTATGATGCGGCTGATGTATTACAATAGTGCATCGTCTGGAATCAATGTCTCGATTGAATTCTGATTTTATCCAGTCCCATTGTTCGCCCAATATATACGTGCCATAGTTTGATTCAACTTCATCTTGATTATCCTTGATCTTCAGCCAAATTCCAGCATGCTTACCAATATTATTAGTACGCTTATTCTGCGACAAATACCACAAGAACTCCATAACTGAATAGTTTTCGTTGAATTTTCTAGATGGAAAATCAATTGATAATCGAGTTGGATCATTTAACACAAAAGACTGAAACAAAAGTTCAGTCTGTGTGCTACCATTACTATGTATCTCTGATCCGTATTCAGAGATTTCGTACAATTTGTCAAAAAACAAATCATGTAGACTATTGAATCTATTCATATGTGTATAACCTTTTATTTAAAGTAAATATAATAAAAAAAATTGACATGGGAAAATTATTCTTTACTAAATTTCTGTCGTACCCTATCTGATATTGGTACCGCATTTCCTTGATCGTCTATTCTTACAAATTTTATATTTGTTGCCAATATTGTATGCTGCTGACCAGTATATACATTGTGTGCTCTTGCTTCCAATGTTAGTGTTACTGATGAATTGCCTATTTTGTTTACACAAGCATATATTTTCAGTAACTGTCCCTGTCTAGCAGGCCGTACAAATTCACATTTGTCTATTAACACTGTTACAACTCGAGGAGTGTCGCAAACTTGCGCTGCGAACCCTGCTCCTGCTGCATCGATCCATGCTAATAGTTTTCCTCCGAAGAGGTTACCGTGAAAACCTAAATCAGATGTTTTTACAATGTGTGTTGATATTAAATCCATAATATAGTCTCGTTATCCAGTCGTCTAGTCTCATTAACTTCCACATGCTTCACAATCATCATTGTCAATTGAACATGCCTCAGGTTGTTTTTTATCTGATAAATCGGTTAACCATGAATCAAAATTGTCTTGTTCTTCCGTCTCATTTGGTCCCATTATAATGCTCCTATTTCACATGCACCACCGGCACAAGCTAATTCTCCACCTAAGTCAGTTTCATCAGATAATTCAACAACCTTTGTTAGGTCAATTGTATGCAATGATGCAACTAGTTCATGATATTTTTCTTTTGTTATGTCTTCAAACGGAGCCTGTACGTACGTTCCTCCATTATATGGTAAAACAGATAGTCCATTGTATGAATGTCTATTTTTCCACATCCATTTTCCTGCTTCATCCCATTCGTCATCTTTCAATGATATTGTTGCTGAAACATTGTGCGAATTGGATCCGTTTCTATGTCCAGGTGCAACCCATTCTGATGCGACCTTTTTTACACGTTCAAGTAAATCGAATGCAGATTCTGTTCTAAGTATCGATCCGTCTGGTGCTTTTTGTGGAATAGATATAACAGCTGTATCATGTGGTCTAAAGAAATCATCTTCAATTAGTTCAGGATGATATATTTGTAAGTATGAATATATTGATTCGTTTTTTCCAACTCTTAATCTTCTAACATAATAATCATTATGCCATGCATGTATACCTGAACTTGTTCCCAGTACTAGACTGGTTGTTCCAGCTGGTTTCACTGTTGTTGTTCTGGCTGCTGGATTGATTCCAATTACCTTAGCTATTCGACTGTTTTCAGACTTAACCAATTTTGCAGCTGATGTCATGTCATAATTTAATACTTTTCCAGAACCTATTCCAGTCATAGAAATTCCAACTAGTGCGTCACGTTCAGTTGTTTCCTTCCAAATTTCACGAAGATAATGGAAGTCAGTATATCCAGCTTGCAATGTTCCAATGAATGTTGCAGCCTTTACCCTAGCATCGAAATCATCCTGGGATTCAATGTTACTAACGTTAACTTCACATAAATTGCAGAATTGATATGGACGTAATGCTATTTCACAGCATGGGTTGGTACCCCAATCTTTGTCATTATTTAGATATATTCCAGGTTCACCAGCACCAGATAATTCAACACGTTTCCATATGTCCATGAAAAACTTTTCTGTTATCTTATGTCGCATTAGTACAGCTGAGTTATTTGCTCTACCACGTTGTGGATTCATTTCCCACCAATCACCAGCTTTACACGAAATCATATCTTCATCATGTGCACTAAATAGACTGATTAGTGCTGCTCTTCTAATTCCACCAGCCAATACTGCATCTGCAATGTGACATACAATGTCATGTACTTCAATTGGAGATAATCCGTCGCCATCGGCTTTTGTGTCCAATATTCCAGTTATCTTTAATACACATTCCTTTAATGGTTGTGGGCCTGGGGCTTTACCACCAGATGTAACCAACATTGCACCCTTTGGACGAATATCAGAGAAATCGAAGTCTATTCTAGAACTTCGTCTATTTCCCATGTAAGATTTCATTAACAATTTGATTGCATCAGACCAACCTTCGATTGAATCACCAATTAGGAATCGTCTAACACGTTTGTTATATGGTTTGTTTATTTTTGGTAAGTTTGATACGTGGTGATTTTGTACACTATATCCTACACCACATCCAGATAACAATAAAAACATTGTCTCACTGAATGAATCAATATGATCAATTGGTAAATACGAGCAATTGTATAATCTATTTGGTGAGATTTCAATTGGTTTACCACCAAACTGTAGACTTCTCATTGAAGGCAACACTTTTTTATCAAATACGAATTTATAATTCTCATCGATTTGATCAGTTAGTTTTGGGTAACGTTTCTTGTGCATATTCATATTTCGCGTAACCAGTTCACTCCAGGTTTCTCTACGACTTAATTCCGGCAAGTACTTTGCATATTTCATGTGTACTGTTAGATCTGACAGAATTTTATTGGAAATTTCCATAAACTTCATTCCTTATATATTATTAACATTTTGTTTTTGGTAACTATAAATATCTAGCTAGGTGGATTGGCATTCAACTCGGTCATCTTTTGTTTCAACATTTTTCGAATTGTATTCTCACTGTCATCCATACCCTGCTGCAATCCCTTACCCTGAATGGAATGCTGATCATATATGTCAAAATTACCATTGTTTGTATTGATTTTTGCTGGGAAAGTTATACCATCTGGTCCAAATCTGTTCTTTATGATATGTATACGACCAGTTCCATTTGACTTGTCTTCAATTTTTCGACTTAATGACATAACAAAGTCAGATGTCATTATCTTAGAGTACGATTCTGCAATCTTATCTGCCTGAATAACATCTTCATTTAAGGCGGATCTATTTGCCTGTGACGCTGTCCATACTGGTAGCTCTAATTCTCCAGCCATACCGCGCATTTCTTCATATATGTTACCTAGTTCATGGCGCAATTCCTTGCCTTTTCCACCAGTTCCACGCAATAAATCAGCGTAATCAATTATAACTAAATCAGGTTTTTTACCTAACATTTTATATTTTTCTATGTGTGATGCTATAGTATTTATAGTCGCACCCTTTGTCGGATAGTACTTTATTACAAGATTACCAGGTATCTTCTCAACGGTTTCCTTTACTTCAGCTATATTATACTTTAGCTCTTGATTCGCTATGCCGGTTAATACTGAATCATATCGTAGTCCAACGTACGCTTCGTTTAATTCTAGTGTGTAATGCAATACGTTGTAACCCGCCTTTATGGCTGCTGCGCCAATGTTAACGAGTAGGAATGATTTACCAATACCAGCTGGTGCAACAACTACGCCTAATTCGCCATGGCCTAAACCACCATCCATTAGATTATCAATCTCGTCCCAGCCTGTTTTGAATACATGCCTTACTGCCATATTATATCTATTGTCAACCTCTTCAACGTATTCATGTCCAAGGTTCCTATCACCACCGGCAGTCATTGCTTGATCTATTCTAACCTTTATTGCATCAAATTGTCCCAGTTTCAATAATTCAACTGAATTTAGGATGGCCTTCTTTAGCTCTTGATTCTTACAAAAGTCAATTGTTTTTTCCTTTATGAATGTCAAATCCTGTGAATCAGTGTATTTGAACGACTCCTTCAGATTCGATATCACGTTTGTGCGTAATAAATCATCTGTTATAGTAGATAACTCAACCTTCATGACTTCCGCCGTAGGTTGAGTTTTATATTTCATAAAGTATTTTCTAACTGTATCGACTATGAATTGATTTGCGTCATTTTCAAAGTAGTCATCTTCAAGAATATCGATGATTTGACGCAAAAAATTCTTGTCCGTAAACAAGCATGTGATGATCTTTATTTGGAACATATATCCAAAGTCACTTAGTTTATCGCTCATCTTCGCTTCCTTTTTCTGCCATATTATCCAAATATCCAAATACCGTTTTAATCCATAAATCAGGATTGCGAATAGACACATTCAATTTATCACTCATCATCATAGACAAAAACGTTGGTTTATCTAATCTGCTGATTTGATCCTTTACAGTGTTTATTATTATTGACTTTGATTGTCCGTCAATATCAACGTCAGCTAGTTGCATGAGCTTAAAGTTCATTTCCAATAATTCTCTACTTTCAGCCAAAGCCTGTGATAGTTTAGTATTGTCATTTGAATTTTCAGCATAATCAACTATTGCATCAACATCAACAACCTTGTCACTAAACAATATTGGTAATCGTTTCTGTAAGGTCTTTACGCCAGTACCCCGAACTCCTGGGATATTGTCTGAACTATCACCTTTCATAACCCTAAACATTAGGAAGTTGTGGAAGGGTACAGAATATTCTTCAGTTACGGTTTCCTTGAAATAGAATTTCTTTTTTGTTGGAGACCAAACTTGTACCCTATCATCTACCAATTGAAGGAAATCCTTGTCCGTAGACATTATGACACATTGGCTTTTTGGATAAACCTGTTGCGATATATATGCCATTGCATCATCTGCTTCAATGTTTTCAGGTGACATTACCGTTACAGGTAACATATCTAAGTATTCAACCAATCTATGTAATTGCTGTGTCATTGCTACACGTTCGTCGTCTACAGTTAATAATGATGTAGAACGGGTTAACTTCTGTCTGACTCGTCTGTTAGCCTTGTAATCTGGGTAGAGCTTACGCCTTCTAACTGATCCGCCTTTTCCGTCGAAACAGATTATAACCCTTGTTGGTTTGATGTTTTTAATTGCAAACCCAATTGACAGTAGAAAACCCGTTATTCCACCAATATGCACTCCATCCTCATTTTGCGAGGGATTAACTGCAAATGCTCGTATAAATGTATTCAGACCATCTATCAATAATATCCTATCATTTTGATGGCTATTATCGCGATTGTCTGCACTTAGATTGTCAAATATTTTTAAATAGTCTTTATTCATATGATTGATAATCTATACGTTAGTTTATATTCGATATATAATACATTTCCTCACCAATTCTCCAATTCGATCTTGAATCGTCCTTGGCTACAGCGATCTTATATGTTTTTCTAATCTCAGATAATGCAGCGTTTACTTCAACTGTTGTGCGTAATCCATTTACTGATATAGTATTGAATAGCTTTCGCTTAGTCACATTAGACCATTTTTTCGTTTGGTCGTCCTGTACCTTTTTTCCAGTGTCAATATCTGTTTTTTTGACTTCTGCCAAATGTACTGTTAATCGTTTCATATGTATCTCCTATTTATTTGTTTATATAACATGGAACAATTGCTTGAAATTGTAATTCCAACGTATTAATTCGTCGGTAGCACAGTTCAATTGTTCCATGTGTATATTTGCTATTGCTTAATTGTTTTATGTATGTAAATATAAGAAATATATTTGACATAAAAAAATAAATGTTACAATACTTTCACAACTGGCGATTTGACAATTGCTTCAACTTCGAATTCAATACCTGAGTCGGCAAAGTCTTCATGTGTTTTTACTTCTGCATCTGTTACAGATACTGCTTCGATTAAATATGTTTCACGCTTATATCGTACACCCTTACCTGTGTCGATTGCGAATTTTACTTTTGAAAAATAATACATATGCTTTTCCTTATCCTATTGGTACGTCATCGTTTCCAATTGTAATATCATCTATTCCGATATCGTCAATCTTGTATGACATGATTAATGTTTCACAAATTTTATCGTATATTCTAGCTTTTCTAGCCGGGTCACCAAGTATCTTTGTTTCAAAATCCTTTGATAGGAATTTAATTGTCTCATCAGTGTGTGTGTCGATATATGTATACCAAGCTCCACCAATTGAAACTAACTCGTAGTCCTTCATGACCTGTAGCCAACTGCCTGTATCATCGATGCCTGATTCAAAGTATATATTGAATTCAGCTTCTCGTAATGGTGGTCCCATTCTATTCTTAACCACTTTACATTTGGTCTTTATTCCAATAACCTGTTCTTTGCCCATTATCTTAGCCTTAATTTGGCCTGCAGCCTTAAGACGTAATCTACATGATGCATGGAACTGTATTGCTTTACCACCTGAGGTTGTATATTTGTCACCAAACATTACCCCTAGTTTTTCACGTAATTGATTCGTGAATATCAAACAAACTCGTTCTCTACCAATCATCTGTGTGATTTTCCGCATTGCCTTTGACAGTACAATAGCTTTACTGGTAGCCCATCCGTCTTTGCTATAATCTGCAGCTTGTTCAACCTTAGTTGTTGCTGCAGCAATAGAGTCGACTACTATGGTAACTAGTTTATTGTTACTAGATTCCTTTACCTTTGTTATAATACTCTCAATTACGTCAAATATATCCTCAACCGCTTCCAACTGTACATATAGCATCTTGGCTACATCTATACCGATGGCACGTAGAAATACCTCATCCATAGCATTTTCAGTATCAATGTATACTGCTAATCCGTCTTTTTTCTGAGTATTTGCTAAAGCATGGGCGGCCAATAGTGATTTACCACTGGCCTCCATACCTGTAATTTCGGTTATCCTTCCAACTGGCAATCCACCATTTGGACGATTTGCGATAGTTAAGTCTAACAAAGATGAGCCAGTCGATATCCATTCAGTCAAATCAGTTGGAGTATCTTCAGATCCATCTAAAAAATAGGCAACCTTCATTCCCTTGAATTTTTTGTTTAGTGAGTCTGCCAATACATCAGCTAATTCATCGTGATTTGCGTTAATATCCTTTGCCATAGTCTATTGTCCTACTTAGATGCAAATAAGTCATCAAATGCTGCGCCAATATTATCGGTTTGCGTTGTGTCTGTTACTGCTGCCACAGTCTTTGATTCAGTTACTGTCTCAGGTGAACCTTCTTCACCGCCATTTAACCAAGTAGCTAATGCTGCTTTTAGGTCATCATATGATTGCTTCTTAAAGATATCATATACGTCTTTTTGACCAGTGATGATCTTGTCTGCGATGTTTTTGTCAGACGTTGCAGGCGTTTGATTAGGCTTAACTCTAATTCCTGTTTTTGGGAAATTCCCATTTTCAGCTGGAGTATAATCAACAGAAATATCTCTACCACCGGAAAGGTCAGTAATATCTCCGTAATCTGGATCAGCAATGAATCCTAGTAATTCGGTGTAAACTTGTTTTCCGAATCCCCAGAATTTAACACCTTCCGATTCTTGGCCGCGTACAATAACTGGAACATATACTCTCATTTTTGGAGTTAGTTTCTTTGATAATTTCCAATCGTCTGATTTTCCTGTTGATCTTAGCTGTTGTGCAAATTCATCAACTGGATCAGCCTCTCCATATGTTACTGGCGATAGGAAGTTTTTCTTACCTAAATCATAATGGAAGTACATTTCCAAAAATGGATTTTCTTTATTGAATTGATATGGGACGATACGTACCACGTTGTTACCTGGTTCCGGCTTCCATAAGTTGTTTTGTTTTCCTGTTTGTGATTGTAAGTTATTTAGCTTACGTCTTATTGCATCTAGATCTAGTGCCATAGTCATTTCTCCTTTAGTAATTATTAATTGATATGTAAATATAAGAATTTTTTTTGATATAAAAAAATCCGTATGCGTTTATTTCCAAAATAGTTGTATTGAAATTATTGATAATGATAATAATAGTGAGGTAGCGGTCTTAATGTTAATAGACTCTCCCATAAACACGCTTGTTAAAACTGCATATGCTGCTATGCCTATTGCAAAGCATATGAATCTGCCTGGCCAAACTTCGCCAAAATGTTCATATGCAAATTTAGTACCTAAAATTATGGTGTAGGATATTGTTGTTCCGCCGACGGCAGATAGGATGAGTGGGTTCGAGTCGAACCATTTCCATATGAACTGTCCATTTGTCTGGAACCAGATCATTGTTTGTCCAAGCAAAAACAGGCTTGAAGCGATAAGTAAGTTATTCATGTAGCAATGTTTATTTGTTATTTGTTATTTGATATAAATATAAGAAAAAAATATGACATAAAAAAATATTTTACTATCTTTTATGTCATATTTAATATTATTTTAGTTTTGTTCGAATGTATATAATCTCTTTTACACCAGTGTTTACTTGTCGATATCCACCATCGGACGTTAACAATATACTATCAGCATAATTTTGCCAATCCAATATAAATGTCTTATCCAATACTCCATTATTTGCTAACATTATTACTGCATTTAATGCGTTTATTGTATACAATGTATTTGTATGCTTCTTTCTATGTAATGATATAGTATTGGGTATAATTGTTATATCAACGTTTGGTTCAATGTTATATGTACACATCAACTCACGACGATCTTGTGTGTCATGTAACACAAAAATCTTATTATATAATACATCATACGTATTTATTATATTATCGACTGTCTTTGTCAGTGTATTTGTCGTTGCAAATGTGCATAATAACTGTGTTCTCAATTTATTTCTCCAAGTTATACAATTTATTTCGGTATACTTGTTTTATTTTGTTGCGTTTGCAAATACTTTACCTAATTTTGGATCATCTAACACCGATTGGACTATTAATTTTTTGTCTAGTAAATATTGTAGCATACTTGATTGACTATTTCCAGCTAATCTATTTTCATCTGAATTACCAACTTTCCTTGCGTTTTCCCATTCGGTTCGATATTCTTCGCGTCTTTCTGGATTTGTTGACATAGATATTAGGAATCCACGATAGATATTGTCAGATGATAACTTGTTACTACCTCTTCCACTGCGCTTAAGTAATCCTCGTCCTAATCCTAGACCAATCAATATTGTTTTTCCTAGGCCAGACTTAAGTGATGCTATTTTCTTTATGTCAACCTTACTATCGACAGATTGCTTAAACGTGTCTCTAGCGTTTGTGTGGGCTTTATCATCTAAATCAAACATTTCCGATAATATGTCTGGAGTGGTTCCAGCTGCTAAGCTTTCTCCATCTATTAGTATGGATGCACGTTGTTGTGTATGTGTTGCTACAACGTTAACGCCTTCATATGCCTTATCACTAGTTTTGTATGTGTCTTCACTATCACCAGATCTAGGTTCAACATGTTGCTTTATGAAGTCAACGATATTGCTATTACTTTTCTTCTGATTGATATTGGTTGCACAAATTATAATATTGTCGCCATGTTCCCTATCCATATAATCTGATTTGGATGGGGTGCCATTGTCAGTGTTATCAAATGCAACAACGTGTTCTAGGTCAATGTTGTTTAGGTCAAGTGGTAGTCCAGTGTATGGGTCCTTTCCGCCTTGTTCAAGTATCGACCGCCAAACAAATCTACCCCTATCACTAGATGGTGGATTACCACGTTTTACAGATAATTTACCATTTTCATCCTTGGCTATGGATTTGTCGTTTTTGTTGGATGTTATACTACCATCTTCTCTAATGTATCCTAGGAAGTGTAGTCCTCTACCCTTATCGCCTGTTCCACCCTTACCAACCAATGAATTTCTGAATTCTTCTGGTAACAGTTTGTATGAATCGTTCACGAACTTGTCTGAAACTGTTATTGGCTTTGATGCGTCTACAAATTTCTTAATGTGTTTTGGTGATCCATCGCCATATGCTTTTATGAGGTAATCGGCATTATCAGTCATTGATTTGACGTCCAAATATCCTAATCTATTCTTTCCAATACCTGCATTTGGACGACCCTCATATAACAATCCCTTTGTAAATATACCGTTTGCTGAATTCCTAGTTTCAATTGGTACATTTGACATAAGCGTGTCTATTTCACGTAATCTAGATTGTGTCTCGTCGCTATCAGCTGTGATTGCAGCTTTTTGCTTATCGGTCAAATTGGCATTGTTGTCGCCAATTAGCTTAGTTTGTATTTTTTTCGTGGTCTTGCTCTTTGTTGGCTTATCCGGCTTAGCATCATTCGACTTTTCTACTTCTCCAGCTGTTGTGTCTTTGCCGGATATAGTTACCTTTGTACTATCTCGCATTTTACCTTTCAGTTTCGATTTATATTTTGCAAAATCCGCAGAATTATTGAATCGTAGTTCGAATATGAATATATCGACTATTTCCTTTGGTATGCCCTCGGCCAATAACACTTGCTCGAGCATTAATACGTGTTGTGGATCATTGAAGTTTGGTGTTCCATCAGATAGTTGATGGCTCAGCTCGTTCAGTATTTTGTCTATGTCTAGTTTCATGTGTGATTTTCCTATAACTTATATTATAAATATCAAAAATTTACAATTCCATTTTTTTCATAGTATGATAATTTCTGCCGACCTTTAATGAAGTTGGATATTGCATAACCTTTTGAAGATCATATAATAATTGTTTTCCGTCATCCGGACTAACATCGAATACAAACGCATCGTATACATACAGAATCATTTTACTAGATTTGCCATCTAATACTGCAAATAAGTCTTTCATTACTATGCAGTTTGATTCAGTTTCATATGCTTGGATTAAATAATTGAATAATTTTTGGGGAGTCATCCCTTCAAAATTTGTTTTATAAAACCTACGCTTAAGAATTGGTGTCTCAATATAACCGGTACTATTATAAATATCCCATAGTTTGGAAATGTATTTATCAATTTTGCCAAAATACGTAACACTCTTCAATTCATTTGGTACTCCACCGTACAGTATTCTAAATGTAATACGCTTGGCCTCATTATACTCATCCTTTGATAATTCGTCCTTATCAAAGTACAATTTACCCAAATATCTGTGGAAGCCACTTGATGGCTGTTCATAATCTATTAAGTTTGCGATCAGTCTGAGATGGTATGCGTCGTAATCGAATTCTGCTATAATGCCACAATCAAATCTACTTATGTATTTTTCCCGTGTTCCATCTTCTTTGTTTAGTGCTGCATAATTTATGCCATTGATCGCATTAGATGGTCGACCAGTCTTAGTATACACATTGTATTTAGTATACTCCTGACCATTAGCTGTTGTTAATCCGGATGCTTCGAGTTGATTGAATGTGTCGACTACTAGATCTTTATATTTAGCCACGCTACCAATATCTACTTTTTCGTATGATATGTTGCCCAATATGTCATTGAATTCCCGATGCTTGGATTGAGGTATAATATCATCTAAGTCATCCCTATCCCAATACTTGCGATTAAAAAAAGAATGTGCAGGAGTATATAGTTTCTCAATATCGAGTATCACATTTTTGTCTAAGTAATGTGATATGGACAATTGTTCAAGTGTGTGGCGTATTTCTGTCATAGTTAAATATAATAAAAATATTTGACATATAAAAACTAGGCCTTGAATTGTTCCAAATCTAGTAAATATAAATTAAGGTATCTGTTGTTTGCAGCCTTAATATAGTGTTCATTTCTATGTTTTGCATCTGTTGATTTCATTCCACGTTCTATTGGTAGAATCGATGCGTCTACGACAAACCATTTTAGTGTTTTTGCTTCGAATATTGCAGGCAAACTGTCATTATCGGATAGCCATTTCTGAGATACTTCAGTAACAAGTCCATCGTACCGTATAACAAATGATCTACGTATGAATCCACGTTTGTAGTCTGTCAATGTCAATTTTGGGAAATATGTTACTGGCACCGGAGTTTCATCTGTGTCATCACGTCCAACTAATGAACTGTATCGCTGTACCATGTCTGATATCATATTGTATTTTGATTGCTTCATTATATCACATTGTTCCCATTACGCGTTATGCCTCTACCATAGAAATCTGCGGCTATTTTCATATTCTTTGACATAGATGGTAATTCTCCACCAAACATTTCAATATGTGCATGATCCCATCCAATGCCATCTGAGCTACCACGCTCTAGTTTAGTTGGCACTCCAGCTTTATTGTATTGATGCTGTTTATGTGACCAATCTCCACCCCAATCGAATCCATGACTTTTAGCAATTCGTCCAAAGTCTCCCCAAAATGCGAATGCTTTGTCTCGAGTTTTTGCTTCGCCAATCTGTGCTATTGATGCTGGACTATTACCATATGAGTATCGTAAGTCGACAACGTCTAATGCCTGTGATGCACGTTTACCAGATGCGTCTATAGCACAATGGTTACCAAATGTTATTGTTGATGTATTATTTACAAATTTAGAGTATTGATCTTCTAATGATCTAAATGCTGTTATTATTCTAGGTTGCCATCCGGCTGCTTGTAATTCCGACACAACGTTATTCCATGCAGCTTGGACTGTTGGATGCAATGCTGTTGGCGATTTAGAGGATGCTGGTCCATTTGCACCCGGGGTAGCATTTGGTGAATTTTGCCTTGTGTTTGTCGGAGGTGTTGTATATGTTACCTTCGACATTTCAGTTGATCGCATCATACCTGCTATACTAGTTGTCCAGCCACTATTGTTTATATTGTGTGAAACTGTTGTTACCTGAAATACAACCTTTCCTTTGTATCGATTTGGTAGCATTCCGCCTTCATCAATCGTATCCAGCATTATTGCATTTCCCATGTATATACCAGCAAGACCTTCTAATTCAAAGTCGCATTGTATTGGTATAGGTGGCATGAAGCCAGGATTATCAACATTATTTTGAAAGATTATTTTGTCAACATATTCAGCAGCCTTATTTTGTGCAGACTGTTGATCTATTCCATATACTAGACTCTTCCAAGCTGATAGTATTAGATCATTTTTGGGGTTTGCTGCCTCAATTGGTTCATCCGTATTCTTTGGCTTAGGAGGCGAGGTCATATTCAATGAATCATAAATCGGTGTTGCTGGGTCATTATATAAACTAAATGCAGACGTACCAACATATTCTCCGGCATTAGCGGATGATGCGGCTATATATGCTGCAGTTTGAACGCCTTTTGGTAGTTTCGACGATAAGTTGACATTTTTAATTATACCTAGATTGGTCCTAAATGTGTATACAGATAGTCGCGAATTATCTCTAATTTCAGCTGCATTTGGTGTCATATTTAAGTCAATAACTGATATTTTCCTTGGGTCATTCGCATTGTTTTGAATATGAAAATCCCATGGATTACCACAGGCCTTGTTAACATCGTCTAATATACTATGTATATATTTGTTTAGTTCAGACTTGTTTGCATGGTATTTCTGCAATAGCATGTCAATATTTAGCCATACACCAGACAATTGACCTCTTCCATTCTCTTTCAAGTATGGTGCAGATTTGGTCGCAACGACATTATATCCGTTTAGGAAATTTATATTCTCTATTTTATCAAAGTTTTCTTTATTTGTCCATTCAGGTAAATTGTCACTAAACATTCCTGCTTGAGTTGGGTGGGGCATAGCCTTATCTGATACGAGCATGCATACGTCTCTATTTACTGAGAATATATCTGGGTGTCCAAATATCTCATTTGAACTAAATAATCCATCGGCATTCATTGTTGTACTCTTTAGCTCAGCTATTTTTGATCCAGATGTTCCCCTTGGGAATGTCATTGATAGCATTGATTCGAAGAATTCCCATGATATGAATGTCTTTTCATCAACGTCTGTCCAAGCTTTGTCTGGATTAAAGTCTTGATCCTTTGGTACAAATACTCGCGCTCCAACAACTTGACCATTGACATCGGCTATACATATGTTTCTACCTGACGTTGATCTGATGAAACTATATGGTTGAACGTATGATCCACCAAATATCAATTCTGATTTTCTATTTGTTGATGATACTGCGTCTACTCCGCTGTCCGATTGTTCACCAGTCTTGTCTGCCTCGTCAATTTCACTTGGTGACATTTGCTCGAGTTTACCACCCTCGTTGAATTTGAACTTTTCATTGACGGTTTGGTCAGATATATCGGTTGACATTAATGATAGATGCGTTAACATTGCCTCAAAATCGGCAAGAGGTGTCGAAGTTGAAGTTGTTACAGGTTTACTAACTTCACTTTTACCAAATACATAGTCTGTGTCTGTTTTTATCGATGTTGTTACGATTTTAGCTGACATTTCATTGCTTGATATATTATGCGAATTCATAACTGAGTTTGGACTGATTATATTTAGTGTGAATGTATATCCATTGTCACTATTTGACCAGTTGAATTTTGTTATAACGCCGACCATTGCATCATATTCACCAACAGATGATACTGATCCACCATCAATCCCTTCAGATCCATATAGATTATCAAAACCGGTTGATTGCAACGTCTTTTTTAATATGTCTTGTTGCAGCGATTCCATTGTTGAGTCTGAATTGATTATTATCGTGGATTCATCAACATCGCTCCACCCCCATTCCAATACCAATGTTATTCCTGGCATCATATATAGTTTTTCAAACCATTCTAAATCCGATTCTGCGTATATTGTGCCCTTTATTTGCGCCGATCTGATTGATCCAAGTGTACCCTTATTTGATATTGTTATTGACTCTATTGCTGGACGTGGCTTGTTTAATCTTCCGCCGCCATATAATTTTCCGTATCCTGCGCCTTCTCCCCAACTTTCCAATTTTCCGTGTTCTGGTGGATCAGTTGTATCGATTACAGATGACTGCAATATATATGCACCTGCATTTGGAAAACCTCGTTCTTCACTGGCTGCATTTGACGTCAATTTTATCCATGGCGTACGTTGCATATTTGTTCTATCATACCTATTAACTGACGCTTCGGCCATTTGTAGGTTGTCTAGTTTCTGTCTGACATTTGGGTGAACCTTATCTAGAAATACTCCTCTATAACTCATATACTATCCTTTTTGATTGGCTTCCAATTTTGCAATAAATGCAGATGTGTCCATTGGTATACGTAATCTTATTCCTGATTCGATTTGCATCGATCCCTTACCAAGGTTATTTGATACGGCTATTATCCACCACTTAGATATATCGTTATAGAATCGATTGGCTAATATATCTAATCTATCGCCTGCCTTTGAAATGACATATAAATCGTTTGATGATGGAGGGATGACTGGATAAATGGTTGATTTGACAAACTTATTGCCGTCATCATCATTGTTTATGCCACTATGCTTATATCTGCTCATATCAAGTTATTCCTTTGGTATATCTGCTAACCATTCATTTGGTCCAAAATATGTTCTTGTTCTATCGTTTAGTCGTTTAGTACCAAGTTGTGTCGGTAATTCATTTTCAATGGTTTGATATGATACTTCAACCTTAAATGCGCGGGGCAATGTTACACCGTCCAATATTGGTTCTTCAGCTGTAGCACCTTTCATCTTCTTGTCCTTTGATTTGAACTTATCTTTGATTTTAGCTATGGCACCGGCTAAACCAGCTTTTTCACGAAGTGTTAGTGATTTACCATTTTTATCAGATAATCCCAATTCCCATGGTAGATCTAGATATGGAGTAATTGATACAGACACAATATATCCTTCTTCATCCTGTATATAGTTTCCAACTGACAATCTTGCCAATGGGGAAATCATTCTATAGTTATTATTGAATATTGGTGCAGTCATTCCTGACAATACATTTAATTTTTGATACATTCCCTTTAGTCCAAGATAACTGATCGCAAACACATCAAACCCAATTGTTATTGGTGCTCTACTGAACGATTTGTATGTGTGGAATGGATCTGGTCGACCAATATATGTCTTTGAATCCCATCCAGCATTGAAGCTGTTTGTTAATCCAGATAGGTTTATACCTCTAAATTCTAGTCTATCTGATCCATCTATATTTTCAAATGATATTGGGATCATTGCGCGTTTAGCTTGTGGCGTGAATAGTTTATCGTCTGCTGAATTGTATTTGTCATAGTTTCCAGCTGAATATGTTCCTAATCCAAACGTATTTACCAAGTCAAGTTTGCCTGCATAGTTACCATCCTCTCTAGTTTTGGATAGTATCGCAGCGATATTTTTGACGTTTGGCTTACCACTAAATGCCTTAATTAGACGTGCCATTACAGGTATTTTTGTCGATATGAACGAGTATTCAGAGCTAGTATATAGTTTAAATAACAGTTGAGCTCCAACGAATGCTATTCCACGTGGAGACACAATTGACTTTGCTAACCTTGCAATATCAAATATTGTTCTATCAACTCGTTCAGCTAATCCACCTAATATTGGATTATCGCCTAATTCTTCAGTACCCCATTTTTGAACCTTTGTCTTATGTTTCTTAGCTGGTCGTTGTATACCTCTAAGTATATACGGCTCACGAACGGTATATAACATACTGGTTTGCGATGAGTCCGTTTGCAAATTAAACTTTGAATATATGCCAGTAAGTCGAGATGATTGTAGATCATATATGAAGCTGTTTGGCTTTTCACTTAGCATATTTACGGTATCACCATATCTATTTGCAGTGTTCCATTCACTTGTGTAGTTTCGTATATGTGATCCATCTTCAGCGTAGTGGACTTCATTTGCAATTATCTTAGTTATACTACCCTTGTTTGCATTGTAGTATGATAATAAATCTGATTGTATATTTATTGGCATTATCCTACCCCAATGTCTAACTTATTTAACGCCAATGTTTCAGCTATTTTTGTTCCATCTAATTCGATTGTTTTTCCTTCCATTACCAATCCAATTAATCTGTCCAATCTTGCAACAATTGCCGATGATGCATCTCCACCAGATCCAGATGGGCCATCAAATAGTTTTGTTCCACCAAGTAGAATATCATCCTTTCTGAATTTTATTGGCTGTTTGCCAGGACGCATTATAAAGTCATCAACCATTCCTGCCTCAGATCTAGCTTGTTTTTCTGACGCGTTATCGGAAATGTCCATTCCTGCTAATGCAATTTGCGCTGACATGGCCATTCCACCTGGCGCTGTGTATTTCATAATGGTTGCAAGTGTTCGTTGCACAAATCCTGTCTTATCGTATTCTGCAGTAACATTTTCGCCGGCTTCATTTTTGCCAGTTGTTGACCCAAGACCAGTCCAGCTAGTAAACGTCCGTGCTAATGCCTCAACTCCTGGTGCAACTCGCTGCGATATTGCCTGCCCTATTCCTGCCAATTGTGAGGCTATAGCTTCTTTTGCGTTATCCATGCCTGTTGCAACTGATTCTAGTCCTGCTGCAACTGCTGCTTGTCCACTAGCTTCACTTTTCAATTGTGATCCAGCTAATTCAGCTATACTCATGCCAGTTGCTGCAGCTATTGCGTCCTGCTGTATTAGATCCATCTTCGATATGTCACCAACTTGGTTCCGAATCAATTCGGCTGCATCTCCAAATTTACCAGCGAGTTGTAATCTTCTAGCTTCGTCGAAGTTTAACTGTTTACCAGTTAATACTTGTGCTTCAAATTGTGCCTCTATCGATGATTCAATATCCAGCATTCCTTTTGCAATATCTCTGGCCTTTGACATAGATATACCTAGTCTAGTTGTAGCAGCAACTTGTTTAACTAGTTCATCCGTCTGACCCTTATACATTATTCTAATATCTGTACCAATATTAGCAATTTTTGATGTTATTTCGCGACCAGATACTTGTAATTTATTGTGCTTGTTTTGATCTGATATAACGTCTTCTAATGTTGATCTGTATTTTGATAGGGACATGCCATTTTGTGTAGTGAACGCTAGTAATTTACCAGCAGCTTCAGTTGACAGTCCCAATAGTTTTACAGATGTTTTTATTTGTTTTTGGAAGTCTAGCGTGATATTTGGTAAATATCCTAGTTCAGATCGTAATGTAGATACCGACTCCTTGATTTTCTCATATAGGCCATCGCTTACACCCTTATGCAATACCTTATTCATCTCAGCTGCATTGTCTGCAGATAGTCCGAATTCCTTACGCAATCCCTTGACTTCTTGATTGAACTTCTCACCCATAGCAATGAGTTTAACAAGTAGTACAATTATACCAATGATAATTGCTGCAATTGCAAAAATTGGATTAGCCATCATTGTTGCAGTAAGTGCTCTGAATCCAGACATACCCGATTTGGTGAATGATGCGAATGATTTCTTTGCCGCCTTAGCCCCTTCAGTAACATACTTTGACATAGACTTTCCGACCAATGGAATTCTATCCGTGAAGCCAGTCATGCTCGCCGCCATGTCATCAATGTTTTCATTGAATTTTTCTTGTGTCTTTTGTAGTTTCTTAAGTAGATCTGCGTTTGATTTGGTGAGCTTGTTTACAGCTTCGCCCAACTCAACTTCTCGCATAGATAGATCGACCATTTCCTGCTTAAGATCTCTAGCCTTAAGTGTTCGCTTATCCATGTCAGCATATGCAATTCGCTGCTTTTCAAGATTTGCTGAAATATCGGTCTGGAGGCTTGCAAGTTCGCGTGCAATTTCAACGGACGAGTTATATGAACTTTCTTTGCCCATGCTAATTTATCCCGTATTTTTTATTGACCTTCTCGATGTTTGATTGCAATGCCTTGGCATCTTTTACGAGCTTATTGTACTCAATAAAAAATGCAGGATTTTCTTTTCGTAGACGCGCAACCTCTTTATATTGTCCGTGTCCAGCAAAAAAGCCAATTATTAGTGATATTATCTTTACCATTGTATTCCCCTATTGTGATCATAGTTTAATATAAATATATGGTTATACACTAATGGCTTGCGCTTTCAGCACTTTTGATTGCATTTTCCTGTTCTGTATTCCAAGATTGTATTTCTAGTATGTAAAAGCGTCTCATCCAAATTGGCATGTTGTAGACGTCATTCCAAGAAAATCCACCTTGACCATGGAAAGCCAATGTGAAAATTTCCTTGTGTATTTTGGGCCTTTGGTTAAGACCCTGGCCAAAAAAAGTCTAGACCGATTGGCAACGGTATTTCACTGTAATAGTCAAACTCTGGTAGGTCTATTGCAATGGTTAGATCTACATCTGGCTGAACCTTTGCCATATATTTCCTAAGGGCAAGTGAGTCTTGGGAAAGCATAGTTGTATCAACAAAGTCTCGTATTGCCTTATTTGAATCATCACCATCTATTGATGTTATTATATATTTTAATCTAGTTGATAGTTCACGACTGACCAATAGTCCACCCTTTGTGTTTTTCTTTTGTCGTAATACTTCAGCTTGTATTGATCGTTCATCGCGACTTGTCATAATCTTAAATGTTATATCTAATCCAGACGTTGGTAGCTTAAAATCTATACAATTGCCATTAGCAAACACTGTTTCGTCAAACTCTACGTCCTTTAGTTGAGTTAAGTCAACTACCATACTATGTGGTTCGTCTAAATCTAAATCAGGTATTTCAACAGATATTGGATAATCTTTACCATAACCAAGAACTCTTGCTGCAACCATTACTGCGTTTTTATCGCCGACAATTAGATCATCATATTCAAATGGTTCACCTTCTCCACTTCCAACGATCAATGCCTTGAATAGTTTGTCTAATGCTAATCCACGCTTAACCAATGATTGCGACGCTAAAATGTCTTCCTCTTTGGCTGTCATGTATTTCATTTCGATTGTACCACATCTGAGTGGGTGTCCTTCGACATATAATAATCCCTTCGATGGTAGATCTATGATTTCAGTTGGGAATCCTGCAGCTTTTGTTGCTTTTGCAGATGATTGACTAATAAGTCTATCTTTTAGTTGGCTGTCTGTTAAATTTGACATGTTGTAACTCTCCATTAATGTGTAACTAATTATTTTGTTTCTTTATATAAATATCATGACATAAAAAAATCTCCCCAACATAAATGTCAGAGAGATCCTTTGCCCTACTAAGTAGCGATTATTAGTAGTGTAATATAGCGAAATCATAGGCTAAACTAATGGATAATTCCATTACGCTGTCACCATTTGCCCAGTCTAGATCTCCGCCAGTAACTGCGGTTATCATTGCGCCTTTGATTTCCCATTCTTCAACTTTATCACCAATTGGTCCAAGTATCTGAATTGTTAAATCCTTCTTATATAGATCTGCATATCCAGCTCTACCGGTTACAGATTCATATCCTAGTCTAACCCATTCCATTGCAGCTTGAGCTGCTGATGGTACAATTGGGTCATATAGAACTATGTCCATATCTTCCCAAGTTGCAGCGCCTTGAATCTTACGCTTTGTGTTAATGTGATCAAGTGTAATTGTTCCAAATTTTACACTTGGACGAGCCGCCTTCTTAATCATAAAAGAAGGAATACCGTCAACCAATAGAATAAATCTATTTTGTGTTTTAGGTTGAAACTTCTTAAACATTAATTCATTTGGGTCTATTAAATTAGCCATTTGCTTATCTCCTCTTTATTATAAATATCTTATTCGCCAAAAGTAGCACCAGTTGGCATAATATTAAAGTCAACTACTATAAATTCTGCAGCTTTAGCTGGTTGAATGTATATGTCTCCTTTCATGATATTTCTATCTATTACATCTGCTGTATTATTAGTACTATCCATTATTACCTTAAATGCGTATAGTCCATTGTTCTGTTGAACTGATTCCATGTACGGATTAACCGCCGATAAGAATCTTTGACGTGTTGCATCGGTATTATTTTCAAATACTAAATATTTAGATGTACTAGCTATGAACTTCTTGAGGTTTATTAATAATCTACGTACGTTAACTCTGTCTAATGCAGTAGAGCGTTTTTGTAATGTCTTTTGTCCCCATACAACTACACCTTCACCAGGGAAAGTAGCTAATGGATTGACTCTAGATTCATACAATGTGTCTCTATTTGCATGTGATAATTTTCGTTCTGCTCTAATTGCTGAAGCTATACCACCTCTGTTTAATCCAGCTGGTGCATACCATTCTGCAGCTACTGCATCATTGAACGATAATACGCCTGGCATAACAACTGATGCTGGTACCCATACATTCTTACCGACTCTACTTGCAGGTATTTGAACCCATGGCCAATACATTGCTGCATAAGAATTATTTTCTGCTTCTGCCTCTGCTGTTACGTCTGTTATAGCTGCTCCAAATGGTGCTGGATCTACTATTGCAAAACAATCTCCACGTTCTTCACATACTTGCATTAATTTTGTTACCGATGTGCCGTGATCCTTTGCATTTATACCTGGACAAGCTATCATATTGATATCGTATTCATCTGCATTTGATAGTAACTCTATTCCAGTTACATATGCAGCCGGCGCTATACCCTGTATGTTTGTCGATGTTATGTCACCATACATTTTCTTTTTTCCAGTAGCTTCAGTACCATTTGTACCACCACTAAATGAACCACTACTTGGTTTTGGCAAACTTCCAGTTGCAGTTGATACTCTAACTCCACCATCTGCGTCATACCAGTCTATTGTATCAGCAATCGTTGATTCTTCTACATATACAAATTTTGATTTATTTGGATAAGATCCTAGATATTTTACATATTTCTCTGTAGAATCATATGTAGCATATTGTGTACCGATTGTTTTACCGATGTAATTTTGGGAATTTGGATCCAATGATATATTGTTCCATGTTTCCAAAACATTTCGTTTTGCAGCACTATCATCACCACGTCTAATTAGTAATGTAAATGTTCCTTTTGCCTCGTTCACAGTAGTTACTTGGAATCTAACGTCGTTAGCCGATCCGCTAACCAATATTCCATCGGTTTCTGAACCACTGTTATTCATTACTGTTCCATCGCCGATCGTTTTCAAAACAAACGATTTTAAAGTTGTTGACCCAGATTTGAATGCATCTGCTGAAGCTCCAGTAAATGATCCTGCCATGGCTCTAACAACTGTTAATGTTCCAGAATGCTTCAAATACTGTTCAGCTGCCAGTGATGTTAAGTACTCATATGATTGGCTACCACTTGCAAATGATGTACCAAATAATAATTCATATTCTGAAAATGAATTTACTTCAATTGGCACATTACCTGGTCCCTTCACTGTCGGTCCAACTATAGCTGCTCCGATATCTGCAATGCCTTGTGGTACAAAAGAGAAGTCTTGTTCTCTAGTGAATACACCTGGACTTACTATTTTTTCAGCCATTTATTTATCTCCTAATTCGTTGATTTATTCGTTTAATCTTATATAAATATACAATCTGTTTTTCAAAATACAGACTAATTTGACGGTAAGAATTCACCTGTATCTATGTCTATACTACCCTGTCCATACTTATTTTTCAATAGTTCTGCCAATTTACGTTCTTTCGATTGTATATCGTCTACTGATACAAATAGTGATGCTTCGGTTTTGTCTAGTGAATGCCTGTTCAATTGAACTTGTCCTAGTTCATGTGATATTTCTGAATATTTTGTGCGTAGATCTTTTAGTTGTGTTAATTCTTCTGGTGTAAACTTGATTTTTTCCAAATTTTGGTTTCCCTTATAACTTTGATTTTAATTGATTAATATCGACCACTGTTTCGTGACCAATGCTTATTTTGGCAGGTCCATATGCTATGTCGCCTCCGGTTGCCATACGTTTTTGTACGTTATCTGATATTATGAATCCATCTAACTCTATTGTGAAACTAGATCTAATCAATCTATCGTTTCCAATTTCTACGTCGGTGGTTTGTGCGAATGAATCTATACGTGACATGAAGCTAAACTTGTCTGGATCTCCCCAGTACGTTCCTTCTGCATAGCTTATCGCTTCTATTATATTGTTCATTTCTTTAAGGTAGTCAGTCCATATAATACATTCATAAGTTAATTTGACGTAATCCGGGATGACGACCTTATGATACTGTTTAACTGGCTTAAGACCTACCTGCTTTGAAAATAAATCATATTTATTTGTTTGAGAATATTTACTCTCAGCATATGCTACTTGTGGATAATTTGAATCGATCTTCGAACTCATATCATTCCGCTTAGTTATACCAGTTCGCTTATACATTATTAATGGTACTTGTATCTTACCATTTGCATCTCGATAGAAGCTAGATTTCTGCATAGATTTCCATTTCTCAGGAGATCCATATACAACTGGTACCTGCATTTGTGCGCCATTCTTATCTAGTATCGTTGGAATTATTGTGTTGTCGAAATAATACTTTATAGACGAATCAATGTCATATAGTCCAACGTCTAAGCTGGATGGTTTATTATCTACTTGTACCTGCTTCGCACGATTAGTCTTTTTTGCCATTAGTATATGTCCTTATTATATCCAAAATCAGATTTATTTGATTCTATTTTTCTACGTCTTGTCATATGTGTTTCACATATTATACCAATATTCCAACCAAACTTGTCTCCAGCGTTTGATGTTTCTGGGTTTTGGCCAGCAAAATAATCATCGTCGTTTACTGTATCAATTTCCCAATACACATCGTTCCAATGTATTATATCGCCAGATTCAACTACTAAATTTGGTATATCAACTAGATCATCTCGTAATAATGAGAATGTAGCTTTTGCTGTAACATCTAGTCCAAATTCTGTACTTTCGAATTCTTTCTTGTCAAATGATATTAGTGCACCAACTCGAACAGCTTGAAAATATGATTTACCCGATGATTCCCCATACAGATTTTCATCGATGTCTAATACTGATGATTTCATTATGTCGACCGTTGTGTCTATAATGTCATGTATCAATTCTCTATTTAGATGCCTAAACAATGCTATGTCGCTATTTTTTCCGAATAATGGCATATTGTTATCCTATGTATATATTCAATGGATTCTTATTTAGCATATTCTGCTGAAAGTCTGTTACTTCATTCTCACGTTCCATCATGTTTCGTCTTGAAACAGCGTCTAGATCTTCTCGCAATTGTGAAATTAATATTTCCTGTTCAGCTGCTCCTTCGTTTCGTAATGCATCTCCATCAACTGATACGTCTCCTCCTGGAATAGGAATTGATGTAAATTTACCACGTATTTGACCTAATAATGTCTTAGACAGTGCTAGTGCATATTTGCGTATCCATTGTTTTCCTGGATCGTTGATGTGACCGTACGTCATGTTGTCATATTTCATGTTTGAAAAATCTGATACGCCGTTATCGGTTATTAATGTACTTCTGTCGGAAGTTACAATATATTGGAAATGGTACTTGAATGATGTTCTTGGAACTGGATGTATTTTTAGCTTATTGTTTATTAGCTCAAACGAATACATTGATCGACGAACAGTGTCTGAGAATTCAACCTGCTGTATTCTTAACATATCATCGTATATAGGCATGGATAGGAAAGATACGCCAGCCATTGTTCCACCCCATCCAAACGAATTCAATGATCGATGTGATCCGAATTGTGGTGATGAAGATCTTTTGCTTGCTGGAGTTGATTGATGGAATACACGCTTTATTTCAATGTCTTTTCCACTTTCAGAAACTTCTGCCCATAATGCAGATAGATCGTATTCTTGTTGATTTGCTGTGGTTTCTATGAATCCAGATTTCCATTCAACATTTCCACCTGATCCAGCTTCTGCGCCATATTGTTTTGATAATGCTATTAATCTGCCTTGATTTGGTAGAATATTCTTATGTGTAAAATTAGATGCAGTTGAATTACCCTTTGCAGCTAATAGATTCTCTCGCATATTAAATCGATTAACTTGTGCACCATACTCAGTCACAGCTTCTTCATAGCATGTGAAAAGTGAATTGTTAGATAACTCAACTTCAACAGTTGGGTAACCTAATCGTCTTGCGCACCATATTGCAGTTGATTCAATATCTCTATTATATGTGCCTTGGTTATCATATGTACCAAATGGTGTTTGTCCAAAACCTGGACTAAATACCGATGTTCCATTAAATAAATCTGGTTTAATTGCCATTCTAATCTCCTATTATCATTACAATTATAAATATCAAATACTTGACTGAATAGTTGGTTATTTCTAGCTGTGGATTGAAACTATCCGCAGTGATATGTGCAGCCTACGAATGCCTTTCTATACGTTGAACCAGATAGTTCGAATTCTACACAATCATATTTAGTTGAATTGATTCTGAAGCTGCAGTCTTGTGTTATCTTAGCTACAGTATAATTGTGCAGTAGATCATCGGATTGCCTCATTCCTAGTCCAGTTAATGGAGATGACGTTATGTAATCGCCGTTTTCTAAGCTACCTGAGTAGTTTGATACCCAGATAGCACCTTCACCTAGTGAGTTTATTATTAATCGAGTATCTGATTCGTGCTTTTCAATTGATGTGACGAATGCGCCTTGTCCATATGTTCGAGTGTTACCATGATCCTCAAAATTAGATATGACTCCAAATACGCGCTTATCATTTTGTGCAGTAGATAGAGATACATTTGGCAAAGATTCGTTTATGTTTGGTTTAAGTGTATTGCTGCCACTAAAATTTGTGTACGTGCCATCCGATATGACAATATATCCAACCGATGATGTATAATCATTGATTGTCCCAGATGATGGTATGCTCCTATGTTGACCGGTAAAATCTATGGCCGCTACGTCCGCTGCCCAGGATATATATCCGCCAAGGGAAGTTGATCCTCCAAATGTAAATCGCAAGTTCAAGTCTGGATCAGCATACATTCGCCAGCTAAGGGTATTGTTTAGACCAGTGATCTGTAGTCCACCACCAGAACCAGAATTAGATGACTGATATATATGCAGGTCAGAATCAGGAGTAGTCGTTCCGATACCAACGTTTCCCTGGTAATCTATACGCATTCTTTCGCTTAGCGCTTGGCTAGCCCACTGATTTGCGGTGTAGAATGCCAAAAATCCTCTGGCATCATTCTCAGTTGTAAACTTACCACCCTTTATTCCTGCACTTAGAGCCTTGTTTGTGCTTCCACCATTGAAATTATTGGAGAATGTGAGTATTGCTCCCTGATCAATTATGTCAGTTGTAGCTGAATTATATAGATCTAGTGATGAATTTCCAGTGATTATCTTACCTGTTGTGTGTCTAGTATTCTTTGTTATTTGTGCGAAGCCATCAATATTAATATTGTTTGGCAACAAATTGATAGTGACACTGTTACTGGTGTCTGGGTCAGCTGACACTATGATGAGGTTATCTATTGCAAAATCTCCCCTATGTGAGTTGGATGAAACAACGGCCGGTATATATTCAAAATATAAATATTTACTGGATGATTTGATTGATTCCAAATCAACAGATACCCTGTACCATGCCATATTGCTAGCTGATTGCAGTTGTCCAGTTATTGGTCCGGACACGGTTGATGTGCCATTATAGTATACATAATCTAATTCAATGGCAGAGGCAATATCGGTATGATCATCACTAGAGTATATGCGGAATGTCCCGGTTGCAGATCCGTATGCATACACATAGAATATTAGCGTTTCAGACTCAAAATCATCAATTGTCAACAATTTGGTTCTAAATGTACTATGCGTAGACGAGCCAATATTTGCACTTGTTGTATCTGATGTTTCTGCATAAATATATCCAGCTGTAGAACTCTGATTGGCCGTGTCTAATGTGCCATTGTTTGACGCTATGCCATAGTTTGGACCAGTCCATGATGATGGCGAAGCTCCGGATGACATCCAGTTCCAATTTCGATGTAGTACATCGGGTGATGCTGAAGTCGATATTAGTCCGTTTATGTATGATACACTATTATTGGCTGATGGTTTTGTTACTATGCCCCGATATCCCGATGGCACATTATCTAGGGTCGTAAGCGTTTTTGTTGAGTCATATAGGCCGATCGGTCCAATTGAGTCTACTTCTATGTCTGTACCAATTGATGCGTTACCATTCGGATTAGTAAATGATCCACCATCTTCTATTATTAGACTATTTACAGTTAGGCTGTTTAGCTCTGCATCACTTCCGCTTGTAACTAGTTGTTGCCACGCCATGTTTTACTTTTTATCCATCTTAACTGGTTTAGCTGGAGCAGGTTGTGCATTGTATTGGTCTGCTACCTTGTTTAATAGTAATGATATTTGGGCTGATTCCGAACCCTTGATATTTAGTTCAGCGATTGCTTTATGTATAAGCACTAATTCTTCTTTTGTAAACATAACCGTTCCTTGTTTTATTATTTATTGTACTAATATAATAAAAACATGTCACATAAAAAAATTATATGACATGTTTTTTCAATATATTATCATTATTCAGATAGTTCAGTTTGTAATTTTACTGCTGTAGAATATACTACTTGAACGTCTTTGCCTTCGAACGTTGAATCAGCTATCAATTTCAATAGAAATTCTAATTCATCTTTATTAAATTTCGTATTCTGTTTGGCCGATTTGACCTTTTCTAGTATTCCCATTATTGCTCCATTATGCCCACATGAATATTTTACTTGTGCTTGTATCTATGTATGTTCGACCCGGTTGGTTAAACGTAGTTGGTTTTGTTCCAGTTGCATTGTTTGATGTTCGAGCAAATAGCTTGTTTCCAGCAGGCGATTGCATTGATATACCAGATGATTGATTTGTATTGTACAGCTGTACTTGTGTAGGACCTTGGACTATTCCAGACGCTATATCGGAGCCGTTTCCTTGACCAATACTTATGAATCTATCGGTTGTATGCAATGATCCTAGATCTGTTGTAGTTGTTCCTCCATTTGTCTGCAATGTAGTAACGTTCATTGATATTAATTCTATGTCGTCGACTATGCCAATTGTTGCATCGACTAGCGTTAGACCAAATCCGGCGCTAACCTGCACTGTATCTACATCGAAAGTTGTAAGCTCTTGTGCGCCTATTGACAATATGTTTAGTGCGGTACTTTGGTAAAAATTGTATGTCGTATTAGTTGTGTTAACAGGTGGAATGGTCAATAATGTTGCACCAACGTTTGCTGGATCATACATAGTTAACGCTAAGTCAGACATTTTGATTTTTGCATTACGAGAGCCTACTGCTGCGGAAACGTCCTCTACCCATATTACGTCCGTTGCGCCTATATTTGCTTGGTTTTGTCGTAACGATATTAATTGTGGATTAACCTTTGCTGCATTGACACTGCCATCGAGTAGTTCGGATGTATCTACTGCATTGTCCGATAATCTATCTTCCGTTATTGCAAGTGGACTCATAGCTAGTCCATTGCCATTGGAGTATAATCCACCTGATGATGAAAGATTCACTTCGATATTTACTATAGCTGATCCGTCGTATGAAAAATCAACTATACTGTTGTCAGATGGAGTTGGAGTTAATGTATTTAATGTTACGTCTATATTTGATAAATTAGTTCCATCACCGTTAATTGTTGCAGCTGTTATTGTGCCTGGCGATTCAACTGATATTGATCCAGTAAATTCATGTAAATTAGCTGTTGCTGTTCCCCATTGATGGCTACCAAGATGTGTAGTTATATTTCCATCAGTTAACGATGTGCCGTTTATCGAAAACGATCCAGTAAAACTAACTGGATTGGCTAACGTGTTGTTTACACTCATACTATCAAACGTTGCAGATGTAGCAGCTATATTAACAGATGTTGATATATCATCTAGTGTTGATATTGTGCCAAATGTGCTACCAGTTATTGTACCACCGGATAGTGCACCAAGTTGGTTTATATCAAGTTGTGAATTTGACATTGACATAACTGGTATTGTTGCAGATGACATGCCTAATCCAGTATCTGCAGCGTATGTTTGGTTGCTATTTCCAAACGAAGAAGATATTACTATGTTATTTGATGCGTCTGATACTATTGATATGTCGCTTTCGCCAGACGTGTTTGTACCCTCTACAAACAGTGTATCTGGATTGAAGCTGATTTTTGCACCTACGTGGCTTGAGTCAACATCATGGTTAGATGCAGTGAACGTATATAGCGTGTCATTTGATATTATAGATGATTGTAATTTGTGCTGTATGTCACCTGCGTCAGTAACATATAGTACATTGCTACCTGTTGCAGATCCTGTCGCAACAGGAGCCGTTAGCTGTATACCGTTATAAACGGTTAGTGTTTTTAGATCCGCGTTTGAGTCTTCGACGATTATTTCGCGCCATTCTGGAGTTTGTGCCATATGTTTCCTAGTCTACTATTATATATTATTATACAAATATGAAAATATCGTTCGATGCATCTATTCGAATATTGCCAACGTGATTTCCTTTTGCTATACCAGCTGCAGTAGACGTTCCTTCTAATATTGATACTAACGCATAATCAATAGCTGCTGGCTGCGATGTTCCAGACATATTATGCGCTACACCAAACCTTCCATCGTCTTGTCCATCTGTGTTCCAAACTAACGCAACACCATCGGTTCCGGAACCATTTGCATTTGCTCCAAATATTATTCCGGTATTTTCTCCATCAGCAGCGTTTTCACCAATATTGATGAATTGGTCGTCAACAGTTAATTCAGTTGAATTGATTGTAACAATTGTGTCAGCTGTTAGTGTGCCGGTTACAGTTAAATCTTGCAATGTAACTGCAGTTGGCATACTTACTGTTATTAAATTTGAGTTAGCAACCGATGCTACGTTAATTTGATTGGATGCACCCTGCAGTGTTACAATTGTTTCTACTGCTGTTCCGTTTTCTGATAAAACTATTCCACCACCATTATTCACGTCCAAGGTGTATGTTGTATCTGTTCCAGTGTCTAATGTTATTGCTGTGTCCAAATATGTTGCCATAGATTGCATTGATACACGGTTAAGCGCGTCACCAGCTGCATTTGAGATTAACATAACGTCAGAATTGTCTGCCGTCGATAGCAATACACCTGAATCAGATATTAATTGATCATCTAGCTTAGCATGTGTTACTGCGTCGGTAGCAATCTTTGCTGTTGTAACAGCGCCTGGAGAAATGTGCGATGCATATATACCATCAGTTGGAATTGCTAAACCAGCAGATGTTTTTGATAATGAACCACCATTTAGCTTAACAGAAATTGTTCTTGCTGCGGATCCATCATATGTTCCACCGTCCGAGATAAGTATTCCATCTCCATCCGTTAGATCTGATAAGTTTATATTGCTAGGATTTAGGTTTGTTATTCCTGCACCGTTACCATATAAATATGATGCAGATATGTCGTTAGTAACAGATATACTTCCAGTAAATCCATGTATGTCTCCAGCATCTGTACCCCAATCTTGTGAGCCTGCTGATGTCATAACTGAGTTTTCAGTGAATGTTAGTGCATTGAAGTTGAAATTACCAGATAGTATTGTGTCCGATGTTACGGTTAAGTTAGAAAACGTTGCGTCAGATGCGGAAACGGTTCCAGCTGTTGTTATGTTACTATCAATATCTATTATACCGAATCCAGGTACAAGCGATCCAACTTCAAGATCACCAACTGCGTTTATGCCAGTCTGAGATGTGTCAACACTGAATGTCGCATTTGAAAGTGTTAGTCCAGTACCAGCATCGTATGTTGTATCTACGTTATTCTCATCCGATGTTATTGTTATTGTATTTCCAGCACCATTAACGGTTATACCAGTTCCACCTTCAAACGTAACGGTCTCTGTTCCTCCACTACCATCGTTTGTTAATACCATAGACGGATCAGGACCAGTGGCTATTGACATTGTATACGTTGTATCGGTTCCACCTAGCGTTGACTGGTCAATTGCTTGGATATTACCATCCATGTCAATAACCAATACACTAGCTTCACTGTCAACTGCTTGTGACGTTTGTCCTATATTTATTCCTGCGGAGGCTGTTACAGTATTTAATACTGCATCACTGCCACTGACTATTACTTTTTTCCACGCCATTTTGTTGTTTCCTTTATATTATGTTATTTAATATGTTTTTCCATTGAATTGACTTACCTGTTCTGGTAATATCGGTGTTGGCAAATAATATCCGGCTGTTCCAGATACTGGTTGATATATGCCGGGTGGTGCTGGATATATTAATCCAGCGTCAGTGAATACATGTGATCCAGATGATACTGTGTGTGTTCCATATTGTGGCGCAGCGTTTGTGCCACTTGGCATATATATTGTAACAGCGTCGGTTGGGCCAGTTAGTAATATGTCACCACTAGCATATCTATTACAGCTTACCGATAAACTGGTCATTGATGAGCTAAATTGCATAATTCTGTGTGTTGGGAAAAAGTCATATATTGCATCCGGACCATCTCCAAATGCCTTCATCTTAATATGATGTGCAACGTAGCTATAATCTACGCCAGTTAGTAATGATCCAGATCCAATAGGCACATTTAATAGTGATGCGGACGTTGGTGATCCACCGGATACAGTGTATATTTGATTAGCATCATATTGTGCTGGTGAATATTCTGATCCAGTATAATAGTTCAAGTGAATTGATTTGCTTTCATAGTTAGCTGTGAATGCGATGGTTTCCATTGGCAATGTATGCTCAACTAATCCAGCGTATCCAGTTCGTGGACTACCATCAACTGAATATACCATGCTTGTGCAATTTGTGGAAGAGTTGACAACAAATATAGATTGTAAATCCCCTATTATAGATGGGGATATTGTAAAGCTTGCTGTTGCAGCCACGGTTTCATCTTCATCTATTTGCATAATGACATCAGGCCAAGTAGTATTATCAAAGAATGATGTACTTATTTGCAAATATCCTGCTGCTGATATTGATGATGATCCAGTTGCCAACGATGCAGATACTAGATATTCATCCATACTGGATAAGAAGTCTGCATTTGGTATACCAGTATATGACAGACCACTGCCAGAATCATATATATAGAATCCTGCATCAAATGTGCCGTCTGTTGTCTTGGTTATAGTATCGCGATTGAACCACCCATTTGCATTTTTAGATGCTTTTGCACCATGTTGCAGTTTGCGTGGGAGTCTATGCTTAGGTCTAAACATTAGGTCATTGGATGAATCGGCAACAGAAGCTACCAACTCAGTCCATGATTTTATTTCCCATTTGTTTTTGTATTTTGCCATTTGTTTTCCTTATTTGATTATAAATATCAATATCCTAGGTAAAAATCACCAGATGCACTATAGAACATTCCACCTGCAACTACATCTGGTGTTTCAAAGAATTGCCCTAACATTGTTACACCTTGTAGATTTATCACAAATCGTGCTTCTTCGTCGTCATTTAGTTTTACGGCGAATAGTGGAGATGTTCCGTCTCCGTTTATTTGCATTGTTGATGTTGACATTATTGGGGCGAATAATGAACCTGATATTTGTAAATTAAATTGTGGGTCAACTATGTTGAGTCCAACATTTCCATTTTCAGCTGTGCCAAAGGGTGAGGATATTATTGTTCTTGGCGCTGATGATCCAATTGGAAATGAAATATTGTCAGTTATATCAACTACATTTGAATTGATAATATCTATGTTGACAGTGTTTACCTTCTCCGGCGATATATCAACGGACACATTAACATCAGTTGGCGCCAATATATTGTCAAACACCTGATCGACTACGATAGTTGATCCGTCTAGCACATTGCTATCCGATACGACTATTACATTAGTTCCAAGCGTAATATCACTTATATCGAGGCTGTTTGCCGCAACATCTGATACTTCGATTGAATCATTGTTTTTCAGTATGTCTATAGAGTGCGCCAAGAGCTACCTCGTTACCTGCTTTGAAAGTCTAATAGATCCTTGTAGCAACCGCGTTACCGTTCCTTCATCATCTTCTAATTCGATGTCATATACCGCAGTATCGAATATATAGTTTGTTGTTGCTGCAGCCTCAATTCGGAGTCCTATTGTTCCGCTTGCTGTAGTCTCTGGTGTTGCTAATATTGTTAGTCCACCATCCGATGCTGTTGAAAATGTATCAATGGTTGATCCATCAGATATAGATTCACGTATATGCATTCGCACGTCGTATCCAGTTAGAGGAATAACGGTGTTCAGCTTATCCTTATATGTGAATTGCTTAACAACGGTTGTTCCCTGTTCTATTGTAAAATTATATATTCCAGCTGACATTAGTTCTCCTGATGTTGTTTATTATAAGTATCAACAGCCACGACCATATTTATTTTTTATGGTTCTTGTCATAGTGTGGCAAGATTTCGTCTAATATTGGGTGACGGTGGTTTTCTAATAACTGAATTAGATTTAGACGTTCAATTGTTGAAATTGATGATAGGAAATTTAAGCCGGTATCACTACGATGCTTCAAGTCAGTTTGATCTGTATCTCCACAGAATAGCATCTTTGATCCTATACCTATTCTTTGTAATATCATCAATGTTTGATCATGTTCCAAATTCTGACATTCATCAATTATTACAACTGAATTTGTGAATGTTCTACCACGCATATATGATACTGGAACTATCTCAATTTGATCATTACTTATCAATTGGTCAATTCGTTCTCTACGTAGTAATTGATACATGTTACTATATATAGGCGCAACCCAAGGACCCATTTTTTCTTCTAATTTTCCAGGTAGATAACCTAGATCCTCTTTTGAAATTGTTGGTCGAGTAATAACGATCCTATTGACCTGTCGGTCTAATACCATTTGCAGTGCTATTTGGCATGCTAATAATGTTTTACCACTACCTGCTTTTCCCAATATTACGGCTATGTCCGATTCAAGAATCGTCGCCTTAGCTTTTTTCTGCTCTTCATTTAACGATAATAAAAATCTATAACCTTTTTTGTTATTCTTTTTACCAGTCTTTGTAAAATCACATGTCATATATTATCTCCTTTATTACCTATAAATATACACTAGACAAAAAAAGAGACCTATTCCTAGGTCTCTCTTAATAAATATATAGTATTAGTATACTACAATTACGCTGTTGTTACTGCGCCAATCGAACTTACGTTCGTAGCTGGAACAGTTACTACACCATAGTAATCCTTACGAACTACTTTCTTAGCGTAACGTGTCATTACACCTTTTCTTGGCGTAAAGTTGGTTGGATCATAAACCAGTGGAGTCATAATTAATGGAATATATGGCGCAAATACTGCTCCAGTTTCCAAGAATTGATTACCTCTGAATCCAACTAAGATATCATCACCAGTCCAATACGGGTTTTTGTAAACCGTCCATCTGTTTCTAAGTGCACCAACTGCGGTTACACCCATTGCAAATTTCTCTGATGTACCATCTGTATCAACTGAGTATCCTGGGATAGCTTCTAAATATGTTGCAACTTTCGGAGAACATACCATGAAGTTAGCACCACCACGCATAGTTGATTGATGTATAACATTAGACATATTTTGTAGCGTTCCACCTAACGTAGCTAGTTGGTCAGATTGAACCATACCACCTGAGATAGTTGGGAATGTGTGTGTTGCCGAAAATGCAGCAGCACCTTTTAACATTGCTAATATTTCCATATCAATTTCCATTGAGATGTATTCAGAAAGCATTGATGTTAATTCAGCTTCTGCATCAATTGAATGATACGCATTCAAATCTTGTGCAAATTCTGGAGACCATTTAACCTTTAGTTTACGTGTTTTCGCAACCAAAGCCTCTTGTTCTAGTTTAACTTCAATTTCTGGAATTTCAAGATCTACACCTTTACCATCCGCAGTTCCACCCATTTCAATTCCGACTTTGTCTTCAAAATCACCACGTAAATGTGCTGTTGCAGTATTTGCGTAATAATGAATATTACCTATAGCTCCAGCTATCATACCATCAAACGTAGCAACGTTTCCTGTTGTAATTGATTTTACCGGATAATGTACAGAATTAGATACAAAATAGAATGATTTTGCTAAATCTAAATCTGCGTCAGCTAATGCGATAGTCGATGCAGATGATACTAATGTTACTTCAGCAGATACCTTTTTACCTAACGAGTAACCAGCAGATTCACCACGTACTTCACCATATAATGCAGAAGCAGTATTTGCAGCACCTTTTTTGTCAGAATTACCAAACAAAGAATCGTCTTTAGTATTCTTACCTTTAGTTGTTCCGTATTTGAAATCCATCCAGAAAACTAAACCAGAAGGCAAGTTCATTGGTTGTACAGATACAAATTCTTTTGCAGAAATTTCACCGAAAATTCTACGAACTAATGGTAATGCAACACCGTTCCAGTCTTCAGCTTGTCCACCAGCATTGATACTATTTGATTCTGAAATTAATTGTTTTGCTTGGTTTTCTAAAAGGATAGCAGTATTATGTTTGTTATAATCTGTATCGATTCCTTCTAGTAATCCAGTTGCTTCCCACTTTGTAACAAGACTCTTAGTCTCGTTTCTTTGTGCTCTAAATTGAGCTTGTGAGTCATTTAATAAGTCATTAATTTGTGACATTATTTTCTCCTAATCTTCTAATTGTTTTTATTTTAAACCAGCCAGTCTTTGCATTCTAGATGAAAAGTGATTGGCTTCAACGATTACGTCCTTAGACGGTTTAGTTGACTTTGTTGCTTTAGATGCGAATCCTTCAGCTACACGTTGTTTTTTTGGAGAATATCCAGTTAATGATTCAGCTAATGTTGAATACACTAATTTTACTTCGCGTACTGAGTTTGCTCTGTCGAACGTTTCAATTACATTCATCTTTTGAGATTCAGATAAATTGAACGATCTAAACAATTTGTTTGAGAACAACAGTTTTGAATTCAATAAATTAACTTCGTTGATTGTATCTTTCAAGGTTTGGATTGTCTTGTAAGCTTCCTCTAAGTCATTATTTTCTTCTACTGCTTCTTCTTCGTCTGCATCTTCTTGTAACGATTTGATGATTTCGTCTAAATCAATTTCTTCTTCTTCTTCAGCTTCAGGTTCTGCTGCTTCGTTTGTTTGACTTTCGTCTAACTCTTCTTCAGCTTCTTCTTCGTCTTCCAATTCTTTGATGATTGATTCTAACTCTAATGCTTCTTCATCCTCATCTTCAACAGCCTCTACTACCTCATCTTCTGCAGATTCTTCGTCTTCATTATCTTCTTCAGCTTCTGCGTCTTCAACTATGTTGATTTCGTCAAGCTCTGAATCGTCTAAATCGTCTTCCATATCTTCAGCTATTTTTTGTGATAGCATAGATTGAAGTTTCGGTGTGAAAGCTTCCTCTAATGCAATTTTAGCGTTAGCTATCGCGGTTTCACGCACAGCTTTAGCGTCAGCAATTGCTTCTTTTAACAAGTCTTTTGACATTGTTTTCTCCTTAAATATTTTGTTTGGAAATAGGGTTATTATGAACCCCAATAGAAATTATAATGTAGCAGGTGTATTATATATAAGATGATACATTTTTGTGCTATTCATTTTATAAGTATCATTGCCTTTCGCCAAAAACAACAATAGGGGGATGATTAGTCCCCCATGTTAAATATAGTATGTATATATTATTACATTGCCTGGCCGTCAACAATTGTTGTCCAGCATTCAGTGTCATTCTCAGTTTCTCTAAACTTTTTCAGCCTCATAAACTCAGCACGAACTGCGTCTTTTTTCTTTTTTCGTCTTGCAACAGCTGGTTTTGTATATTCCATTCTGTCCTTGAATTCAGTTAAGATTTCTGATTCTTTAACCTGTCTCTTGAATATTTTAAGAGCTTTTTCCAAATCTCCAGTAGTTGGTCCTGGTACATTTACTCCATTTGGAATTCCTGGAATAATGAAGTCAGTTTTTTTTCTACTTGTCTTGTTTGAATTTTCACGATAATTACTTTGGTACTTTGGCATGCTTGTCCTAGTTTAGGTGGTTATTATTTTATATTGTTAAATATAACAAAAAAAGATGACATAGAAAAATCTGTGCCATCTTTTATTATATAAATGTTGTTAATTATTTCAAGTAGACTGGTTAGTCTCCTATGTAGTTATCCAATACATCTTCAACAGCTTGCCAAGCTTTAGCAAATTTACGTGTTAATCCCTTGTCCTGCTTAGATATAATCTTATACATGTTACCCATTGCTGTGTGGTATTTGTTGTAGTTGGAATCAAATTCTGACGATTCATTTAACGTTGGTTCGGAGCTTTCCTTTAATTTTTTGCCCCAACCTTTGCCATATGTCTTAATCATTTCAGCATCGCTGTTCAGCTTAACCTTGCCATTCGATTCAACCTTATGCTTACCATTACCATCTAATCCTAAATGAACATCGCCATTTGGTAGTTTAGCCGGTCCCTTTTGTTTCCAATTGAACCCAGTTGATTTTATGGTGGATCCACTCTTTGGATCGCTTCCAGCAAAGTTGTCAGCTTCAGCTATTGTAGTCTTGATCAATTGTATTAATTCAGTTTTTTTCATAGCTAATTCCGTATATTACTTTTTTCGATTTGGTAATGCGCATTTACATGTTAAATCGCATAGCATATCGTTTATTATATTGTGAATGTTTACATATTTACTGGCTGGCATACTATTTGATACTGATTCATTTACACCAGCTGGATGCATAAATGCTCCATGTGTTGATGGATTGGATACGAAATCCCAACAAACTAATTCAAAATCGTCTTGTACTTCAACAGTTCCATTTTCTCTAATTTCTTTAACCGATCCTAACCCACGTGATGATATACCTAGCTTGATTCCAGCTTTAAGGAGTTCCTTCAATATGTTTCCAGATGGCGTTCCAAGTATTTCTACCTCTCCAACAACATCATCGCCTTTCCACCATACCTTTCTAATATTGTGCGATACATTAGATAGATTGACAACACTTGATTCTGGATGATCTAATTCACCTAATGCTCTATTTTCAGCGATAAATGTATCTGAATACTTTGTCACCTCGCGCATTAATATTTCTCTAGGATAAACTCGACCGTTTTGGTTTTTTGCACCTGAACGTTGTAATACGCCAGTTACTATTACTCTACCGTTATTATTTTTTTCTGATTCAGATATTAATTCTGGACTGATTTCGAATAGACTATAGTCTACTAAAAGCTGCTTTGACATTAAAATCTCCTAAGTTTTTCAGATATTCGTAACATTTTTTCTGATACTTTGCTAAGATTAGCTTTAGTGCTCTTCCAATATGTGTTTGAATCCACTCCAGCTTCTTGTTTTAGCTTTGAGTTTTGATTAACGATTTGTTCAATATAAAATAGTTTACTGTTGATCTCTTTAATTGATCTATTGACCTTTTGCTGTTGCGATGATGTATCGTCACGCTTATAGTCTCTATATGTAGCTTCGCCTAAATGCATTTCCTTAGACAGTGCCATAAATGAAGATTCAGTTTTACGTTTTGTTTTTTTCTTAAACGCCTTTGGAGTGTTGAATGCTTCTCCACCACCAGTTGCGTTTTCTTCGTCGATGTCCATGTCTTCGTTGCTCTGTGCATCTTCAAACATTTCGTCTAAATCATCAGCTAATGACATTGTTCAATTCTCCAATTAGATCGTAAGCGCGCATAACTGATATAATATACTTATCTTTTAGCGTCTTTACGTTTTTGATTTCAGTCAATTGAGCACATACTTCAGAAAGTTTAATCTGAACAATATCATCGTCTATCTTATTAGATAGTTTGCTTATTGTTCGGACTGTCTTATTTATTTCAACATGTAAGTATTGCTTTAATGTGTCGGTATTCGATATATTGTTTATATATTCACGAAGTAATGACTTTTGATCGGTTGACAAATTACCGCCCCATTTCTCATTGAATTTCTCAATAAGTATTCTATATGAAAGCAGACGAATGTCTTTGTCTTGCTCCTGATATAGTGAGTGAGCTTCACTAATTTGTGTCTTGGATCTATTTGTGATTGTTTCAACCAAGTTGTATCGATATCGTATCTTCTTAGATGGAGTCGTTCCCTCGAATAGACAGTATATTGATGCATTGTTTGCGTAATTTGTTATTTTTTGACTGAAGAATGCTTCGATTGAATAATGCTTTCGAATTTCCTTTATTAAATTATATTTCTGCCTGCGTATTGACGACATGTTTAGTCGAGATTGTTCCAATATCACTGCGTCTATAAATTTATTTGCCTTTGTGTCGGTATTGAATTTTTCACGTAACAGCGTTTGATATAATCCCAACTCGCGTGTTAACGATGTGTTTTTCTTGAAAAATTCCCTAATGACTCCGGTTGCAGGAGAATTATCAATTCCCTGTAAAGTGTCATTGGTCACTTGACGAACAAGCAATTCGAATATTATTCCGGTATTTTTGTATTTTGAATGTTTAGCCATTTCTGTGTCCTAACACTTAGTTTAATATAAATATCAATTTATAAACTAAATTCCATCTTCAATTATGTTATTCTCATTCAATAATGATGATTTGTCAACTTTATGCATTGTTTTAAATAGGTTCTTAACCATTGCCTGCTTATCTTCACTGGTCATTCTTCTATTGTTTTTGTTATTTTTCAACTTACGGTTTCTACTTCTATCTTCCTTACCAATTGTGTCTCTACCTCTAGCTGCTTTTTGTGAACCATAGTGAACAGGTTCCTTTGGACGGCCTGCGCCTGGCTTATTTTCAGATACGTCATCTGCATCATCAGATTCTTTGTCATAGAAGTCAACTGGTTGGGCTGGTTCTTCTTCAGCATTCGAATCCTGATTATATGCCTGACCATCTTGATCAACTTGCTGAGACATTGCACCCTGTTGAAGTGCCCAGTCTGTTGCAACTGCTTCACCAGATTCAGCTGGATCATTACCACTTTCCAATTCATTATGTCTAAACAATCGTTTTCTGTCTGATAATACTTTGGCTTGTTCTTTTGCAAGATCAGCGTCATTTAATCCAAATACATTTTCATATATCCAATCTTCAGATAGCATTTTTAGATCTTTAATGCTTGATGCCAAATTAACCTTGGAATCCCATAGTTCGAGTTTTTCTTGTTCGTGTATTGTTGATGCACTAGTCAATGATAAACTAAAGTCTACAAGTTCTTGTTCTGTGAATCCCTGTGAGTATAAATGAACCATTGCAATTTTAGTTAATTCTGATACAAATATGCGTTGTACACGTTCTATTGTTCTAGCAAATCTAACGTCTTGTGCAGCTAGTGTTGCCTTATCACCAACGCCTTCTTCGTATCCTAAAAATGCCTTAGGTATCTTTAATGCTGCGAACATTCTATGCTTAAGATATTCAATGTCATCTATACCAGTCCAATCCATTCCGCTCATTGTGTCTATTTCTGTTCCAGATTGACCACCTCTAACCGGTAAATAAACGTCCTCTAACATGTTTTGCATATTAAATTTCAAGTTGTATTGTCCAGTTTGTGGATCTAGATACGGAGTTTTCTTCATATTTTGCATAACTCTCTGCATATATGTGTCTACTTCAGCTGGTGGAATATTACCAATATCAATTTTATAAATACGTTTTTCTGGGGCTCTCATGATTCTGTGGATCATCATTGCATCTTCCATTAACGTTAATTGCTTAAATACTTTCCTAGCTGGTTCAACCATTGATTTACCGTATGGTAGGAAATTCATATCATTCAATAGTCTAAAGTGAGCTATTTCATAATTATTATATTCTTTCTTTGTTGCAGCAATACCACCAGCTAATTGTCCTGCCATAGTTGGATCATGGGTGAATTTTACCTCTTCCTCATTATCTGGATTGGTACCTTCTTCTCTGAACATTTCATATGACGACAGTGGTGTAACATTGGTGACACCTAATGTTTCAGTTATGTCCATCTTTAAATATAGATCACCATATTTGCACATGTTTCTTATCCATGGCCATATATTAAATTCAATGTTTAGTACATCATAAAATAGATTGTTTAATACACGTTCAACCTTTTCATTACTAGATGTTATGGTAAGTACATCACCATATTCATTTTTCAATGTTGATTCGTCTGCGTATACATCCAATGCTGAAGATATAATTGAATCTTCATCCATTATTTCGTAGTCAGTATATAGGTTCAATCTTAGTGTGTGGAAATTGGCTTGTTGATTATATCCAACTGCCTTTGATGACTGATATATTCTATTATATCTATCGATCATTCTATTTGTTGATAGCTTCGTGTTTGACTGTGCCTTGTGCACATCAGCAACTTTTAGTCCATTTTCGGTTTTCCGAATAATGGTACCAGTTGAAAATAATGTTGTTAGACGTCCAAAAAATGTCTTATCTGTCATTGTCTATTCCTTTATATTAACCATGTTAAATCTTCTTCTGTATCGCCAGTCTGCATTTTCCATGGATTATTTGCTAAGGTGTTATTGCTATTATAAGCGCCTTGTGCCGTTCCCATGTTATTCAATGCAAGTTTGTTCAATGCTAAACCTTCGCCGTATAACTTTAATGCGTGATCCCTAACATACATTCCAATTGAAAATGCCATTGTTAAATCGTCATTATATCCACGTTGCGCTTCAGCTCTATGGCCTAACCATATGAATACAAACAGTTCCTCAATCAATCGCTTTGACCTTACAATACATGTTTTTTCTCTAAAATAAATATCAAGTTTCGATATCAAAAGTGGTCGGGTCCTAGAAGATGTAGTAAATCCAGGTGTCATATTTTCCCTATTCTTGAGGTCATATCCTTTACTTAACTGTGTTGCTGCATCGTGAACTCCTTCGTGCTTATACGTATAATATAAGTTACGATAATTTCTATCAACGGCTGGTTGAATGGCTGCCCATCCAATGTTTGCGTTCTCAATCACAAGTAGCGCTTCATTGTATTCAGTTGCAACATTTACAAGCATGTTACCAAACTCTTTTGTGTTGATCTGTCCTCGATATTCTGCAACCTGAGTCATTGTAGATGTTTCCAATACATGGAACGTGGAGTAATCTGAGCTATCCCCTCGTGCAACATCGGCTACTACCATATATGTCTTATTGTAATCCACATACTCCCAGATCCAATATTCTTGCTCCATCCCACGTTTTTCTATTGGTTCCTGCACCATGTTATCCATGTACCATTGTAATAGATCTCCTGGAATAACAGTGTTACCAGATGATATGAAGTCACAATCGCATTCCTGCGCTGCCATTTTCTTACCAAGTAGAGAATCTTGCTTATCTCGCCAATCTTGATGTCGATCAGGATGTCTAGACCAGTGTAATCTAACTGGAAAGAATTCTCCAACCTGTTGTTCTGCGTCTACCCATGTTTTATGAAATACGTTACCTGTTCCGTTTGGTGTAGATAGCATAATAGCTCTACCACCAGTTGCTAATGTTTGCTGTGCTGATGTCCATATCTCAGGTAGTTTATCAATAAATGCTGCTTCATCGATTACCAGTAATGATAGCGCTTCAGATCTTGCTGCATCTGGTGCACTCGATACGGCTTTAATATGTGATCCATTCTTGAACCTAAGTGATAGTCTATTGTCTTCGGATGTTCCAACTCTAAGCCAGGTTGGCAACAAATCATGCATTACCCTTACCTTCGTTACTAAATTTTTTGCTGTTTCTTGCTTTATTGCAATAACTAATACGTTGAAATCCTCTCTAAATACCATTGACCACAATGAATATCCCGCAGTAAGTGTTGATATGCCGAGTTGTCTAGATTTTAGAATTATTGTATAGTTGTTTTCATTGAAACTATCCAGTAAATCCTCTTGGAAGTCGTATAAATTGAATTTTATCTTTCCACGTGTTGGATGCTGGATGAAACAATATTTCTTCATGAAATATATTGGATCCTTCGAGCAACGTAGATATTCTTCTGCTAATGCCTGTTTTACTGATTTTGCCATAATGTGCCTACTTTGGTAATGAATAGTCTATTGATCTAACTATAAATATCGTTGTGAATGATCCAACAACAAACCCGACCCATGGCTTATTGTACCATTTATCTATCTGATTCAGTCTGTCATTGTATATGCTTATCTGGTCTAGATATAATTGTATTTCTTGGTTTTTGAAGCCGATTATCGTGCTATCATGCATTGATAACTGATTATAATGGGATATCTGAGTGCGCAATAGGATGATCAACCTATCATTGATTGAATCCTGCTCAACCAATACATCCATAGCTGATATTATGTTGTCGATTTCGATTTGTGGAATGCGGAGTGTGTCTTGTGCAGTTGCAACTATTGGCATCATAGCCAATAACACAATCAATATACATCGCATTATTTTTTACTATATTTTGTTTTAAATGATTTTGCAGTTTTTCTAGCTGATGCAGTTGACTGCTTTGATTTTGATATATTAGCTATGTCGGCTTCCGCTTTCTTTATTTTGAACTTTGCAGCTTTTTTCTTCTCAGTAGTATACTTGACCTTATTATGTACATCGTGAATAGTGTTAACATTCTTGTCAAGTCGTTTTTTTGTATCGTTCTGCTTCTTTGTTCGTATTATCATTAGTCCAATGCAAAAACCTATTGCTGATGCTAATATTGTATATAATCGTTTCATGTAACTATCTCCGTTTATTTTTGTTTGCCGTATTTAGTTGGCGGTATAACCAATTTTTGATTGTATGTTTTTCGTGGAATAACACATATAATATCCCACCAACTACAATTGATATTATATAACAATGTAATTCCATGTTAATAGAATAGCATCTTTATAATTAAACCAATTATAGCAGAATATATTATCCACAGCGCTCTACTTACGGAATTTTTCCATGTTAGTACGCTTTCCAGCTTCACAAGCTGCTTGTCATAGTCAGACTGCTTATCGTCGGCTTCATATCTAAAGTCCGTATTTTTGTTCACCTTAACAACTATTCCGTTTTCTGGATCGAGTATCTTTAGTTTTATATCAGATATATCAGATTTCATATCCAGCTGATGTTGCTGCATGTCAACCAATGCTTTTTCTATTCTAACAATATTGCCATTTGGTAGATTCTGGCGTAATTGTGATAGTTCAGCTATCATATCTTCTATTAATTCTTTTTGTGTTGCCATGTTAAGTTTTACCCAGTTATATTAGTCAGTTTTAATTTTTCGTTTTCAATGTATACATCAAATTCAGCTAGCAATTCGTCGTCGGATTTTCCACCTGACCAATCTTCAATGTCTCCAGCTTCTGATATTTGCGTCTTTGATCCACGTGTTTCTAGCCAGTCTTTAAATTCTGCCCTAGACTTGTGTAGCCATCCTTCAAAATTTCTATTTATTTGACTGTTTTGCCATGCATCATATGTGCCATTTGATCGCATTTCCATTTCAGCATCAGTTTGACAGTGCAGACAATGTTTAAATCGCTTATACATGTATTTGTGCTGATCAGCTAGCATTCTACTGTCGCATTTTGGACAATGTAATGGTATCTTTGCCATTGCTCTAGCCTTATCCAATTTTGTAACGGTCTGTTTTATTCCGTTTTTGATTGTCCAAGTTTTACCATTGTTTTCCCAAACGTCACCTTCAATGTGTTTAGCCATTGATTCTTTGGTGTAGCCTGATCTAATTTGAGTTTTGTTAGTGTAGTCGCCTGTCACTAAATTTCTCATTCGTTGTACTTTGCTTTTTGATATATGCTTCTTCATTGTAACTCTATTTATTATATTTAAACAATCCCAATATTTGATTGATCGGAGCAAATGCGCCTGTTAATTTATATGTGTTGTTTTTATATACGAAGACTATTCCTTCGTTTGAAACTATTTTATCCATACCACCAAGTGATTGTAGTCGTTCTAATTCTAATTTTAACTTGGCTATTTGTACATCATCGCCTTTTTTCATAATATCAGCTATTGCTGATTTTAATTCCTTTTGCATATCTCTTGCTGCCGAACGAGGATCTACGGCTAATACCGATTGCATATTGTATAATACCTCGGCACCCAATCCTAAGAATATCTCTTCGAATTTTCTATTGTTGTTCTTAGCTATTTTTTTATGATCTTTTTTATCAATCTGTTTAGCCCAAGCAATTAACTTTTCATCTACCAATGTTTTCTTGTCTAGTCTAAACGATTTTTCACCAAAGGCCCATCGTTTAGTCAATCCCATTAATTTGTCTTTGTCAAGTGTTTCGGGTGCATTTTCATTAATAAATTTTGTCCACCAACGCTGATGATATTCTGCTAAACCGTCGCTATCTTTGAGACCAAATTCTGATTGTAGTTTAGTTATCATGCCATAGTATTTAGATTGCGAAACTTTGAAACTCTTTGATTGAGGTAACACGGTGATAGGTGGTCCCTTTATTGTATATTTATCTTGCACATGTCCGTTTATATCTTCTATCATTTTAGCTAGTTTACCAGCAGCAGGTTGATTGCCTGATGTAGGATTACCTGACATGTCATATGTGGTTGTATTGTGGAATATAAGTAAAGCTTGACCATACGGAATAACATTTGTACTTCCTGGCCATATTACTTCTAGGTTCATGAATGTTTCACCATCAGCAAAGATTGATATTCTTTGTTTTTTCGATAACTTGCCTAATGCCGTTTCTAGATCCTTCATTGCAAAATTAAAACCATCGGATAATTCTCCTCTACCTGCCATCCAAGATTTAACTCCAGATAAATTCATTGCATTTTCACCCTTATCTTTTAAGTGTCCTTTATTTCTAGCTGCAATGAGTCCTCCTTTTTCTTTCCAAGATATAGCTAATGCTTGTCCATCTGTCTTTTCACGTGTTAATTTGAGCTGACCTTTAAGTGCGTCTTTTACAATTTTTTTGAGATCTGAAAATGTTAGATTCATCTTTATATCGAATGGATGATTCATATGACCCCAAGCTCCGCCTTCTAATAGTAGCCCTTCGGTTAAAGCTTCTCCTGGTTTCTGCTTCTTCATTGGTTCTTGCTTGGAAGATGATATAGATGCGTCTGCATCCATAAAGCTTAAGAATTCGTATCCAGCAACGGTCGCTATATGCTTAGACCATTTTGTCCATCTGGTATATGCAACTCTTCCTTTTTTATCTTTAAGTAGATTTGTTCCACCATATTCGCCTGGTACACCTATTGGAAAATAAGATACAGCTCCTGTTGGTCCTCCTGAGAAATCCTTTTTGAATTCTGTATCATGTTGAAAGAATTCGTCTTCTCCACTTATATAATTAAGTACTTCCCAACCTAAATCTCTTGCGGATTTTTTGCCGAATTTCTTCCAAGATTTCTGATTTCCCCAATATCCCCTAGGTCCATCGTCAACAGAATCTCCCATGTGGGTTGCGTTTTCCTTAAGTAAATCTGGAATGCTAAAATGGGTGCAGAATCTTTCGACTAAATCCTTTGCGTCGATTAACTTAGATGTTATTAAATCATATGCAGCTTGGTCAAATTTTCCATATATTTTTTTAAAATTTTTCTTACGTTTAATTGGATCTAGATCTGATAACATGTTTCTAACATCTGTTCCACTTAATGTAGATAATCTAGGTAATCCATAAACATATCCAGCATCAACATGTCCCTGCGTCATGTCTGCATTGTAGGGTGAGTAATACTTACCACCTAGTCTTCCTGCGTCTTTTTGTCCTACTGCTGTAATGTACCGTGTATCTTTGTTGAACTTAGATAATATCTCCTTTGGATTGTATGGATTTTTAACTTCTACAATTCTAGTGGAATTTATACCGAACATTTTAGATATTATACTTTGCTTTTCTTTAAAGTTCATTGGAGATTTTGGCATTTGAACTTTGTTAGATGTACATATATAAACGTTATTCTTTCCAAATTTGTCTACTAAATGTTTGTAGTTCTTATAATGCCCAGAATGAAACGGTTGGAATCTGCCTGCATATACTACAACAAGCTCATCTTTACTTTCATTGATAAACGATTCAGCTATCCAATTACCTAATTTCATTTTGTGTTCCTTAATTCTAGTTCAGCGTCTATCCAACTCTGTGCTATTTTATTTTGTATTGGGCGACGAACAAATTTAGACGCTGTTTGCTTGATTGATTTTGAGAAGTCAGCTTTAACTGAATTGTCTATGCTAATGAAGTTTTTGTCACCAAATAATGTTTTATATTTTTTTAGATTTGCTTGGCATTCTTTCCATGATCTGTTTACCAATTCTACTGGTACCCGTCTTGGTCTAGATTCGTTTCTAGATAATGCAACTTCTAGTGTGGTATTTATGAATGTCATATAACAGTCGTAGCCTTGCTTTTTCAACATTTTTACCTGGGCAGCGATCTTATTGTAGTCTTTACCTGTACCGTCTATCAATAAGCCAAGTTTGCCATTCAAATAATGCTTGAGTCTAGAACTAGTTATTGATTTTGCTGATTTGCGTATTTGTTGGGATTTGGCATATTCTTTAGCACTTAATTTTGTCATATCAAGGTCAATATTATGTTTTGCCATGATTAGCTCAAATGCTGAGTCTGAATTTACTCCCTTTAGTCCGTCGCTTGATACGGTTGGAGTTGATTCCGGCATACCGAATAATGAATTTGCTGCGAAGGATTTGCCTGAGCCTGGACCACCTGACATAAAAACTGCCTTAAATATTCCTGGATCATATGTGCCTTCATTCAATAAATCTATCATCTTTATCATATAATATAAATATCAATGTAATAGTTTAATGTATCAGCTATGTGAACCTATATGTAATCGGATTGGTCCGTGAAGTGGCCATTTGTACAATAATACACATCAGAGAATTCACCTATTTCTGAATCTGTTAGATTGTGATCATCTATGATTTTTATCAATGTGTCGTCAGTTCGTATAAGTCTATAATCTGACTCTGTGCATATGTACTTAGCACTTATTATATTATTAGCATTACATTCTATGCAATCCATATTAACCTCCAGTAATTGTTATGTTGTCTAGACATATATCGCCCTTATATGTTGTTCCAGATTTTGCGAAGAACCATACGTATACGCCAGCTGCATTGCCTGCAATATTGTTCAAGTCAATTTCAGCTTTTCTCCAATATCCTTGTGTAGATGTACTGGTATGTCCTGAAGTCTGCTGCTGGCCTGTTATCCGATCTGATGTCGTGGTAGCTGTCCCAGTGTTATTTGTCCAATGTAATATGTCACATCCGCCACCAGTATCAGAAGTAAATCCAAATCCAGAATAAGATTCTACGGAACTATCTGCGCTGGTTGCACTATCTGTAATTGCTACACCCAATGATCCTATATTCGCACCATACATATGATACCAGAATTCCAACTTTAAGGTGCTATTTGCTGCGGCCGAAGATAGGTCTATCTCAGGAGTTCGCAATACAAATCGCTTATTATATTGGCCAGATGTTTCAGTATATATATATTTACTGGCAGCAGTTGTTGCTCCAGTTGTTAGTGATTCGTTCATACCGTATTTAGGCCCAGTATTAGATGACGGAGTTGTTCCACCTTCAATATCCCATTTCCGAGTTGAAGTCGTTGAACCATAGATTGTCGCAGCAATATTATTCAACCAACCTGTTGGTGATACTCCATAGCCTTCGGATATGGCATTAAAGTTTTCCGATAGTAACGTTGCGCTTGATGCAGCTGGAATTGCTATTGCCGTCATATAGTATATGGAAGCTTTTGCTACACCAGATACTTTTGCAATAGTAGATATAGGGACGGCTGATACTTTCGCTATAAACGCTGGCATTATGCTATCTCAATCCAAGTGTTATCAGGGCTAAAATATATTGGTGCAGTTGTACCTGTGCTATAACCAATTATTCTAACGACATCCCCGGTTGCAGTTGGTTTAGTTTTTGATAGTCCACCGGCTGTTGTGCTTAAGTATATAGGGACTCCGGGTTCGCCAGCTGGATTTGACGTTGGATGGATGAGACCGCTAACCAGCATACCATCAGCTAATGCACTTGTTCCTACGGCCATTCCTAACATTGTTGTTCCATAGTTGACTGTTGCTGATGCAGCATGCCATGTGCCAGAACCCTTTAGATAGTATATTCCGCCAGCTACTGTTGAACCAGTTGCGGTGTATATCACATTTCCTTGTGCGGGTCGATATGTTGCGTGCAGTGAAGTTGGAAGTAACACAGTTTGATCAACATCTAGGTTATTACCAATAATTGTGTCAGTGAATACTGCAAGGTCATTAAACGTTGCACGACCATTGAAAGTTGACCTCCCTTCAGTAGTAACATCACCATTATTATTTATCGTCATTCGGACTGTATTATCTGTGCCAAACTGAATATCATTTGTTGTACTACCACTAATACCTATCAATAATGCGTTGGCAGTTGTACCAGAATATGGTAAATCATTTGGAGCATCACCAGCGTCACCAACATGGCCAATATAACTACCAATTCCACCACCATCTTGACTAAGTTTTATATATGAATTCTTGGATTCATCATCATTATTTGGATCAGCTGCTATTGTTAATGATGCATTGCCGGTTGTTGTTGATACCACCAAGTTACCAGCTATTGTTTGATTTCCACTAGCTAATGCTGTTGCAGTTCCAGCGTTACCAGTAATCGACGTTTGATCGCCTGTATTTGTTCCACTTAAATTTGAACCAGCTAATGTACCACTTGCACTTACGTGGCCAGAAGCTGTTACGTCACCATTCATAGTTATCGGATTTGCAGATTTACCTATCCGTATTGGCGTATTATTTTCATAACCTAAAGTCATAGCGGCAGCAGTATACATCCCAACTGGATGACCCTCAGAATAAAATCTGTCGGCAGATATATCGCCACTTGCACTTACATGACCAGAAGCTGTTATATCGCTTAACGAATTTATGCCGCCATACACTTTTAAACCTAGTCCTGCACTACTAGATATTATAGTTTCATTATCAGGTATCAGTGATAGGTCTTGATTTGCATATATTTCTAAGTCATCTGGCGTATCCGAATTAACCCCTATGTATGAGTTGGATGATCCTTCATGAAAAAGGACTCTATTGCTATTCATATTGAAATTGGACAATACATCTATTGTTGCTACTGGCGAATATATCTTTGGATTAGTAGAAGTCCATGTACTACCACCCCTAAGTTCTATTCCCCTAGCTGATGGTCCTACGAATAACGAACCTGTGTTGAGACTGTCTCCAATAGATAATCCCTTAAGGACTATTGAATCTAAAGAATGCACAACGCCACTCGCGCTTATATTGCCAGAGGCTGTTATATTTCCAGTAAACGTATGCTCGTCTGATACTGAATCTCCGAATGCTGTAGATCCTGAGCTAAATGAAGTTGTCATGTGTGTTACTGATGATGATATAATATAGTTTTCTGCTGTCAATGTTTCGACTGCAAAATTACTAGATACGCTCGAACCAGAACCATAGTATAACTTACCAGAATCTAAGTTTATTGCTAACTCGCCTTCTTCTAAGCTTGATGGAACGGAATTACCAGTTCCCCTTTTTATTCGTATTGTCTGTGACATATTGTGTTTCCTTATGTATAAATATCAACGTTATTAGAATGTTCCACCATCTATTGTGCCATCCATGTCAGTCAAGCTACCAATGTAACTAGTTGCCGTTATTGTTCCACTTGCGCTTACGTTACCAGACGCTGTTATATGTGTATCTACCTTTAAATTGCCGTATACTCTAGTCTCCATACTTTCACTGACGGAGAATAGTCGATTACCGTAACCAACTGCGCCACTATTACTTTCAATCACAAACTTAGCTGCGGGCTTTTGATCATCTGCATCCAATAATATTGCGAAACTTCCAGACCCCTTCTGCGTTATTGACCCCATTACTTCGTCTGGATCAGATAGTACTGCTGATTCTGCCCTAAGTATAGTTGATCTACTACCAGCTGTAGCATTAACAGCTACGAATCCCTGAGTCTGAGTTCCTATTTGTACAGATGAGGCTGCGCCAAATGCACCCATGTTGACTTCTTTTACTCTAATTTTTTTGTAATCACTACCTGATATAAATTGTACGTCGCCACTTGTATTATCAATACCCATTCTAGCATGCTCTACTGCATCGGATCCTGAATCATCGGCTGATGCACTATAGAATATAATTGAACCAGTTGAAACGTGAATGTGTCTAAATGGGAATCGCTTGCTACCCAATGAATGGTATTCTGGTCTATCCGGAATCACATCTCCACCAACTATTGTTGCTCCATTCCTAACGTATAATGAATAATGAGCTTCACCGGGTCCCTTGAAGAACGTCTCAAGCTTACCATCATTATACGTTTGCTTTTCAGATCCAGATATACCAATTATTGCAGGTCCAGACTTCAAATTACCCTCTATTGCATGGTTATCAGTTGTTGCATTTCCGAACGAAGTGTTACCAGTTGATGTTATGGTTGCAAAAGTTGCATTTGTGTTGGTTGTTGCCTTTGTATTGATATTTGTTTGCAATATTGAGCTAGATGCATTTAATTGTGCGTTAGTGGAATAGGCTGTTAAGTCTTGATCTCCACTATTATGCCCTATTATATTGGATGCGCTGATATGTCCGCTTGCACTAACCGTTGTTACATTTGTTATTGCATTACTTGCCATATCTAAAGTCTGCGTTGCAGTATGGTCGCCTAGATCATCTGCTCCAGCGATAGCCGTTGAAAGAGAAGCCGAAACATCAGCAAATCCACCTAAAGAGAATGTGCTAGTTACTTCTAAGCTACCAGTTATAACTGCATCTCCAGTATATGGAAAACCTGCGCCTGATCCTCCAGTGATTCCCTGATATGCAGATGCGCTTAGTGTACCTGCTATTTCGAAGTCGCCTATCAATTTTAGTGGTGATGTTATTGTTTGTATTGCACCAGCAGAACTCAAAGAGAATTTATCCGGATCTATATAATTGTACGTTAGAGGGTAGTATGTTACCAATCCCCTAGAGGCGTTACGATCTTCCTTCACATATGTACCAGCGAACTGTTTTTTCGGATAATAGACATCGTAAGTAGCATTATTTGATTGTGAAGGGTAGTTTTGGAACCAGACAGTATCTCCTGATGATGATACTACATATTTTACGCCATATACACTGTGTGATGCATAAGTTGTATTTATATGGCTGCCGGACGGCTCACGATTATCCAAGTCAAGATAGCCAGCTAAATTGATAAAGCCCGATGATGATGGGGACGTTATGGAACCGGATATTAGACTTACTGTGCCAGAATTTGTATGTACAGGATCGTCATAATAGTCCTTCAGATATGTTGGTGTCATTAAATCATACATATCTAACATAGGCCAATTATGAGCCTGTTTCTGTGATGCGACAGAATCTGCATATTGTATAAATGGGATATCAGAGGAATAGACAAAATCTGTAAATCCACTATTATCATGCATCATAGCTTTTAGTGTTTCAATAGTAGTGGTATGGTTAGGATCATTGGCAAACTTACCTTGATGGTGACTCCCAGCTTGCCATAGATCATTCTGTATGACCATTTCTCCAAACTTCAAGATTGATCGGTTCGTTGGATTCAGTTGACCTAATTCGCCATTTACCAACACAGTATCTTTACCATATGGCAGTCCACTAGCTGTAACATCGTTTAAACAGATAGATGCCTTGGAGTTCATACTTTTATCATATACGAAGAATGGGATATCTCCAAAACCAGGGGACTGTGTGTTATCAAATCCGACGTCTACCGTTGTACCGAATCCCAGTGCTCCCATGTATGACGATTTCATACCAAATATACTCCAAGAATTGAGGAAGAGGACGCCATCCGAATTATGGCAATTTTCCGGATAGTATAGGTTTTGTGTTTGAGTTGAGCCTCCGGTAAAATGGTCACTGACGAATGTATGTGCGGGAATTTCCTGTAGATTTGATCCAGTGGAAGATCCGTAATACTTTATGGAATGATCTGCGTATGGATAACCTGCATATACCTGTTCTACTTGCAATCTATAATCTGAATCTATAGGGTATACTGATGCAGATACGTGTTGATAGCATTTGCTCGTATTTATTAATTGTCGTAAACCATCTGCTATTTCAAACTTGGTTTTATTAGTTATATCAAACTCTATACGGGAATTTGTGTCTCCAGCATACCACGCTCGTTGGACTTTTGTATTTTGTTGATCAGGCAGAATTTGATTTACAGCACGAACGTTGAACGGGATATTACCATTGGCTCCATCAGTATATTGTAGATTTAGATAATTGGAAGATGTTTCAGTTGCATGGTAATCCCATTTATCGGCTATGGAATGTTCGAAATAGTGATGTCCAGTCAGATCAGATGATTCAAAATTTGATGATGTAAAGCCAATACTAAATCCAAAACCCAGTGGCATATGGATAACGGGTATTAATAGTTGGTTGTCGGCGCCATCTGTATATGGTGCACCATTTGCGTCTGAGTCATTGTTTATTAATATGGATGATGAATTTCTGAAGTCGTGTCTTGCAAAATCATGATTATAATATGCTCTTTTGTATGGGGATAAACTACCGACGCCAATTGCAGCTGTTTGGGCCCCAATAGTAATTACACTAGAATCTGCGTCGAATGATAGATTTGTTTCGGTAGTCGAATCAATAGCAGTAATTCCTCCGCCACCTGATGAAGCTGCGCCAGTTGCTCCTATATATCTATATCCAACTATCCACAGCGGCTTGGCATAGCCACTCATATCTGGTCCATCTCCATTACTCTGGTCGCCACAATACATTATTCCCTGATAGTAATCGAACGCTGCTCCTCCGAAATTCTTACCAGTCTGCGTTCTACCACCGTATGGTATAGCATTCGAACTAGGTCCATTTGTCGATGTATCGTTTTCATATACAACCGCAGCATATCCTGGTCCAAACTTAGTTGGATTTAACCAATTCTTGAACCGGCTATCGGAATATTCAGCAACTTCGCCGGCTTGAACATCACCAGTATTAGCCTGGCTAGCTGATATGAATGCAACATATGTTTGGCCATTGCCGTCCATATCAGTTAGTGGCATAGTTATTTTTTCAAAATTTGGATCAGTACCTATACCAGTTGCCGATACAAATGCACCATCGTCCCATATTTCAGCAGTTGTTGCAAATGTTCCATCCCAAGTGCGACTTGTTGCAAATTCTGGCGCTACTGATGCATATTCAATGTCGCCAACGTCAGATAATAGTTCAGCTGAGTATATCTGGTGACTAGCTTCTAAGTCTTCACCTGATATTGGTCCTGGTCCAGTGTGTAGCTTTCCAAAAGCATGTTTAAATGACGCTTTACGTTGGTCGGTTGTATTGAATGCCATAACTAGTCTCCGCTATTGTATTTTGATGATATTTCAGTTAATCTTCGCATAAAATTAGATGTTTCTGATACACTCAAATTGCGTTCAAGAAAAACTGATTCAGATGGGAGTTCACCAGCTGAAAGCTTATATTTTAGGGTACATGATTTGTCAGCATGTACAACGACATTAAATAGTTCATATGTGTCTATCATAACTACTCCTTTTCCATTGTTATATATGTTATGTTATGGTTTGATTCGGTTGCGTCAGCAGCTAATCGTATTTCAAGCAATACAATTGAGTCGGTATAATATACTGCGTAGTTTTTTGTGCTCCACAGTATAGCTACGGACGTTGATGTTGCCTGTGCGTGGCCAACAGGATAGAATGCTGCTGTCGATAAGTCTACCCAATTTTCAACAGATGGGGCAGTAGATAGACCGGTACCAGCTGTCACAACAGACCAGTTTGTTCCAGATTTAGTTGGTAACTGACTATTAGTTGAATTGATTGCGCCTGGCAGTCTTGCTCTAATTCGAATTTTTCGCGAATTGAAGTGTACGCTATCGCCATCGGCTATTGGCTGATCAGCCCATATATCCTCAGACGTTATGGGATCATTTGGATCACATCCAATATGTAGTTTAATAACCTTGTGTTGGGTGGAAGATATATTTTGGACATTGATTGCTCTATAATAGAATCTGTCGCCAACTGAATTTGTATAGTCCGGAGCATTTGGATTAATTCCAGACGAATAGTCCTGTGTTGGGTATGTTAGCTGTCCAGATGTATTCTGCTGTAGGTCATCTGTTGTTGATATATCGACAGTTGAATCGTATGCACAATTGGCAGCTGTTGTCCAATATGCATAATTTCCGGCACCAAGGTGATCACTAAATGACGATGTCTGGGATTTAGCGAGTCTGAATTCTTCGCTGTAGAAGTTTTCAGTTGTGGTTGATGAGGGCGAATGTGATCCGTTATCTACATATCTACCAATGATTGGTGTAATTGTTTCCGAACCACCTCCATCATTGAATACAACTGTTGCAGATCTATTTGTGCCGGTTGTATTTGTTCCAGTAAATTGCGCTAGATATGATAGGTTTGCTGTATCTGAAACAGTCGGTATATCATTTGTGCTATTTGACCATGTTAATCCGTCATTGTGCGTTAGGTATCTACTGTAATCAGTATATGACCCATTTACATATATCTTGAGTCCAGTTTCTGTGTCAATTGTTCCAAATCTGCCAGATGTTACATTATATGTTTCGTTAGCTACACCAGTAATATATCCCGAATATGATATTTCGAATGGTACATCTGGTATAAAGTAGTCTACGCCGGATAGCGACATGGTTGGAGAAGTGCTATTATATTCATTCCATGTGAACGCATTTGTTGCTGGCTGATTTATTGTAACAGTATGATCGCCATCATCGTAATACCATCCATATACTGCAGATGTCTGCGTTACTCCTCCAATAGTTCGCTCTAGATACAGCTCATTGTATCCGGGGACATATTTTGATGTTATAGCTATTGTTGGTGAATAATGCTGGTAACCGACTGGATATAATTCAGTTCCATCATATACTGGTTGACTTATATTATTATGTACGCCACGTGTAATGGACAATACTCCACTTGTTTGAACCGCTTGAGTTGTTGCCTTAAGCGAATCATTGAATGTCGCATTTAGATCAATTGATGATACTTCAGCTGAGTTGATGTATAGTTTAATTGATCCAGACTCAGCATAATCATATAATTTACCAGGCATTGTCAACGTTATGCCATAATTTGTGCCAGCTGTCTTCAATATATTTGATACACTATCACCAGGTAAATCGCCAGATTTATATGTCCAAGTTGATTCGGACGGTAGTTGCGCTGTTTGTAATGATATGTTGTCAGTAAACGATTCACCATGTATTGATGTTGGTTTGTTTGGTAATATATTAATAACCTGTGTTACAACTTCTTGTTCACTATCATTTACAATATTTGAATCAATCGTTGCAGTTATATTATATGAAGCAATGTTGTTGTTATTGGATATATCTGATATATCTATATACGCTATTGTCTTGCCTGATCCTAGCGTTACGATGTCAGATCCACCATTGTGTGTCCATACTACGTCATAGTTTGAAGCATTCATAGTATCGTATGACGAGGTAGTCATTGGGTCAGCAACAATTGTAGTATGTAGTTCGACATTGGTTATTACATCAGAATGCCCAGACGAAATATAGTCATCTAACATGACAATTCCTGCACTAGCTGAATAGTGTGCAATATTTGGCGTAAGTGATGCATCTATTTCAGAATTGTCTGCAGCTTGAACTGTTACTGTCGCAGACGATATTGTTTCTGATATGTTAGTCCCATTTGTAATTGAATCATGTGAGGTAAACACTGGAACGAATGTGTTTCCAGATAAAACAAATTCAAACGGGATCCAGCTTGATGTAAATGTGGTATTCCATCTACCTGCATCCATTGATTCTGTTTGCACTGTTGATCTATTGATAGTATACGTTGTGCCATCGTAGGAGTAAACTGTTGACTCGGTATGTGGGCCGAACGGCTCTATTCGATTGACCATAAATTGAGTTCGAACCAATTGGTCTTGTGCAATCTGAGTTGTTCCTGTAATTGCAACAAGTTGAGTTGTTGTTAATCCATGTAATAATTTTGATGTTCTAGTTGTTGTTGCTATATTTGAACCAGACGTATTCTGTTCAACCATCGATTGTGCAGTTATAATTGTATCAGCTATTGGTGCCATGATTAACTCAGCAGTTGTTGCAGAGAAATTATTAGTTATATTTGTGCCGTATAGTATTGTTGATATTGTATGTGTTCCAGCAACAAAGGTTGACTCTTGCCAGCTTGATGTGTATGATGTAACCAAGCTTATGTTTGCGTCATATGCCGATACTGGAGTTGGGTTAGATGAATTGGACAGAGAGATTGTTGTCAAATTTGTATTGCCATTTCTAAACAATGATGACATTGCATTATGCGTTGGACCAAACGGCTCAGTCACAGTTGCAGTCAATCGATATCTAATTACTGACTCGTCCAAGTGTGCTTGCACATAGTTGGTCAACCCTTGTAATGTCGCAACGTCTGTTTCCAATAGTGAAGAATTATATCCATACATAACTTGTGCGGATCTACTTGAACCGCCAGTATCTGATAGATAATTTGATGTCTCAACTTCTACAATTGGATTGGTTATCAATGTTTTCTGCAACGATAGCATTGTTAACGTAGCAGGCGTTATAGATGGGGAACCAGATATTGTTGTCCCACTAGTTATATTTGCAGACAATGTATGTGAGTTTGCATTAAATGCAGAATCATTCCAACTTGATGTGTATGTCGATACCAATCTGCCGCTCACATATTCAGATGTTGCCGCTGATGCAGTTGCCAATGTTAATGATGCGATGTTAGAAGAATTGTCTGTAAACTGTATACTAGTTGTATTTGCCTTTGGACCAAACGGCTCAGTTGTTGTTGATGTTATTCTATATTGTATTATAGCTTCATCTAGGTGCTGAGCCTGGTAATATGGCATAGCAATTAGTGTGTCTTCTTCTGTGGTTAACAGTGATGCATTGAATCCGTATAGTATTCTAGCTGTTCTAGTTGCTGCGCCAATTCCGGATCCATAACTTGTTGCTTCAACTTCAACAGTAGAATCAGTTATTTCCAATTCGTCGTGCGCTGACATTGTTAATGCTGCAGATGCTATTGCTACCACTGCATTACTTAGGTTGTTACCAGATAGATCTGATGATATTGTTCGAGAGCCGACATTGAAAGTTGATTCTTGCCAGCTAGATGTGTAAGTGGTTACACGTTGATCTGTTCCATCATATATTGAGGAAGCTGTTCCATCAAACGTATCCTTGTTGACAGATATTGATACTAAGTTCGAACTATCGTCGGTAAATTGTGACGTTATGTAATCATGCTTTGGTCCAAATGGCTCAGTGATTTTACTCTTCAATCTATATCTAACTACTGCTTCGTCCTTGTGTATTTGCGCATAATTTGGCTCAGCGTACAAACTGGTAAGTCCAGATTCCAGTATAGATGAACCATAACCATACATTAGTTTGGCTGTTCTATCCGATCCACCATTGCCTGATAGATACGATGTTGTCTCAACTTCAACGATTGATTCATTAATAACCGTTGCGTTTACTGATAGTACTGATATCGTTGCTGGTGATATTACGCCTACGTTTATTCCAGTGTTTTGCGCAGCTGTTGTTATGTTTGCAGTTATTGTATGGTTTCCAGCTACAAATACTGATTCTGTCCAACTAGATGTGTAATGTACAACAAGTTTATCCGATTCATATGTTGGGGATGTACCCGATGCTACGTGTGAGCTAGTCTTATTTAATATAATAGTTTCTATGGTATTGCCAGCATCCGTAAATTCAACCGTTGTGTCCATGTGTGAAGGACCCTTAGGCTCAGTGATTGTTGCCGATATCCTATACCTAACAACAGACTCATCCTTATGTTCTTGCTTGAAGTTGTCGTGGGCTTCTAGTGCTGAAATGTCTGATGGCTGAAGTGTTCCATTATATCCGTATAGTATTCTAGCTGTTCGGCTGGATGTTGGACTATCCGAAAGATATGCCGATTCCAGTTCAATATTTATGTTTGATACTTCGATGTCCTCAATTGGATTAACAATTACCTGTACAACATTTGATGGTGTTGCGTGGTGGTGATTATGGGTACCATGTCGTACCCCATCATCTAGGTTATTTATGTCGGTTACACCTGAAACTGTTCCAATATTATGTGTTCCAGTTTGTAGTGGTATATTAACAAAATCATCTAGACCAATTACAGCTGTTGTTCCAAACGCATTTCCAAATTCTGTTGCAATTGCGTTAGATCCAATGATTTTATATATTCCAACTGTATCTGCGTGCGTATATATTGTTGACGTGCCGTCATCTAGTATTTTTATTTCAGTGTCATGTCCAGCTACAGCTGTATATCCATTTGGTTCAGTTATTGTTGCTCCAACCTTCAATCTAACTAGCGATGACGTATATCTATTTGCTAAACTTGACGTTGTGGTTGCAGTTGTATAATTATCGTACATCATGTCGACGTTAATTGTTTCAACTTCATTACCAGTATATGCGTCTTCATTCAATGATAACGTTATGTTTGATATGCTAGCCGTAGCCGGGGGAGTTATTGCAACATTTACAGCCAAACTGCCGGTACCATTCGGGTTGTCATCAAACACTTCAACAGTATATTCATTTACATATGTTGCAGTATCATTTGATATTATATTATTAGATGTGTCAATTGTATTGTATGCTGATACAGACATAGTTACATGTAATTGGTCAGACGTTAGTGAATTATATGATAATCCTGGTGCCTGTGTTTCATATGTTATTTGTGTTGTATTTTCTGTGTCATTGTTATGGTCTATGGTTGACGAAAATCGATGTTGATTTGACGATACATGTTGATCACTTGTCATAAACGCATTGATACCACGTAGGAAATCAGATGTTGCCTCATCTGCGGTTATGTTTAAATCAGATGTTGTTGAAAAGTCAAGTACAACTGATCCAGTTATTTCATCGTGATTTATTATTATCGGCAACGCTGATGTTAAATTGACGACTGGGTCAACATTGATGAAGCCGTATATTGTTATTGATGTAAATAGATTCTTAGCAATACCGATAGCTGTATCTGCTGCATACACCATATATCTATGTGTACCTGGAGCTAGATCATTTTCGTATGGATCTACACCAGTGAGGTCGGGCACAGTTGCACCATCGGATCCAGTATAATATGATTGCGCTCCGACTTGTAATCGAGTGAATCCATTTTCAATTAGCTTATAGAATGCATAATAGTTTGGTGCAAAATTGTCAGATGAAGTTGTATGTATTTCAATGTCTGATTTACTTGCCGTCTGTTGACCAGAAACAAGTTGTACATATGTATCTATTGACTGTGGAGGGTCTAAGTCTAATGCCGATTGTTTTCCAGTGTAGAAGTCTTGTTCAAATATACCAGTAAGGCCAGATCCATCCCCAATAAACGTTGTAGCGTTTATATCGCCGTCAACATTTAACGAGCTTGAAATAATTAAACCCGTTTTGAATTCTGCTGCGCTTCCAGATTGTATCCATGCGCTACTTGTAAATATGTGTGTTCCTGCCATTATTTTACAACCGTTGTGCCAACAACCCTAGTCTTAAGTGAGCTAGTGTTAACTGCTATTAATAAATATCTATTTACACCATTTTCTGCATTTGTATCAATACAATTATCATTTAGAATTAACCCATTTTGATATATTGTGTAGTTATTTGGATCAACCTCCGACCAACCATTTGATTTGTCCGATAGGAATGTATAGTGGTCGTATGCAACTTCTGCCGATGCTGATAAGTGTATGTCTGATCCTATTAGTTCACCGCCAAAAGATATATCAGATGTTCCCTGATTTGAGAATCCAGTTAGTGAACTACCGTTACCAATGAATGATCCAGATAACGTTCCATTGAAATCAACGGATCCTGTTACAATTACACCACTTATAAATTGTGCTGCTACACCTGCATGCTTAAATGAGCCTGAATATTCGAATCGACCAGGCATTACATTTTCCTAATCATTGCATTAACTAATCCACCATCGGATGATTCCAATGCTTGTGCTATTACTCTACCATGTAGATTAACCTGTGACAATTCGTCTGGAGAAATAGCTTTACCATGTCCAATCACGTCACTGGTTATAATAAAATCACCAATGTTTATGCTGCCGTCGATTAGTATTGGTTCTGCTCCCATTACAATTGGGTAATCTGCCTTTGCGTTTGATACTCCCATTACTAATGGGTCAGCCAAAGAATTACATGGAATTAAGCCTGTGATACTATGTACTAATATTGTTCCGATAGGCAAATGTTGAATATCTTTTGTTTCTAGGTTTATTTCGTGTATACCGCCGAAGTATGTATTTTGTGCGTATAGATCTTTCCATTTCTTATCAGATGCTCCTAGATTATTTGATATGTCTGCAGATGGTAGCAATGTGCCGATACTACTTGTATCAATACTGACTGGAGCATCCTTCCATGATATTGCACTTGCTGAATATGTTAGTATTTGGTCATCAGCTGCAGCAGCAAATGTTGGGACTAGATTATCTTCAACATTAATATCATTGATATATAGACTATTTGAAACGTAGACGCTACCAGTGAATTCATGCTTATCGGTTATTGCATTTCCCCAGTTATGGGAGCCAGTATGTGATTGTATAATTGTATCAGAAAATGTTACACCTGCAAATATTAGTGTACCCTTGAGTTGAGCTGATCCGGTTACTCGTAAATCCGTTGCATATATTGTTGAAGCCGATATATGCGTTGAGGCGGTTAATGATGTTATACTAACGTTACCAGTTGATTCAGACACATAGTTTTCAGTTGAATGATCTCCCCAACTATATGCACTGTCCCATTCGTTGGATCCAGTTGAATTTCCACGTTTTATTGGTTGAGCTAGATGTAAACTACCTGTAAACTGGTGCGTATCATCACCATCATCACCAAATTTTGTTGATCCACTTGCAAATATCTCAGTTGATGACCCAGATATAACCAGTCGGTCTACCTTAAGTTCTCCAACTATTCTAACATCTTCGCCTGATATATGTATTGGTAGGGATGATCCAGTTCCGTCGAGTAATTGACCGTCGCCAACTTGGACTAGTCGCGGATACGTATCCTGTATACTTGAGCCTGATAGATTAAATTGGGACATAACTACCTATTATTTTACTTTCGTTTGTCTAGTACTTTCAATAGTTTTGATATAACTGGCTGTCTTTGCTCTTCAGTAACAGTATTATCTGATATGTATTCTGCTACTATGTTATTCAGTTTGTCTTTTTTGACGTGTAAATTGCTGATGTTTATATTTTCTTTTATCAATATCTTCATTATGTTGACGATGTGCTGCTTCTCAGAAACTGTTGGAATATCTGATTCAGTTTGCGATTTGATTATTACAGTTGAAGTTGTTTGATTCTCTGTAATCGTTTCACCAGATTGTGATACAACTTCAGCTTGAACAGTCTTCGATGTTTTAACGGTAAATTCACTTTCCCATGGAGTGAAGAATGTATCTTCTGCAATTACTTCTAAACGAATTGCGCCAGACGTATCTTCGTCCATTAATCCACGTAATCGTCTTACTGGTATTTTTACATTTCCGCTTTCATCAATTTTACCATTGAATAATAACGAGAAGTTTTCAGCTTCCACGACTAATCTAGCTTTTGATTTCTTGAGAGAAGCTCCCTCAATTTTTATCTTTGCTTCGAAGTTTTCAAGTTTATCAGTGAATAATTTGTACATTTTTCTTAATTTCCTCTATTATGAGTTTTACATCTTCAACGTATACATGGATATTTGATATTTCCTTTGATTCGTCATATACCTGTATGTCATTGATATGCATTATTAGTCGAATTAACTTTGCTTTATCAGCTTGTTTAAGCTTATCTAGTTTTCGTCGCTTTGATGAGCTAGCATTTATTGTTGATAGATCGAGTACGACGTCTTCGATTATTTCTCGGACGTCATGCCATAAGTATGAGTTTTCATCCCATATTATATTGGCATTATCCCATGTTATTTTATCACCGAATCTCATATATAAATATCACACATATTAATTAAAATGATCCACCATCAATTGGACCAATGAATGCAGAAGCAGATAATTCGCCTGCAGCTGTTATCTTTGCAACTTCTCTTGGTGGATTTGCCTTATTGGCTGAATCAGTTGTTAGAAATATGATGTCTCCAGCTGTGCCGGTTACGTCTGCATGGGTACAAACTGAATATATTGCTGCAGATGCACCAGGGTCACCAGCTTCATTTTCATCCATCCATTTGATGCCACCCATATTGTCGTTTACGGCCGCCTTCTGACTCATTTTATCATACGATATTTCTATGATTGATCCAGTATCAGGAGTTCGTTTTTTGGTTTTAAATTCACCAGATATTTCAAAATCTTTAGTTGGATTTTTAGTGTTTATGCCAATCTTTCCAGATGACGAATAGTAAAATGGGACACGATCAGCTAATCCACCGAACGATGCAGATGGTATTCTGAATTCTATATTTTTTGATTCGGATCCCTCTAGTCCCCATGTACCCATTACAACAGCTGTACTTTCATCGATCATGGTTGTCATTGATCCGGATGGCCCAGCTACTTCAATTGACTGGCTCACAGTAATTGACGTTGAACCACTCGTGAATTCTATGTTATTGCTTATTGATGCCATTGAACATCTCCGTTAATTCTAATATTTGTTGTTTCATATTGGCTATTTCTAGTTGTTGATCCTGTACACTTTTTACAAGAATAGGGATTAAGCCATCCCTATTTATAAACCATCTATCCGGATTTGATGTGTCTACTAATTCCGGTAATACTTTATTCAATTCTTGGGCTATGAATCCAGTTTCTTTTTTGCCATCAGACTTCCATTCAAAATCTCGGACGTTTATAGCCAATAGATCAGCCAAGGTTTTGTTGGTGTCAATTATGCTTTTCTTAAGACGAACATCAGATGATTCATATACCTTTATACCATTACCATCTGGTCGCGCATAACCAGATTCTCCATTTGGTCCATGATAGCTTATAAATCTACCAGTTGAAGTTGTATTGTCAGTTTCCAACTTTAAGACTCTAGCATCAGTTGTTGAACTATGTTTCAAATGCGCAGTATAATTACCTGCTGAAGACGTTATAAACATTCCACCTTCATCGCCACCATCATTATATAATTTACCTTTACCGAAGAATGAATATGAATAGCCAGAATATGCAGATGCATCAGCAATTATTGCAATTGCATTATTCTGACCCAATGTACCTGTATATGTAGTTGCTTCGGCTTTGAAGATTGCCCCAATTTTTGTACCACCAGCGTAACATACGCCACCAGCATTGCATCGAGAGCTTAATGAATTTGCAGAGGCTACAACATCGTATGTAGACCAGGTTGAATCTAGAGTGCCCTCAGATACTCCAACATATAGACCCAAATCCTGTGATGTTGAACCTCCAGAATTTGATTGCTTTATATATGCTACAGCATCATTTGTTCCTAGTGCAGCTGTCCGATTGATTTGTAGAACCCCGTCTTCGATTTTGATACCGGGATTCGTTCCGTCTACATTGTCATCAATTGTTAATATTGGGGATGTGGTAGTACCATAGAATTTTAGGTTTGAATTTTGGCCGTCTATGATGAGACCTTGTGTCGACGTTCCAACATTACTACCGCCAAACGTTATCTTCTCGCCATTCAGATCCATTTCCGTACCAGTAGTAGTTGTCCAGTTGTTTGATTTGACCTTACCTGAAGATATATTATCTCCAGATATTCTCGTAGATCCGCCGCCAGATTGAAATTCCGATATTCTAATGTAATCTATATTGGTTGTTGAGACCGAACCTGTTTTGTAATTTGTAATAATCAAAGGGGATATGTATTCAACATTATTATGGAGGGTCGTTGGATTAGTTATAGTTGGAGCTGATGCACCATTATCAGACGAAGACCTACCTTTGAAATATCCCTTGTATATTGTCCAATCTGTATTACCAATATCTTCAGCACTCAATGCAACATAATGTTGACTATAAGTACCGTTTGAACCATTGATATTTACATAGGTTGAACCATCCAAGGCATACCCATTTATCCCAACATAAGCTCGAGCAGTAGAACCAATCTTAGTAGCTTTAAGTCTAATTTCGATTTCATATAATGATGCTGGATTCAATGGTATTAACTGGTTGCTTATCATCCAGGTTCTAGTATTTGTAGTAGTACCATCACCAAGTTTTAGCGATCTAGACCCCTTTATATGACCCTCATCTGTTTTGAAGGTACGGGGTGCAGTCTCACCAGTAGGAATATACCAACCTTCACCGGAGCCATCGGTCTTAGGATTATTTACTGATGATGTCATATCGGACATAGCGGCATATGTTGAGAAGTCTTCATAGAATATTGTATTGAAGCCGTTTGACTCGCCAGCAAGAGATAGCATATTCGTAGATGCATTCCAGGATAATCCAGCGGAGGTGTTTGTTCCACCAAGATAAAAGTCTCCAGAGGAAGACATATATGTATCCCATCCACTTCCACTATAATAACCTAAATTATTGGCGCCAAGGAATAAACCCTTTCCGGATGGAGTTGGAGAAAAATCGATCAAACCTGCTGATGTATTTGGTATTAATTCTGCATTTGAATCAGCGACTGCTTGTGCTGCTGCGGCTGCATTTGCAGCTGTTGTTGCATTGGCACCAACTGTTGAAGTTAATGTAGATGTTGCATTTGCAGCTGTTGTTGCATTGGCACCAACTGTTGAAGTTAATGTAGATGTTGCATTTGCAGCTGTTGTTGCATTGGCAGTTATGCCCATAACATCATTAGTGTCAGTGAATGCCTCTATTGTTATAGCGCCTTTAACGACCAATTGTGTTCCATTCCAAGAAAATTTATCAGCTAAGCTAAAGTTTCCAGTGTTATCAACATAGAATGCCGTGTCAGCATCACTATGTGTGCCATCTCCAATATACAGTTTGTCTGATTCTATGTCAACGCCACCAATTCTACCCGATGTTGCTGTTATTTTTCCAGTTAAGAATACATTTTCGGAGTATAATCCATATCCAGGATCAGTTAAGCTACCAATACCACTAAGATCACCTAGTCTAGCTTTTACTTCTACATCATTGACTCCAGAACCAGTTCGTTCTATTATATCAATATACGGTGTACTGTTGTCACCAGGATCAGCATTGAGATGTATATAACCACTTTGTGTTACTTGACCAGGATTAGTTGTATTGTCATATAGACCTGCCGAAATTAATACTTGACCGTCAGTTACAGATGGGATATATGGACCTCCACCAATTCGTCTAACCATATCTAATGATATAGGATCAGCCGATATTGTGTCGATCTGCATTATCTCCTCTACAAAACCAGTTGACGATGTTGCTTTAGCTCTAACATATTCACCAACTACCCATCCGCCAGTATTTGCAACTGTAAATGAGTGTGTTGGATTACCAGTTCCGTCGAAGTCCAAATTACTACCAGTAAATGTTGTCGCATTAGCAATCATTACTTGCCCACCTACTGCAGATATCGTGTCTTTTTCGAATACAGTCGTTCCAAGTGTACCACGTACCTTAACATTGGCAAATTCAGCTTCAGTGCCATCTATCTTCCAACCAGTTTGATTAGAAATATAATCCTTAGTCTTTATTTCACCAGATGAATCTATTACCAAATTAGAACTCGATAACGATGTTGCATTAATTGACCATCCAGATATGGACGAATTACCCGGGGACAAATTAACAGCATATGTTCCGGCGCCATCACCTACGAATTTTGCATCACCTGAACTAGATATGTATGCTGTTGCATTGTTTGCGTCTTTTCCGGCTGGCACAAATAATTGATTAGCAGATAAATCAGCGTTTATAACTGTTCCTGCACCAATAATTAAGCTGTTGTTCAATGGATCAAGATGGAATAGTGAGGAAGATATTTCAATATTACCATCTGATCCAGATATGTATTGCGTATTCGCTGTTCCAACGAAGAACTTCTTAGCTCTAATATCCAATTCTGCACCTGCTGCTGATGCATCAAATTTCAAATATGAGTCTGATCCGGCGACTAATTCCATTCCAACGCCATTGTATAAACTACCTGATAATTCTTGTGATCCAGACCAAAGCATCCATCCTGAAGGTCCTGTTCCATCTGATGCTGAGTCAAATCCCTTATAGTCTATTGTTTTTATATTAGCCTGATTAGCCATTAAGATACTCCTCTAAGTACTATTCCGTTTCCAATCACAAGTGATCCAATTATATGATTGTTTGCACCGTTTATATATGTATTTGGTCCTGCGAAGTTTATGTCGCGAACTATATGTGAATATTCAGCCAGTTGTTCATTTGCATTGTAAAAATCAAACTTAAAGTCGAGTTGTGCGTCTTGTTGCTGCGTATTTAATTGTACGTCTACAAATGTATGATTCGGCGTGAAGCCAGTTTCAGACGTAGACGTTAGTGATATATCCGATATCCACCATTTACCATGTGATATTTTGAATACTGGTACAATTGATCCATCGCTATCGGCTGTGAATTCAAATCCCAGCATTTCATCAACTGTTATCGGATTAGTTATCTGTGGAGGACTAGTTGTTGGCGATTGCGGAGAAGTTGCTTGGGAACGAGATTGGCCAGTTGATGATAGCATACGCGTTGGAAAAGCTCCATTTGTCGTTGAAGCAAAATATTGCATCTTGCCAGTCGGTACTGGACTAGTTGATGGCGGTGATATCTTTCCAATATATTTTCCTAGTTCAGGTATCTGTGAAGTTACACCTGATCCAGACAAATAGAACTTAACCAATGGATGAACAAGACCATTTGGACTGTCATTAACTGATATACTTTTAGCCCTAAACGATAAATAATATGTGTTGCCTTTATATATTTGTATTGGTTTTGTGCCATTAAATCTAGTGTAAGCTGATGATCTTGGCGTAGCATTCAATAGCAATTCTGTTCCAGACAATTCAACTGCATCTACCAATTCAACGTCACTAACTGCTGTTGTTGGACTTCCAACTACACCTACCATAGACGATTCCCAGTACGATGTTAATACGTCTGAATTAACAAACTTGCCTGTTGGCTTTCTATGGAATATGTTGGATGAATCTATCAATAATTCACGTGACTCTACTATGTCATCTGATACCGGATTCCAGTCTGTCTCGCTATTCAGTTTCATATATGTTTTTATCTTGTGTACGTCTCCAACCATTGGATCCATGTTTGCAACTATTATGCTTGCATATGAAATTTGATTTTCAGCTACAGTTGTATATGCATCTGGAATCTGCATGTATGATATTTGGAATGATGTGAATGCAAACGTAATTGGATAAACAGTTGTTTGCAGTGGTCCACCATAATTCATGGTTGAATTTCGACTGATGTTTGGATTTGCAATTGTTACATCTACTGAATAATGTGGGGAAATCTTGATTGTGGTAGAATTTATAACGTCAACAATTGTTGCATTGAATGATGGTGGAGTGCTAGGAGTTAGGTAGCCATCGACTAATTCAGTAGATGGAGTAATTGATATAGATCCGCCTATCATGTCAGATGTTAGTGTTGCTCCAACAAAGTTCAGTTGCGACTGATTATTTGATAATTTTGAATATGTACCTGTTCCAGTTGAATATGTTGCAGCAGATGCTGTTCCTATTGCATACGACTGAGATAATTGACTTCGAACAGATTCATTAATATGTACTCTTGGGTTTTCATTGAATAGTATTGGAGTTATATTTGCTTGCGTTGGATCAACATATAATTGTTTTTTCCAGCGTACATTTTGTTTACCTTTCCAGTTGTCAGATACATCGCGACCGTTTGGACGTTTTGCTGCTGTTCCAATGATAGTTAGTGTTGCAGGGCCAGCTGGAGTCTCTGGATAAACATATATTGCAACGAGTCTTCTATCCAATCCATCCTTGTAATTTAATACTTCATGGTAAATAACTTGACCTATAGCATCAGTTATTTCAACCGATATTTCAGTATTTATTTCAAGTAATGAACTGTTTCCAGTTAATTTGAATTGATTTTTGCCGGAGGTAAGAGTTTGGGGTATATCAGAGACGTTAAAATATTCAGAATGAACTGATTGATCTGTTACAAGTACGGGTAATTCGGCTAAACCCTTATATGCATTTCTTTTTCTAATCATTGTGTCTCCAATATACCTACCCTAATCTACTTAGGATATCGTATATAAATATACAACATACTTAATATTGTACTAGACTCGTTGAATCTGTTACGTCTATTTCAATTAAACTGTCAACCATATCCTTCATGATGTCAATATGTGACACAATCATTAGAAAGTCGAATTCAGTCTTGAGATAACCAAATAATAATTCAAGTGAGCTGATGTTGGTTGAATCTAGGTTACCGAATCCTTCATCAATAATTAGGAAGTTCGGACGTGGTAAGTTAGATACCTTAATCAATGCAACTCTAATTGCTAATGAGCTTATAAACTTTTCCATACCCGAAGTCATTTCAAGTGGCCACATATTGTCGTCGTATTTTATGTAGCTCAATATGTCCTTACCGTCAACGTCAAAACGTATCTCAAAATCAACTATTTGCGAAAGTGTATTGTTTACTTCCTCTTCAATGTATGGTAATGTTTCTGCAATAATTTCATATGGAATTCCATCGCGTCTAATTGCATCTAAATAATATTCGTATGACTTGAGTTTCAATTCTAATTCATGTGCATCACCAATTATTGTCTGAATTGATTCAATTGTTTGTTTTGCCATGGATACACTACTGAATGCATTACGTAATACTATGTTTTGGGACGATATTCTACCCTTGATCGATGATCTATTTGATTCTAGGCTAGACAGTTCCAGGTTTATAGATATATTATGCTTTATTGCAGCTTCATTTTGGTAATATATAACAATACTTGCATCAACATCAGTTAAATTTCTATTTGATTCAAGTAATGCATTTCTACGTCGTTCCAATTTTGTAACAACTTCTGACTCATATCGAATATATTTTGATTGGTCATTTGTTAGTGTGCTATACGCACGAATATCATCCGATATTTTGGCTGCACCTTGTAGCAATTTGTCAGAGTCCGATTTAGCTGCCAATAACGATGCCACGACCAGTTTATCGTCTAATAATTCAATTTTTGCATCTTCAGCTGATTTAACAAAGTCGTTGTTGCAACAGTATTCGCAGTTTGGATCATATTCATGCTTTGCTAACTTTGATATTGATGTTAATTTATTTTGTACGTTTACCTTGATTATGCCAATCTTTTGCTGAATCTGTCTGTTATTTGACTGTTCAGTTTGCATTGTTGCATGTTGCGTGTTCAATTGAACTATGTCATATGATAACATCTCTGTTGCCAGTTCGTCCAACTTTAGTTTATTTGTTTCCATATACGCCGAATATTTTTCCAGCTTATCTGTATGATCAACGATATCTGATGCGACATTGCTTCTAGTTAATTGCATAGCAGCCAAGTCTGTTGATACTGATACATGCTTTAGTTCCGCAGATTTATCCTTTATTGATAATTCGGCAGCGTCTAAATCTTCAGTTAATTTAGCTTGTTGTGCAGATAACGTGTCGTATGCTATTACATGTTCATCCAACAAGTATTCTGCGTCAATTAATTTTTGCGCATAATCTACATTCTTAAAATTTCGCAGTAATGTTTGTACAGACTTTATTTCGTCATTGGCTAATCTAAATAATTCCTCGAAAACAAATATGTCTAAAAACTTAGACAATAGATTTTTCTTTTCCGGTTGAGGTTTATCAATGAATCCAGTATTGTTATTTTGCATTGACATTGCTGTTAGTACAAAATCCTCATATATTCCCAAATATCCAGTTATGTTTCTATCTGTATATCTACGTTGTTCACCATTAAGTGATAGTTTTTCACCGGATTCATCGATCATCCAAAAGTCAACATCAACTCGAACCGATTTACCATCCTTGTTTCGTTTTCCCCTACGTTCAACAAAATAATCTACACCGTCTATTTCAAAGTTTAATTTGCTATTGAATGTATCTAATCTATTATTCATTACATTTGCAGCAGAGAATGTTCTAGAGCATTTATTGAATAAGCAGAACATTAGCGCATCAAATATTGCAGATTTACCAGCATGGTTAGGGGCAAATATTCCAATCACATCGTTCGCCTTAGAAAAGTCAATTTTATTGTTTGGCCCATAGCTGAACATGTTGTCGAATTCAAACGTTTTGGGTTTCCAATTGATTCCCCTTGATACATCGGCGTCAAGTAATCGTTTATTCAATTCCCTGTTTATGTTCTTAATTCTACGCATTGTCTCATCATCTGGATTATGATTTGTTCTAATATAATCATCCAACAATTGATTCTGATATGAAACGTCACGAATATCCCTAACAATCTTTCTAGTTTTCTTATTTTGTGCATCCAATCTATCGTTTCTAATTATAACGATGTCAGTTGTTTTGCAGCTAGTTTTAATTGTTTTAGTTAATTCCTTTATTTGAGCTTGAGTTGTATTTGTTGTACGCAATCTAACCCGGGGATACTTTGGTATATCTGATATATTGGGAAGTACACCATCAGCTATATCAATAGTATAATATCCGTAATTATTTGTGAAGTCTACAAATTCGACAGTCCTAGATTTAACATCCCATATGCCACATCCATGGTTTTCAAATGCTTCACCAAAATTTTGTTGCAATGTTGAGCCAATCTGTAGTATCGTTTTTGCTTCGTCGTAAAATTGTCGCTTATGAATATCTCCCAACATTGACATGTCATATCCATCAAACATTGTTACGGGCAAATTGTCATTACTAACAACATATCCCTTATCAGTAGTCGACTTATCAACTGCACCATGAAATAATGCTATCTTTGTTTCGGCGTCAAATGAGTCCGATTTAATAAATGTAGCAGGATCATCAAATATTCCAAATACTGTGAAGTGCACATTTGCTATATGATATACACCTGAATCCTTTAGGTAGTGCAAGTTTGGATGATTTAGCGCTGAAATTATTGGCGTTAATGAGTCCAACCTAGTTGAATTATTTAGATTTGCATCATGATTACCAGTTATAACAATAGTATGTCGTCTATCTGCTAAATTAGTAAAGAATTCAGACGTTAGTTCAATTAACTCTGGTGATATGTCAGTTTTACTATGTACAATATCTCCGCCTACATAGACAATAGCGTTTTTAGGAAGGCGATCGATCTCGTCATATAGTTGTTTGAATACAGCACGGTATTCCGCATGTCGCTGATAGTTTCGAATATGGATATCAGCCACGTGTAATATTTTGTCAATTTCATTAAATCCTACGTCTATTTTATTAAAATCCAAATCGCATCTCCACTATTTTTGTTAAATCCAATGATTCAGATTTATTAATTATTTCTTTCATTTTATCAAGTCCAATATCACTTGGATCAGTGTCGTTTGGCAGTTCAATTAAATGTACGTCCACATCTAATCCTAGTAGATATTCGGATAGTCTCAGAGCTTCTTTCATAGCATCCTTATCTAATATTACATTAATCCGCCTTACCTTTTTGTCATTAATCTGTTGCTTGAGTTTTGGCGATAAAAACTTCCCAAACAATGGTATCGTATTTTCACCTATTGCAAATGCATCAAAAACGCCTTCACATAGGTTTATGTCTTCTTTCCAGTTTATCAACATGTCGAATCCAATTATGTCTTTAGATACTTTTGGATTTTTGTGCTTGTATGCGACTTCATAGTACGATCTACCAACGAAGTAGTTTAATATTCCGTTAGCATCGTAACTTGGCACAATAATATATCCTGCATAATACCCAGATTCACAATATCCAATATTATGTCGTAATACGTCGACCTTAGATAATCCCCTATTGCGTAAATATGCCATTGCATTTTTGTATTCTGGACTATATCGGTTACCGTTGATCATTGGTATGAACTCATATGGTAATACACATATCGTCGATAGTTTATCGGTTTCAACCGTTTGCTTCGGTGTGAGCAAGTTCAGCTCAGCAATCTTACTACCAGCTCCAACTGCCTTGAATATCCGGTGTATTCCAACACCCTTTATTCCACATACCCAACAGTGCCACCGATAGTTATTCAAATTGATGTTGAACTTCTTTTTTGGATGGGAGCAGTAAGGGCATGCAAAGGCTATTTCATTTTTGCTGATCTTTGCAATACCGAGTACTGCCTGCAGAAGATGAATTAGCCTTTGTTTTTTCATATGTTTAAATATAAGAAAAAAAGTTGAATTATGAAAATTTTATGGTGCTTATTTTCTCGAATGTTTGTTCTGTTAATCTAACTCTGGCGAAGCGCCTAGGGCCTATGCAATCATTGTAAAAATCTGATTTTGCTGAAACATGGAATCGGTGGTGGATGTTTTCCTCAAGATAGTTTACCTGTCCCTTTGTTTCACCAAGTATCAATATCTCAAATGTGAAGTTGGATTTACCGAGTTTAGCTATATCTGAATTCAGTAGCTTGGATGATCCAGTGTATTCTCGCCAATTTGAATCCTTTCTAATAACCTTTCTGCGAGTTTTGCCTGGTACCTTTATTCGTCGAGTTGTACCAAAGTATTTTCTACCGACGTATTTTTTTCCAGTTTGATTGTTTGTTATTAAGTAAACAAAACCAAACATGTCTTCTGGGGTTTCACTCAGAATTGACCCATTATATAACCAATGTGACATATTGTCTCCTAATTTGTATCGAATCTGATCATGAATGATATATCATAATCGTCTGGCTTCTTAATTGGTTGAGCCATTTTACCTATTGCACATAGATCACCAGAATCATTATATAGCCCAACCGATGTGATATATGGTGAGAACTCCGATTGTGTTACATGTGATCGCAAATCTTCGCTGTTTATATCGTATTTGTCACGCAATGTTATGTTATATGAACTATTATATTCACCATCTAACACGTTGCATACATACATATGTTCAGTTACATTATGAGATCCCTTGAATGATAATTCATCGTATGCAGATGAACTATGGTAAATATCCTTTCCACCAACCAATGGCGTTGTTATTGTTGCAATACCATGCTCGTACATTATATTTCCAACCCTATTTGTGTTGTTTACAGATGAATAGTTTGAAGTACGTTCAGCCGATGTTAGCGATCTATCGAAGAATTTAACTTCATCTATTTCGCCAGTGAATGGATACGCTATGTTTTCTCCGGTCCAGCCATCGTCTATTGAATAATGCTTAAATCCACATCGTCTACCTCCAACGTGGATTGGTATGTCATTGGATGTTGTTACGCCAATTGCAGTATCGGTTGCCGTTACTGGTGTGCCATTGTCAATATATAGTTCAATTGTTGATCCATTTTTCTGAACTAGGCAATGGTGAAGTGTAGAATCATTATATGTTGCTGCTGAAAATATTTGCATTAAGCCTGATCCAGACTTGCTTTCACGTTTAAATATGATTTTTCCATCTGCATTAGATCGGTCGTTTGCAATAGATATATCGAATGGAATATGATTTCCAGTAAAACCAGCCTTTGATAACATTGAATTAACGTATACATTTGATAGTGCTCGTTCTCCACTTGGCGTTGGACGTCCAATGTAGCTTCGGGTCGACGACTGAGCTGTTGGAGCCTTAAACCAAAATGATATTGCAAAATCATCATCAAATGAGATATCAGCTGATCCATCAATTCGTATTACGCTATTCGTTGATTCTTGTGACGATATTGTTCCGTGGAACTTTGCAGCCTTTCCCCATTTCCCATCAACAAACTGTATGTTTTGAGCTGCTGATGATAATTGTAGTTGGCCTTCAGTTTTCAGTGTAGTTGTTACAGATGTTTGATTAAATCTATACCCTTCCCATAAACCGAGATGTAGCGTTGTATGCTCATTTGATATATAATCATTTGTGTCGGTTGAGTCGTATAGATTACCGAATCCGTCATCCAATATCACAACTGATCCAGATGTTAGCTTGAATGATTTTGCATGCAGCTTGTCACCAAATATCTGTCTTGGAATGGATATGACTGTTACCTTGCTTGAATATTCACGTATTTGCTTGTTTGGATTCTCATTACAGTATACATCGTATCTATTGTCGTTTCCTGCATAATACAGCTTGTCAATCGATGCATGGATCAATCGCTTGTATTGGCCATTTGATGTGGTTGCATATGTAGTTGCTGATTCAATTGGATGATCTGATATATTGAAGTCGCCTATTGCATATTCTCCATCGTATGTAATTACACCAAGATCAGTGGCATTAGCCAAGGTTACGTTCCACTGTTTATGTGCAGTGTAAGGCGTAACCTTTATATTATCCTTATTTAGATCCTTAAATACTAAGCCCATTAAAACTCCTTAATATTTAGTAATCTAATTTTACGCGGATAGTTGCTTCTCTTGTGAAGTTTTTAAGTAGTGGCTTAGACAGTTTTGCAACTGCAACTAATTCATTTTCGTCACTATATAATCCAACAGTTGTTATATATGTTTGTGGATCATTTATCATTTCAACATGCTTTAAGTTTCCTGATCCTGTTACAAATGTATTGTTGTTTGTAAAATTGTATTCAGAATTTTTAACTCTAATAAAGTAATGCGTTGATGAAATATCCTCTTCAGCGCGAGCTTTAAATGACGATAATGCAGTAATCATATTTGTTTTCATGGCTGCGTCTACGTCTAATACTGGAGCTGGAAAGTATCCGTTTAATCCGCTTGTATCATCCATCTTATCAACACTTAATGCAATTATACCTAATTCTGGATAGAATAATCCATATTCAGTGTGTTGTGGAGATGACGCAATAGTTGTACCAGATCCAGATACAACTGAATATACTTTCTTGCCATTTTTAGCCATTGCTGGAACAGTTGAACTGTTATCGATTAAGCTAATTGTGTCTGCACCATTTTCTAGGTCAATATCCCAATTTCCCTTATTTGCTTTTTCCTTGTATCTAGCTCGATTGAACGTGATGAACATCATGTCAGTTTCATCGTCGCCATCTATTGTAAACTTATCGTCACCTGGTTCCAATAATAGATTTGCAAACTGAGTGTATATTGCTTTAGCTGGAGACATACTAGCATCACTTGCACCTGAACTGGTTACAGCACCTGCGCCATCGATGTTTCCATATGCTATACTAAATTGTGGAGTAGCAGTAGCGTCAGTTGCTGGGTCAGTTGAGTATACCTCAAATTGGTATTTTCCACCTGCGGATGCAACTTGATCTGATGATGTATAGAATGAGGTTAGTGTTGAATCGGCGTCATTTGTAAACATTGCTGATGTTATACCTTTTGCAACGTCGGATTCAACAACATCGTCTTCATTAAAGTTTTGAAATACTCGCATGTTAATTCCACGCTTTGCCTTTCTAAGTCTACGTGAAACTAATGCTTGTTTGTCTATTCCGGATCTAAATCTATTTGCCATCTTTGTGTCCTATAGTCCCTTTGTTATAATATCAATTGTTGGATCTTTTTTGATTGTTAGTGGAATAGTTATAGTTCCACCAGTTTCATTTCCAATAATTGTTATAGTTGTGCTAGCATCAGCTGTTACTGATTTAGCTGTGATGTTAAATTTTGTACCAACAATTGATACAGAGTTTGCTGCGTTATCGCCAATTGCTGAATATGTTGTGGCATTTTCTACTTCTCCACCAGGTGCAACTGATATTGTTGCCATATTTGCGTTTGATAGTATACATGTATAACCTAATGATCGGTTACCGTTTGATACATTTGAAGTCGACGGATGTATTACACTAACTAAACCTGGACGGTTTAATGTGATAGATGATACACCAGCTTCTACTAATGGAAGCTTAACTGTATTTTTCGGTAGAGATATTAGTTTAGATCGCATCATTTGATTTTCATCAGCAAATGCTTCTAATATCGGCATATTTTCAATTGCCTCACCGTAATAATTTGTACCTAGAGAATGGTTTGGATCCCATAGTCTATAATCGATTTCGTCGTCACCTAATGCAAACTTTGTTATTTCAAGTGCGCCTTCAGATAAAAGTTGACGTCCTTTTTTTGTTAAAATTGCATCAACTGTTAGTGTTGTGTTGTCTAAATATCCCATTTTAATGTCCTATCTTGTGAATTCTTTATAATAAATATATGGTTAAACTATTTTTATGTCTCCGCTGTGTGATGTATTATCAGTTATGAGCTTATTTGGATTCGTTTCAAATACTTCCACAACTGGTTTACCATCAACAGTGTCCGGACTGTCAATATTAAAATCGTCACTAGTCATTTTGCAGCCTTCAACAATTAGGTTGTTCATGCCGGTAAAATCAGTTTGCAATTGAGCAGCATGAGTCAAGCCGTTTGACTGATATTTGCTATTATTGCGTGAATTGCTTGCGTTTTGCATTAGTCCATCAGTGTCACATTTTATGACATTTAGATTGAGTTTAGCAGGAACATACGACGTCCAATGCTTATGTGTTGCTGCGCCAGCTGCGTCATATAATTGTGTACCTACCGCATTTGGCATATTTCCAACTATTCCATCTTCAACCACGTTGATTTTGCATTGGTGATGCATATCTTCATATGATATTACCGGCTCAGTTACGATTTTTGGACGTTCTAACATTGTCTGTTTAACAACTAGTCCAACAATTTTATTTGCTCGAGCAGGTAACATACTTTCTATTTGTTTGAACAATGCAGTATTGAAATACTTGACCATTCTCATGAATGCCCATATATTTTGTTTACCATTGTACTTTTTAAAATATGCGTTTCTAAATTGGGCTAACCCAGTATATTCTGATTTATGATTATCTCTAGGGTCTCCAACTATGTCGTCGATCGATAACCCACCGAATTGTAATGATATATCTGCATCTAATTCAGCTTGTGGAGAGAATCCAACAAATAATAAATTTGAATCAATTGGATTATTCATTCCAGAACTAACCTCTACACTTTCATTTGGATGTAGGTCGCCAACTGCAACATTATCTTCTACTCTAATTTTGTTTGCTAAGCCTCGCATACCAATTGAATTTGGTACTGGAGTAAAATAATCTTCTTCGTTGTATGTCCAAGCAAACGTTCCATTTATGGTTGCTGTTCTAGTCGTTGATTGATTTGGATGCGAAGATGAAATATTTGCAACTGTTACATCTGGACGATTTGTGTCTGCTCCCATTGGTAATCTAAATAATAGATTGTCATATGATCCAGTATATGAATTACCAAGTATACTAACTGGAGCCTTTGTGTGCACATCAATTACATCATCAGATAATTCATTATCCCATAATCTAACTTCCTGCATATGTCCATTAAAAAAGCCAACTACATTATTTGTATCATTGTACTTTGCTGCCGATGATGATTTTCCAATATCAAAATATTCTATGCCGCCATCAGTCCATCCATATGGTGTAAGTGGAGCTGGTACAGATGATTTTGCAGCATGCGTTATTCTGGATCCAGCATGATCTGGCGATTTTTGACAGGCTAATGAAATATTTCCAGTTATATCGTCACGTTTGACTGAAACGTTCCACCAATCATTATCATATATTGGTAATCTTGCTAGTGACGTTGACGCATACGTTATAACCGTTGGTGAGGTTGTTTTGGTTACAGCTGTTGAATACTTAACTATACCGTATTGTCCAGATGATTCTGGCTCAATCCATAGTGATGATGCTGGAATTCCAGCAATGTTATATGATGTTGCACATAATGACATTGTTGCAATAGTATTTGTTTTAAATCTTAATTCAATTGTGTTTATTGGTGTAGTATTGTAATTATTGTCCCAATCTGTTCGTAAATATGAATCGGTACCATTGAATTTCAACATGTATCCGGCTTGAAGTATTTCATTGTTACTGCCAATGGATGAATCAATTGGATCTGGACCACCGAATTCCTGTATTTTTAGTATTGTGGATGGTATACCGTAGCATGACATTAACGCTTTTACGCCTCTAGCCGTTCCCTTTGTCTTTAGTAAGTATGGTAAGTTATTAAGTATTCTTGACCATGGTTCCGCCTCTATGTCTTGTATTGACATTGTTTCACCAGTAACGGTTTTTATTGTTGCTCCATTTGGATATTCAGCCGATGATGTTTCAACAGTGTTTGTTCCAGTTTTGTTTGTACCTAAATAATATGACCATATGTTTGATAAATCTAAACCAGATTCTGGCTTCCAGCCGAATGAAGATAGCACGTCAAATAATAGATCCTTTGATAGTCCAACATTAACGTCCTCATCTTTACTGTGTATGTTTTTCAAATGATCAACATGATTATATACTTCATCAAAATGCTGTGAGACCATGTCAACAAATAATACGTATCCATTATTTCCACTGTCCAATTTTATATGCAATGGAATTGTACTTCTAAGTGAATTATCATTTGCTAAATCATAATCTGCCGCAATTGCCATTTGATTATCAAACCAATCCGTTGATGCAACGTCTAATGTGCTAGCAACTGTATACGGTTTAGTTTGAGTAGTCTTTGGCCATGTCGTATCTGGATGTGTGCCATATGTATCAGTATATTCTGATGCGGAGTTAAAGTACATATGTTGCTCATAGCCATCAAATGTTCCAACTAATTTTGCTATTTTGTCATCCATATCAGTCTTAACTGCAATGTAATAGCTTGATCCAGTTGCTGATGACGTTATGTTTGATTTTGTCGATTTGTATGATTCTATTAACTGTAGCTTATATTTGAAGTTACGTAATCGTTCTTCAGCTGAACTGAAGTGGACAAAGTTTTCATATGATGAATAATCTATATTAAGTGTTGCACCTAAACTACCACTAAATACCTTGTCGACTACTCTACTATTTGTTTCAACATCTGCTGAAAGTATGTCATTCCACGATGATAATGCAGTTGGTTTTCCAATTTCCCTATTTACATCAAGGGTTAGATTTGGGCCTCTAAGTATATTAAAATCTTCTGGTGCAGATGGATCGTCTAATTGTATTGTGAATTGTATTTCAAATGGATTGATTATATCGTCAAATAATTGAACAGTATCTCCAGCCTTAATACTTCTAGGTAAATCGTCTGCTACCTTAACAATAATTGTTGATTCATTATTGTGCGTATCTTCAGTCCAATTGATTAATCTAATTGTTCCAGCTTTATCATGAACTAGACGTAATGTTTTATATCCGTCATCATCTTTATCACGTATACCAACCAACGCTGCATCATCTGTCCAGCCATCCAATCTAAGTTCAGTTTTGTTTCTAGATATTTCATCAACTCTAACGTCAACATTTGGATATATCGGATTGCGCAAGATTGATGTTTGTATGCGATAAAATCCAGATACAAATCCAAGTGTATTAACCAATATATCATAATAATCAATATTAATTGATCCACCCAATATTTCAATATTGTCGATCGCAGGTATAGTCACATTTTCAATGAAATTTTCACCAGAATATATGTCCAGATGTAGAACATCATTTTGATCCAATTCAAATTGTGATATTGAATTTTCAGTCGATGCTAGCTTTGATTCCAAATCTACATTGAAATAATCTATGTCATTAATTAGTTCTGCCATTATGAGCTCGTGTATGGAATAGTTATGTTATTAATCGTTTTATATGATATATTCGGATCAGACGGTACCTGTATATCGTATATCCTATGGTAGGTTCGTGTATGCTTCTTCCTAAATGGCCAAGCGCCAGAGTAAAACTTATATTTGTATCTAAATTCAAATTTAGTAGTTGAATTTCCTGGTGCCGACCAAGTTATATCGGTTGGTTCATCATGGAATCGATATGCTCTATGACTATTTGATTTTCCAGCAAATACGCTACTAGCCTTTACCCAATTACCACTGTCTACTCTATATTGTGCCTCATAAACCCATCTTGAATCAGATGGATCCTTCTTGAATTTGGATTTTGCAGAATGACCTGATCCATATGAGTTGAATGTTATGCCTTTTACAGTTATATCTCGATTCGCTGTCATTGGATCATAGTGTTTTGACCATGGGGTAGTTGATTTAGCCATGAACTTTGAATTATCAAATGCATTCCAATATCCATCTCTAGCACGCTTAGTATGTACTCCATCGTATCGTACATCATCAGCTACTAAGAATTTCAGAGTTTCACTAATGCTACCAAATTCATTTGATACAGTGCATACTAATGTTTTATATGTTGTTACTTCGCTATGTTTAGGTCCCTGTGATTCGGCATTATTTAGCATGAACTGCGGGGAGGTGGATACAATGTTTCCATCTAATTTCCATTCCCACGTTAGTCCATCTAATACTGGTTCATTGTTCTTATCAATGTAATTTACTACACTATGTGGTAGGAATAATGCGTGTTCATCTGTTGCATATAAGAATACTGGATTTACTGGGTTCGCATATTTGCCACTTGACGCTATTCCGGCTGGCGTAAATGCATCATGTCCGCCCCATTTATCTGATACGTTTGTTCCATCTACAGTTATCCAGTGCCAGTTTGTAGCAGTTATAGCTAATGACATTGGAGGTTTTCTTGATGCAAGAGGTCCTTCGGTAACAAGTTGCCATATCTTAGTGTCTATAAACTTTTCAACCGTCTCAGTTGTAAATGATGACCTAATTATTGGTACATTTACAACATTAACATGATCCGGACTATCACTAATTATGACAACTGTATCAAGTATGGTTGTCAGATTGCTATTATCAGTTGTTGGCATATCAACCATTGTTTGGTATGAATGTTCCTTTGACTCAACTAGCCTATCTGCAGTTGGAGCGTTGTCATTTTGTTTCAATATTATACCACCTTAAATGTGTGCACATTTTCAAAATATTCAACTTGACCAACAAATGAACGATCATTCACCATTATTGATATGCTATATTCTCTATTCTTAAGTAACGTATCAGTCCATAGATCAAAGTTTGATCCATCTGTTGCATCACAACTTATTTTTGTTCCAATTGTTGAGTAGTCCCAAACGATTGTATTTGCAACCGTGTCGGTTACACAATAATATGCTGTTTCTGGTAGAACATTGGCTAGTTCAACCTTTGCAGATGTACTATATGATTTGACCGGTCTAACATCAATTGGATTAATATATAATTTAGTACGTTCACCTTGATTGTATGTTGACTTTGCATCATATACTGACATTACAATATTTTTTGATGCCAATACTGATCCAGATCCGGTTGCATATGTTGAATCATCCCATTCCAAATTTAGTTTTGGACGATATATTGTGTGGGTTTCATTTGAAAAATAACTAATTGATCCATATGATTTTGAGCTAGCCTCTTGACCGTGACGGTATGCGACTAAACTAATGTCGTTTGATCCAGAATGCATATTATATGCGCCAATTACATTAGATGATATGTCGGTTGAGTCTGTTACAAGCTTCGGTATGTCGACAAAATTAAGTGCTTCAGGATTTCCAGCTGTCCATGCTCCCAATGCATCGTCGCTATATGCCCAAGAAGCACCATCTTCAGATGGAGGATTATGTATTGTTTTTCCAGTACCCATTGTCCAATCTTTATATGCTGCCTCGATTGGGGCTAGTCTAACATTATAGTCATTAATTATACCAGACACATTTGCCGTGAATAGTTTCAACGTTGCAACAGTTGGAATAGCCGATTCAGATTTGAATGTTGCTATGTCAAAATTTAATAATATTCTGGAGTTGTTTATACCATTTATTTCTGGTGTTTTAACATGCTTTGTTAGCTCCAGAATTTCGTCAATTCCAGCATTCAGCTTATTGCTATGCTGATAAATTGTTGTATCTTTATATGGGTATACTGTATATATCATGTTTGTCCTAGTACGTTACTACTTCGCCTTTAATATCAACATCAGGGTATTTCACCTCAAATACAGCTGGGTCGATTGATGGATAAATAATGCCATTTTGATTTGCTGCATTTAGATCATATTTGTTTCCAGAATAACCATCGCTGGTTTTCCATTTATTTGTAATGTCAACTCCCATTACCGATTGTACACCATCAACGCTAGCCAATAATAAGATTAGGTCCTTTGTGATAATTGGTTGGTTGAATTGCATTTTGTCGATTGATAGTTTTTTCTTTAATGCACCAATGCATTTTAATATTACTGACTTTGAATTTCTACCTGGTAGGACAACGATACTAAAGTTTATCCCAATGTTTATAATATATCCATTCTTAATATTCACAGAATCGGTCATCATTCTATATTGTGATAGGTATGTTTTGAGATTATTTTTGGTCGTCGAATTCAAATTTGTTAATTGCTTATTTGCATTAAATCCTAATACATACATGTTCATTGCTAATGGATTCTGCATCTCTTTATTTGTTGACTTGTCGATAACAGTATCACTTGTTATGCATACCTTTGAGATTGATCCAAATTTAGGTGGCATAGAATATGCTCTAATGATATAATCATCCCTTGTTACGGCTCGTTGCTGTGTAGCAAAGTATGCTAATGAATTGTTGCGAATCTCTTCAATAGTTTCAGCTGATTTTCCACCAGTTGCAGGATGTGGATTCGATACTGCGATTGAATCTGCTACCTCTGTTTTTAGTGCAGTAGTTAATCCATCAACTTTATATGTAATAACCTTACCATCTGCAATAGTTGTTAGTTCATCAGAATTTACATTTCCTGATAAGCCGTATCCTGTTGTATAGTTTATTGTTAGTGTTGTATTTGCAGGTACTTGTCCATATGTATTAGTATGCAAGAAGTTCGATGGGTCAAATGCTTGGTCAAATTTATTAGTTGTACCATGTAATCCGATTCCAACGTTACTTGGACTTGGTATAATCTCAATGTCTGGATCTGATGATATTCCAGCTCCAAATTGTAGTTCTAGTTTATTCTTTGGTGTAACATTTGTTATAAATCTACGTGTTGTTTTACGCAGGCTCATTATGTATGGAGTTGCCTGCGATTGTTCTGATAATTCTGGATCAAATGCTGGGCTATTTACATTTTCATCAAACAATGTATCTTGGGCTAAATATGGTACTTCATACCAGATATTGCCAGATGAATCAACCACACTGTCAATTCCAATTATATTGACATCGTCAATTAGTATCTTATTATATTTTTTTGCATCGGCTATAACAACAGATTTAACCTTTGCTTCTCCACTTTGTGCATTAACTCGTTTTTTGAGCAAATAGTACGTTGGCTGTCCAGCTTCGTCTAATTTAGATATTGTTATTTCTGTCTTATTTGTTTGTGATTCAGATGCAAAGTCCAAACTATCTAGTGTGGTAAATCGCTGTCCTCTTATTCCAGTAACAACCAATCCTGCTTCAAGTATTCCAGCATAGTTTAGGTCTGGCAATGAATCAGCTCCGATACCAGTTGCAGGGACTTCCATATATATGTCTAATGATACAATAGAGGCTGCACTAATCTTAGGTTTATATCCAAATGACTGTGCTAGCGCATATATATTCTTACGTTCTTGCGCATACTGGATCATATTTTCTTTCATTGCATAATCAGTATAATATGATAATACATCACCAACGTACGCAGTCATTTCCATGAACATCATTCCAGGTGAAGCAGAGTTAAAATCATTATACGTTGTCGGAAAATAGTTTTTAGCGTATGCCGTCAACTCAGCTTTTATACTGTTAAAGTCCTTGTTTATATATTTAATGTCTTTGCCCATTATTATGCCCTATTTATTTCCATTGAAAATGTGTCTGATATGTTGAAGTTTGGTACTACAAATGATATTGATATATTCATTGTATGGTCGAGCATGGTTGTATCGACTGCCGATATTTGTACACCAGGCATCCATCGTTTGATACTTGATGTTATGTCTAATCTGATTCGTTTATTTAATGTGACTGTGTCAGCTGTTTCGAACATTAGTCTATATATATTTGTTCCGAACTCAGGCTCCATAACACGTTCACCCTTCATTGTCAATATTAGGTTTTTCAAATTTGATATAATCTGTTCCTTTGACGTATAATTTAGGTTGAATGTGCCAAATTTATCGCCAGACATTGGAAGACCGATGCCGATAGCAATATCAACCTCTAAGTCTAGAGGATTTATTCGGTGTATATGTTCGTCCAGCTTAGCCATTATTTGAATCGTTTAACTAATTCTGAATAGTCTCTAGTTAATGCAGACGATAATGATGGATCAAGTTTGGATGTGTCGACTGGACGATTATTAATGTCAGTCATAGCTGGCGTATGAGGTGTATTACTATTCATTGCCATAAATTGTGAACGCATATCACTTGTGAAGTTTTGCATAGTTGGCCATTCCGGCTCTGCTGCAGTTGCTGTCTCATTGATTGCGTCATTAAGCGATAATTGTTGCGTATAGTTTTTCACTGGTGGGGTTGTATCCATCATTTCGCTAATCTGCGTTTTGACAGCAGATTCAACTTCTCGTTGTACAACCGCTTTGATAATTTTTACCAAATCTTTTTTCGTCATTGCTCACTCCTATGTTTATTATAAATATCTAATAGGATTGGTTTTAAGCTGTTTGCAATATTATTGTTTCATCTTGTTTAGCTCAATCAGTACTTTGGAAAAATCAGCTATATTTATTGGCATTCCAGGACCAAGACTAGTTGGAATCGTTAACGCCATCATAGCCTTTGTCAACGCTTCGATTTGTGTCATGAGGACTTCGACATCAACTGCCCAGCTATTTGTTGATATTCCAACATTATCTACAGCAGACAAAACTAAACTATCTGCTTTAGCATGGAATACTATTCTATCAGCTTCGATTATAGCTTGACTACCGACGTATTGGTCAGGTCGTTCAAATGTGAGTGGGGCTTTGGCCGATGTTGGGATGGATTGATCAGACGTCAGTACAATTTGAGCGCTGTCATCTTTGATTGTTGGGGAAGTTGATTTACCATTTCTAATAATGATTATCGGTTCTCCATCTTCGCCATCTAATGACCAATCCGACTGTATTGCGTCATGTTTGGCTCCCATTAATATAGATGAACCATATCGGCTTTGTAATATTGTTTGACCAGGAGTAATTATATTCCTGTCAGTTGGTTGCTTCTTGATTGTTTCTTCTGGTGGTTCACCGTCATCTAATATTGTTATTTTATCATTTAACATATATCCGATGTTTGATGTGTTGTTGAGGATGCCAGTATAGTACCAGTCTGAATCGTGTGAACTGTTGAATAAAAATACTGATTCATTTATTAATGGCATTGTGAAACTGTTTGCGTCGATTGGATGAGCTACTATTGTTTGTATTTCGCCAGATTGACGCAATAGTTTACATGTTACACTACCAATTCCATCAGTGGCTTGTGATGCGACAATTCCCAATGAATATCCATTCGGCTGCTTACTTGATGTTTTTGATGATGAATATCCATCATGTAGCGTATTATCGTTCCAAACTACTCCAGCCATTATTTGTCTTCCATTTCAGCTGCTGCATCTAATAGTTGTTTCTTTTCTTCAGGCGTCAATAATGTTCCACCACTAGCATTCGACGATGATCTGCCTTCTGCACGTTGAACTATTGCTGCCATCTTAATCAAATGGTCGTCATTTTTAACTGCTACATCTAAGTAGTCTTTTATTATTGGCACTAATATTGTTGCATCTCCGATGTTCTTAATCATTGGTTGCAATTGCTTAATTAGTTCAGCTATTTGGGCTTCTTTTCGGATCGAATTATCATATATATTCTTCATTAATCCGGAAAATGTCTTACCCTCGAATATGTCATCACCTTGTTCCATTGTACTGTTCCTTTGTTTAATATAAATATATGAAACAAAAAAACCCCAATCAAAAGATTGGGGTTAATTATCAACAATATGTTGGTATGTAATCTATTTTTTAGTCTTCTTTGGGTTAGCAAAGAACGACATAACAACAACTAGTGTTACTAAGCCGACAAATCCGCCATTACCAATGTAACTAATGATTGTGCTAATGTTTCCAATAACATCCATCCCAAAAACAACTCCTCCGGTTAAAACCTGAAATAAAATTGCAATTGGTAAAATTGACATAAGTAATCCGAATAATCCAGATAAAAATCCTTCTGCGTACTTAAAAACGTAATCCATATTATATTCTCCTTGTATTTATTGTTGGCAATATTGCCTATGATCGTTATATGTTACATAACAATGTTTTAACTAAGTTTGTCTTCATACATATTGTATTTTTCAATATATTCTTTCTTTATGATGTTAACAACCTTAGATATATCTTGTGTGCGTTCATTTGTCATTTCACGTATTAACAAATATAGCGCTTTCTTATTATATTTTTCAATGTTTTCACGTTGTTTAAACAATTCCAATATTGCATATGCTATTCTACGCTCATACTGTTTAGTAAATATTGTTTCAACTTTTCGTTCATAATAATCTATAAACGTATCCATAAATTCTTTTATTGCAGCCAATCGTTCAGTATTTCCAACTTCATTAACAATATTTCTATTTTTATCTATAGATAATACATCATCTTTAGTTTTCAATCTAGCGTATGCTTTATTATTTGTTTGAATGCAATAATTTTTTGCAACAATACTAAAATATGAAAATGCTTTACCTTTTTCAGCTGTAAATTTATTCAATTTTTGTAAAACAAATCCCATAACTTCATATTGCTTATCTTCAGTTGTTCCATCCATATATGGAAATCTAAACCTATTAATTATATTTTGCGTTAACTTCCACATTGAATAATGTATGTGTGCGTTATATAATCTGTCACGTTTAATTTTTGATGGTTCAATATTATATGCGATAATTGCTTTTTCAGTTATTGGCGTAAAATACATTTTATTTTTACGCTTTCTACCTCTACGAACAACGTTTGGATTTAATAATATCTCCAATTCTTCTTCGTACATTGGTAAATTGTCATAAAATATATCGACTGGACTCTTACTCATCATTACTTCCATATATTGCCTCTAAGCCATTAATTTCATCTTTAATTGCATCAAATATTTGTCCTACCTCATCATCACTAGCGAATCCACCCTTTGAATCAATTTCTCTTAGATTATCAAACGTATTATTTAAGTTTAATAAAATAGATTTTTGTTCAAGTTCAATTTGTTCAACCGTATCTTGTGATTGGTCAAACTTTCGAATTAGGTTTATAACAACTAATGTAAGTATTAGTATAATGGTACATAACATATATTCCATTATGAGTCTCCGAATAACCCCTTAAACAGTTCCTGTGCATCCGATTCTGATGTAGATACTTTTCCAGTAACCTTCTTAGGTTTATGAGCTGTGGCTGCTACTGCTGACTTTTGTGTATTTGTCATACTTGCTGTAACACCCTGATTAGATTTCCAATGTTCGTATTCAATTTGGCTAGCCATATGGTCAGCATGATGTAATAATAATGGCATATGGTTGTGCATTTTTCTATGCTTGTCATATGATTTAAAGTATGAAACGTTTCCATCGTCATACATTCCATCGTGTATCATTATTGCAATCATTTCATTTTGAGAGTATTTGATATTGAAGTTCTGTAATAACCATAAACTTCTATGTGGTACTGACATATTCTGGATTTCAGGATTGATGTCATATATTTTACCTTGATTTTTTCTGTGCCAATCTGATGGATTTGGTACATAGTAATCATTAAGTAAATCTCCGACCTTTCCTAAATCATGATTCAATGCTGCAAATAATAGTTCTTCGCGACTATAACCAGTAACATTTGCACCCATACTACTCCATGCACCATGTAATTTAATAGAACAATTTAATACCCGTAATACATGATCTACATATCCACCAGCAAAGCAATTATGATAATGTTCTATTCCTGATGCAGGAGCAGCAATCATTCGCTCTTCTAATGTTTCATACATGTGCTTGATATTATCTCGCCTTGTACCACTAAATTCAGTATCTATAACTGTCATTAGTCTGTTCCAATTTTCTAATAAGTTTTCTTCGTTTGTCTTCATAACCATTTTTTTACTTTATTCCAATATTTGATTGTTGCGCTTTTCTTATATCCTCTCGGACCACCATTCCAGGCTCTAGCAATTTCTTCAGATGTATCTAAACCATAATGCTCAATGTATATGTTAAACATTTCAATTGATTTTAATCTATTCCATCTGTCTTTATATTTGTATCTGTGTTGCTTGCGCTGAGTCTTTAATATCCTATTGATATCTCTTACCATTGTTCGCCTAATTTGCATACAACCTACAGCGTCTTCTACTTTACAATATGCAGAATCATTATTTGAAGATTCTACGAATATTATTGCATTAGCTAAACTTGGAATGTCAAGTTCAACCACTGTTATATGAATCTGTTCTAATTTAATCGGAACAATTTCAATATCAGCGGTTGGATAAGTAAATGCAAATAATGGAAAGATAAACAATAATTTTTTCATATTAATCGAATAAAATTTGTAATTGCTTGATGTTGCCTTTTTCAGTATCGTTTCCGAAATGAGTATCGACCAATGATGTACTATAGCCTAAAGCATATGCCAGTCGTTTACAGGTTCGCTTGAATTCAGTTATTGATAAGTCGTTACTTACCGCAAATTCAATTCGTTGCGCTTCCTTTGATAATGAACCACGTACATATACTAATTTATCATATTCCATCAATTTTCCTCGTTGTATTTTTTGTTATAGCTAAATATAAGAAAAAAAATTGACATAAAAAAATTATTCAGCAAAAAGTTTTTCTTTGAATCCTTCTGGGAATTTTCCAACGGCTATTCTAGAAAAATATTTTATTTCTGCTTGAACTATTTTCTTATCTTTTTTCCAACGAAGTGTTGCCAGTTTTTTCTTTAACTTGCTTATTTTTAGGGCAGCCTCATATTTGTATCTGTCCTTTTCTTTCTTGGATAACCTAACTTTTGGCGCTATGACTGTTTTATCAAGTGTACCCTTAAGATCAGGTTGTTCAGTTCCCTTATGATAAACTGTACCATCACCGTGAACGTAAACCGCCATCCAGTGCCATCCAGCAGGTTTTTTATCTTCTTGACGTTTATGTTGAGATGTTTCTGGTGGATCAACCATATCAGCGACACAATGTTGGCATGTTACTGCAGTTGCGTTCTCTCCAACTCTGTCATATCCGCCACATAGTTTACATTCCATATATTTGTATAATCTATCCGGACTTTCGTTCCATCTGGTACCAGGCTTGTAATATGAATCGTATGTATTTTCTTCGTTTGCCATAACTATTTCCTATTGTTTATTTTATTTTAAATATAGTGAAATTATTAGTTATATTTAATTTCACTACAGCCATTGATTAACAATGAAGCTGATCCATGTTCCGAATTGTTCCCATTGATCACAAATTTTGCTGTAAGCCACATTTCGGGATGCAGATGATACTTTACCTACAATTTCCCTAGGAGTTTTCAATTCCAGCTAATGGGGATATGTTTTTGTGATGAATCATATATCAAACTGTATATGATACCTTGTCCGGATGGATTTGGTTTTTGTCTAATCGACATATCAATTATGCCGTTTTGCGCAAACTTTATCTGTAAATTAGTTAGTTTGGTCAAATTGGTGTGACTTATGATTGTATATTTATCAAGATACGATATTACAATATTGTCATGATAATTAATTTCTTCAGATGAATCTGCGTAGTTGTCTATGATATCATCTGTAATTTGTTCGTGTTCTATATTATTGTATAGAGGTTGATCTGGTATTAATGGTCCATCGTCTAATAATCGTTCGATGTAATCATCTCGTGTTTTTTTATCAAGTAATTCTGCCCATTTACAAAATGCAACAATATCACCGTTGAATATAGATTTATCAGCATCTGATAATATGCTCCATATTTCAAGGTCAGTAACATCGTTAAGCTTATTATCTATTGTGCTAGCTTGTGCGATTAGCTGGTCAATTGATTGCATATCAGGTTGAATATCTGGTATATCTTCAGTTCCATAATATGGTTCGTCAATTACCAATTCAGCGATAATTGCTTCATGTTCAGGTTCATTATTTATTAGTTTGAATATTTTTGCGCATCGCTCATATTCTTCGGTAACTTCATAATGATCCAACATATCGCGTAATATATCAACAAACTCTAATTTGTCTAGGCTATATGGATCATATAATGTTGGTACTTCAACTTCAGACGAATTCATCAACATTTCAATACTCATTTCACCAATAAATAGTAAATATGTTGTATCAAATGCCGCATTAATAAATTCAGTGTCGTCTATTTGTTCTTCGCTGTTCATATGTATGATATAATATGTTTAATGTAAATTAATAGACCAGTTGTCTTGATCTATTATAAATATAAGGGCTCAAATTAAATTGAGCCCTTATACACATACAAAAATTATTTCTACCGGAGGGTTAGTCCTTCTTATTCAACTCCTTCCTTAACAAGTCATTAATAAGTAATTTATCACCCAATCGAGTTTTAATGCGTCGATTTAATACGTAATGTATTGCGGTTACAACTGTTGCACCTACAATTAGTCCTAATATAAACATATATTAGCCTCTATACGTTCCAGTACCTGACTCCAATTGTCCCATTCTCTTGGCGACATTATATTGTGTCTGAGCATCCATTAATGTTTCCATTATCTTATTTGACTCTGTAAACGTAATTTCAACTCGTTTGCCTGCAATTAATAGAGTACCAATAATTGGTTGAGTAGCTGGAGCAATTGGATGTAATGCTTTAGGTCCATGTGCTAGTTCAAAATCTATTGTTGCCCATGTTTTACCATACTTTGAAGGGTTAAATTTTGACTGATGATCTACGTTGGTTTTGAATGTCTTTGACATAGTTTAATTGTTTTGGTTTGATTGTTAATTTGAATTATTGATTGTAATTACAGCGAAGCTGTATTTATTAATATATTATTTTCAGATATATTAATGTTATTAGGATATTAATAGATATTATATAATAACTAGTAATAAATAATTATGTTGTAAATATATTAATATTTTTTGACTCGGTAAAATGTTTTTCAACTTATTTTCATTATTTTGTTGAATTATTTTCAAATAGGTAGGCATCAATGTATATATGAATCAAATGACGCTTGTCTTCAATGGTCAATTGCTTTTCCATGATCTCTCCAATATACCTAGATTCATTGTCGCACATTATAATTGTTTCAGACATCGTATATAGATTTGATATTCCTTCAGCACCATTGATTGTCCAAGCACATTTGATTGTATCAATATTGATATATTGTTTGTTTGCACCCATATTATTTTGTTTTTCCGTCTATAAAACGTTGTTGTTTCTTAATAGCTAAATCTAAATCAGTTTGTTTACGCTTACGTGGAACAGCTTTCTTTAATACAATTGTCGCAGAAGATTTAACGGAAGGTTTCTTTTTGAGTTTTTTACGCTTAGATGGCTTAGCCTTAACTGTTGTATAATTAGATCCATACTTACACGATTTAATTAATTGGCCATTTGCCGATATTATTCTAGCCTCTCCGACGCATGGGTACACCATGTAGCCCCGGATATCCCCGTTATTTATAACTGTAATAGTATATATCATTGCAGAGAAGTCAGTCGGGATATGATCCCAGTTATCTCCAGCGTAACCTATGCGAGTAACCTCACCGTACCTAATGGTACCATCCATATATCTAAATTGAACATCGTCTCCGATTTTGTATTTGTGACTGCGTTTCCTCATATTGATATGATTTAGTTGGTTGCTAATATATTAACGTGATCTACAACTGATGTCCAGTCTGGGAATTGATCAGTGCCAAAGTGGATTAGTTTTCCACTAAAATCTCCAGCTCCATTCCAAGTGTGATCGTCGATTAGTATGTCTCCGATCAATAGATCTTTTCTATGTGTCAATATTAATTTTTTTCTAAATTGTGGAAAGTGATCTGCTACCCATAATCGCTTTTGCGTCCAAGCATTTGGGTTATCCCAAGGAGCCGTAGAAGCGATCAACAGGTCATGACCGGAATCAAGTAAAGCTTGAACAGCTAACTTAGCTCCGGGTATAGGTTGTAATATCGAAAAATCGAGGTCTAAATCTGGACAATGTCCATCCCCTGTAAAGTTTGGGTGAGCTGATGCGAGTAATGCAAAATCTGCCAATACACCATCTAGGTCAATGAATATTCGTAATTTGGTCATTTGTTATTTGTTATTTGTTATTTGTTATTTGTTATTTATAGTTAAATATAATCATAATCGATTAACCCGGAAAATAAATTTAACATTATTTTCAAAAGTTATTAACAATTTCTATTTAACTGTGCATTTGATCGACTAGCATAATTAATCGTTTCTTTGCATCAGCGAGATCGGAAATAAGGATTTTTCTAATGTAGTATTCTAAATCGGTCTCCAATATGCTAGAGTATGCTCTAATTCTGTCTCGAGTAAATGCGATATCTTTACATAACATATCATGCATAATATCAGCGTCTAATTTATCGTTGGTTTCCGCTTGAATCGGAAGCTGATCCGAATCGTCAGCTAATTGCTGTATAAGCGCCTCTGATCGATCGCTAAAATACCGTTCAATTGATGTTGAGTCCAATGCACTCCAATGAGCCATTATAAATTCAGATGTGTTTGATTCTGTATTGTTTTCCATAGTAGGTTTGTTTGATTGGTTATAAGTAAATATAAGCATAATAATTTAACCGGAACAATCTTGGACTGTTTATTTTCAAAAGTTATTAACAATCTCTATTTGTCAAAATGATCTCGAGAGAGCTCTTCTATTCTATACTTAGCATGGCTTATAACCGATGAGGCTTTCCTATGGTGTTCTGCTACCTCTACTACGTTTTCAAGTTCCTCTGTAAGCATTTCTCTTACATACTGGTCTACGTATATTTTAACTAAGTAACTATGGAGCTCTTTAGCTTCAGTTGAAGTCGATGGCTGGTGTATTGTATTTAATAACCTGTCATGCAATATATTCCGTTTATTTCCCTTTAGCCTATAGAAGAGGTTCCATCCAGCTTCTATGTCTTCTACATGCATTATTACACTATACTCTGCTAAGTATTCATCTAGAGATATCTGATTATCCATACGGTATGTCTGATCCCATTTGATCATTAGCTCTATAGCTTCTTCGTGTATATCTATCGCCATCTTAGTCTTGTTTAGTATCCGTAATTAATTTTAATTGAAAGTGCTTCATTCTTACCTTCCTCACCAAAGGATTCCATTACTTCAATAGCAATATCGGTGTCTAGTTGACATATAATACTTGATACGCCACTTAAAAACGAATCCTTATTCTTTATTTCGTGCTCTTGAAGTAAATCGTTTAGCTCCATTGTAATTGTATTTATCTTTCCTAGTCTTTCTCTATCCATCTTACTCTTGTTTTAGTTCTTTGATTCTATTTTTAAGATTATCTGATAGGTAGGTTTCTACTTCTTGATTAAAGTAATTTTCTAATTGCTTCTCCAACTCTTCTATTACTCGCTTGTTAGTAAGCTCCTTAATACGAACATCAATCAGTCTAGCTAAATCATTAGCTAATCGTTTTGGTACTAGACTTAATAAATTCGCTAATAGTATTTCAGTACTCATCTTAGTCTTGTTTTAGTTTGTTGAATCTATTTATAAAGTAGTAGTTTATCTCTCCACTATCATCTATAAGCTGGTAAACATCTTCGTCCAATGCAATTACATTGTACTTTGAACCTAATGTCAAATGGTTCTTCCATACGCCTGGATCTATGCATTCTACAATTATCATCATAATAGGTTTGTTTAATTTGTTATAGTTAAATATAAGCATTATTCTTTAACCGGAACAATCCTATGTGATTATTTTCAATAAGTTATTAACAATTTCTAACGATCACTGCGTTTGAGTATTTGTTTCAGAATAGCCCGATCTGCCATAGATTCAATTAGGTCAGATTCATCTCCCAATATTGCATGATCCCGGCCTAGTTTATATGCCGGCAAATATTCATCTGCAATAAATTTGATGTTTGCATCTGCCCAACCCCATAATTCGTCGTGCCAACCTTGTCCGTACCAATCTAATAATATCTTTTCATCTTGTGTCATAGTTTTGTCCGTGTTAGTTTGTTGTTTTTTAATGCAATTTTCACATAAAACTGCGTTATGTAATCCTCTACCGATAATGCAGCGACATTGGTTACATAATGTAGCGCCATACCCGTTGTTGAATTTATGTATTGCTTTCATATTGAATGTCTATTAATGTTAAAATGAACCAGGAGCGACTTGCATAACCGTTAATCCTCTATCTCTCCACATTTTCACGACCTTATCGCGATCATCGAATATACATAGTACATCAGATTGATTTGGAAATTTAGCGTCGAACCAATCTGATTTGAGCTTATCGTCGGGTGTGAATGAATTTAGTGGTCTCATTGTGATACTGTCAAATGGTACATTGAATTTATCAAGCCATTTTGTTGTAGTGTCCTTTGTTCCAGTACATCGACCAGAAAATATCGCAATATTGAAACCTTGTGATTTGAGTGTTTGTGCCATGATTATGACTGGATTATTGGGCTTATCCATTTGGATATTATTTGGATCAAAAAACTTAGTCCAATTAATCTTCCCATTGTCCTTTGTGCTAAAGGATCGTCGATCATCAATAAGTGCTAGGGTGCCATCTAGATCGAAAATTACCCATTTGTTTGAATTGCTCATAGTTGATATGTTTAATTGTTATAAGTAAATATAAGCAATTAAAATGACATAAAAAAATATTATATCAACTATTTTATAATTAATATATTTGCCAATTCGATGGCCTTAAGGTACTGGCCATTTTCATCTTCAACTGTCCAAAAAACAATTGACTTTTCCTCATGGAATATACAAATTTTGGATTTATCTCCGTCTGTTATGTAACAGTCATATGCATCATCGCATTCTGGAATCAATACCCACCAAGTATGAATAATCTCGGTATCGTTTAACATTACTTCTATGTACTCTTCGTGGATTGTAAATGCAACTTCAGATTTGAATGATTCATCTAATTGATAAGCCATACCATTCCAATCATACAGGTTGGTCACATCTGATATATAGGTTGTCTGTGCGGTACATACTGTCGATAATAACATGAATATACATAATGCCGCCTTAATCTTTTTCATCTTTTGCTCCATGGTTTAAATCTGTTCATTAATAAATATACATGGTGCTAATTATTGTTGAGTGGACCCTACTGGACTCGAACCAGTGACCTTAACATTATGAGTGTTCTGCTCTAACCAACTGAGCTAAGGGTCCGGGTGATGGTTGTCTAACTTTAATTATGGGTGGAAAACCCAACTAAAGACCTTAGTTTGCTGGTACCATCAACAGCTATACTGTTATTTGCCGGTTACGGACTTAAATAACTGTGGTACTACGCCGTATGTTGGCAATTTACCATCCCATTTCTCGATCATCTGTTGTTGAACCAATAGATCGGTCAATGCTGTGTTTTTCTGCTGGAAAGCATAACGTTCGGCCTCTGCATTAATTCGCATAGCTTTCGCATCTCCCTCTGCTTCTGCAACAATTTTCTCTGCATCTGCTGTAGTTTGAGCCAATTCCTCTTGCTTACGTAATGCCATTTGAGTAGCATTAACCTTCGCTTCGATGTTCGACACAACCGATTTTGGAAGTCTCAACTCATTTAATAATACAACTTGTTCGATGACAAATCCTTCTGGCTCGAGAATCGTTCTAATCGCATTTTCTGACTCAGTTTGGAAGTCATTACGACGCTCATATAATTCCGAAGCTGAATAGTTTGCAGCTGTTGAGTTAAACGCATCACGCATATAGTTCTTGACGATCGTTTTTTCTAACTCTCCAATTGGTCGACGATATTTCTTAAATATACTTACAACATTTTCAGCTGGAGTATAATAGTTTATAGATACATCGAATGCAACAACTAGTCCATTACTCGTCGTTATTCTAAATTCCTCATTTTCATCGGAATGACGAGTGTCTTGCTTAGTGTAAACTGCGTTTTGAACATACGTTGGTACTTCATATACCTCTGTCGTGAATGGATTGTACCAAACTGCTCCAGTAACTGCTGTTACGTTTTGCACTCCCTTTTCATTTCCATATAGATTAACTCTAATTCCTTCGTGTCCTGCGTCAATACGCTCATATCCACATGAAGATAACAATAACGTTGCTACCCCTAATACTAATAAAATTTGCTTTTTCATATAACTACCTGTTGATTAATTTAATACCGGAATAAATTGTTAAAAGTACGACTAAGAATCCGGCGATATTCTTAGTTGTATTCGGTTCACTAATTAGGTCGAGCCCAATTGTTATCATAAATATTGCTACAAACAATGTTATGATTATTCCCATTATTTTTTCGATCATTTTGCGTATGTTAAAATGTTACCTTGGCCAGTATTCTTGCCAAATCTTCCGTCTTTTACGCATGAACCGTTACTATAAAGTGTGTCGATTCCTGCAATCGTTTTTGTTCCAGCATTGATTATGCCTTCGCAATTGTGAATGTGTCCAAATAATACTAGTTTTGGACGAACAGTCAATAATCGTTTTGCTAAAGCCGAACATCCACAGTATTCTAATGCTCCGAATCTATCAGTTGATAGGTCCAATATGCCCTTAGGTGGTCCGTGCACAATAACAATGTTCGTGTTATCTGGAATTTCAGCCCAAAGTCGACTTAATTTTGATCGATTTTTCATGAACGACCAGTCTCCGAATGTTGGAGAGAACGGTGATCCCCATATGTTAATACCATCGATCGTTACTGATTCATTTTCCAAATAGACGATACCATTTGCCTTGAATAGGTCCCTATCGACAAGTCCATATTCGATACTTGAGTCGTGATTTCCAGCAACGAATATCTTGTGCTTGATTTGTAGACTACTAAACCATGTTATAAACGAACGAACCTCAGGCTCATTTGCATATTGATTTCTAGGGTTCGAACAGTCTCCTGAAAAGATCACCATGTCAATATCTGATGGTATATTCAAGTGACCATGATACGTGTGAGTATCGCTTATGTGCCAAATTCTCATTAGTCTTGTCTTTCTAGGGTGTATATTGAATTGAGTGTGTCGATCGTTAGTGATCCATCAACGCCAAACTGAACTGTGTTTATGACGGTGGTCTGCCAAACATATTCGTTTGTAAATGGACCGAGTATTAGACTTCTACCAATTTTTATGCCGTCGATACCGATGATAAGTTCATCGAATGTGTCGTCGTCTTTCCATGATATAAATCCAATTTGATCAGATAGTTTGGTTAAACCGTCTCGTGATCTAGTTAATTTCCATTCTGTCATGTTAGTATGCTTTTATGAATGTTCCTTCTTTACTCGATAAAATTGATAGGCTGAATTCCTTATCGAGGTGCTTAGTAATACTTGATATGTCCATAGATCGCAATGCCATCATAAACATATTATAGTTACTGTCTCCGCCGTTTTTGACAAAATACGAAAAAAGCAATTGCACATTCAAATTACTTGAATTGCGCATTGCAATGTATTCTTCCCTAGACATAGCTAATATTACCGTGACCAACCATTCCAACTTCCAATGTCGGAACTAATCCATCGCTATGTAAATCTCCGTATGATTCGTTCATGAACCAGTTTTCAGAATCAGAAACTGTTCTACTGAATTCCTTGAAGATATCGTCTAATGTGAAACCTTCTCCGAATCTGTAGCACATTGTAGCAACCACATTTCTAAATGCTGTTTCCGAACTTGGATTGCTTTCATCATCGGCTAACTTGCGAAGTTTACCACCCAATTCCATAATAATTGTCTTCATGTTATCAGCAACTGTATCGTTGTGGCTGTACATTTCGCTTGAATGTGGCTTTGTAATTTCGATTCCGTAAATGAATTGATTTGGTTTTTTAGTTCTGCTCATAATAAGTAGGTTTAGTTAGTGTTAATTTGTTATTTATAGTATAAATATAAGCAATATTTTCCCAACCGGAAAACGTTTTTACATTTATTTTCAAAAGTTATTAACAATCTAATTCTACAGGCCTAATATATATGCAGTCAACATTATTGCTACGTATAAAAAACCGCTAACGTCTATTTTTGTGTGTTGTTTCATATGAATATAAATATGATTGGCTAGCCGAAGTGTATTAATTCAATGTTACTAGATTGTTAACATTATGATACATTATCTAGGCCTTTGTTTTTCCGAAAACTGCGTAGTATTTGCCATCCCAAAATTTGGATAGTCTGTCTTTTCCAGTTAGGAAATATGGATTGGCAGATGAACTAAATGCTGAGCTGTAATATCCTCTGTTTTTGCGATAGTCGTATGTAATACCATTCAACTTACAAACGAAGGTTATAATCTCAGTGTATGTTGCTCCACGTTTTGTTGCAACGTATTCTAATACTTGTGATTTGATTGTCATAATTGGATTGTTTACTTTATGAAATTACTATATACAAAACTTGCTACAGCTGCAATTGCTACAACAGATACGACCAATAGAATTGGAATCCAGATTGGCGATAGAACCCATGTCCATGACCATGAAATTAGGTTTGTTAACTTCAAGATAACGAATACAATCAAAACGATTGATGATGAGTTGATTCCTGATTTTGCTTGATTTTGCATGTTGCGTAGGTTTAGTTAGTGTTAATTTGTTATTTATAGTATAAATATAAGCAATATTTTCCCAACCGGAAAACAATTGATCATTTATTTTTAAAAGTTATTAACAATTTAAAGTATGATAATTACTGATTGGGCTGCTGCCGTACAATCTAATAAAGTCCGATTTAAGAATAGTTTCTACTTCTGAGTCTGGCCATACCATTGAAACCATATTGCTGTACACGTCTAATACTGTCATATTTTGTTGATTGGTTATATTGATTTTATTGTACTAAGAATTTGTCGTAAATCGGAGTTTATCGCCTTAAGGTCTGCATAAATGCGCCCACATTCAAAACTTAATTGACTAAGCTCTAAATCCTGCTTACCAACCCTGCCGGCATGTGTTTGAATTGCGTCAAACCGATCGGCTATTTGTTCTAAATCAGTCGATTCATATTCAAATTGATCAACTTCTGGCGGTGTAGATCCAGTTTGACCACTTGGTTCAGATGACGTTCGAGTCATTGTACTAATCCATCGTTTTTTCATATTAATCTTTTTTTGTTATGAAGTTACTAGATAATTTGCGTAGCGCCGAAGATAAATGTTCGTTCAAATTTGAACCAGTTCTAGCCATTTCTTCACAGATCAATTCTCGAATTTCGTATAATTCTGCGTTAGATAGATCTTCCATATTATTTATCTGCTTTAAATCCAGAGATTGGCTTTCTTTCAATATCCAAATCAGATATTGTATGTTCGATTGCGTCCATTCTGTCAAGAATAATTGCTAGTGCTTCGTTTGTACTTTCAACGATCGTCTTATCAGCAGCCTCGAGAGATTTGATCTTTGGATTGCTCTTAACGTTTAGCTTGTTCCAAACCATGAAACCAAATATTGTTGGAGCTAATACTAATCCAATACCAGATGCTTTACCTAGCATGTCTAAAAATAATGTTAATTCTGTTTCCATAATGTTGTTTGATATGTTAATTAATAAATGTAAATATAAGCATTAAGTTTGACACGGGAAAATTATAGTGAACTTATTTTCAAATTAGTTTCATATCAACCAACTTGTTTACGACAACTGCTACGTCCCTATGCGTTGCAATAACCGATCCATCTATTTCTAGTACCCATTTTCTACTGACTCTACTTAGCCAGATGTTGATGTCTCGATCGTCATGATCAACTGATACAAATGTGTCGTTCACTGCGTTTGCAGATATAATGTCTTCGACTAATCGAGTTGCTGCATTTTCCATAATAGTTATTTTATAAATTCAAGTGTTGATGGTAGATCTACGAGTTCAAAATCTCGTCCGTTCCATCTAGCCGAGTGGCCGTTGTTCAATTCAACGAGTGGAAAATTTCCATCGTGAACCAGTACTACTTCAACATTGACGTAGTTTCTTGCGGTTGAGGAGCATGGCACGATATATTGTGCTGAATCTCCAATTTGGATATCATTTTTCATATTGATTTTATATGTGTTGTTTCCATTCTGGGTGAAGGTTATGGTGAGCATCATCTAAATATACGATGGTTTTGAAATCGCAGTATGGATCATCGATACCCAATTCCCTTGCTGTTAATTGGAATATGATACCTTTCTTAGTTAAGCTACCAAGAACTCCTCTAATAGATTTAGCTGGAATTCCAGTTTGTCTAACTAGATCTGCATCTGAAACATCGCTGAATCCAGGCTCAGCGTATAATCCTTGTATTAGTTCAGTTAGTACCTGTGTTTCTAATGTTGTGATGTTGAGATTGTGATTTTCCATGTGGTAGGTATTTAGTTATTGTTAATTTGTTATAGTTAAATATAAGCATTAAGTTTGACATAAAAAAACTTTATGTTAACTATTTTCAAATTAATTTAAGTGATCCCAGTAGGAATCGAGCCAGTATTCTTCAGTTACCTAATATTCAAACTTGGTTTTGATGGACTATTCTCTTCCCGCTAATAGCTTCCAATTTCCAGTATCACCACGGGGAGGTGTTTGATTGATACCATTTTTAATATTATTCTACTAGTTCGTATACGTCGTATGGTTCGTTAACTCCATTTGTGAATCTGTTAACTGTAATCACCTTGTACTTGTCGCCGTTTATGTAAATGAAATCGTTCATAATGTGTAAGTTTTAATTTGTATAAGTAAATATAATCATTTAGTCTCGAGCTACAATTATGACGCTGGTCCGATTATTGATTCCATTTGCTCTGCCATTCGATTGATAACTGTTTGGCGTTTAACTTCAAGATTTATAAGGCGTTCCAGCTTTGATGAATAAAAAGCAAGGTGCTTTGTGTTTAGCTGTTCGACAGCCTGATTAACTTTGTGCTGATAAAAACCAATCTTGCCCTGGTAGTGTGCTGTCTCCGTCTCTTCAACTTCGTACGTTATATACCTAGTTTCGTCTGTGTCAATCTGAACGATTCGTTTAACGTGTTGGTCCAATGAAATATCGTGACCTAATGACTGAACTGGTACATGAGCACCTTCAGCGAGTAATCCATACTGATTAGCATCGATGATAAATGTTTGGTCGAATTTTGTTGTGATCTGGTAGGTAGTAGTCATAGTTGATTTGTTTAATTTGTTATAGTTAAATATAAGCATTAAGTTTGACATAAAAAAACTTTTATGTACTTATTTTCAATTAAAATATCAACATACTAACTGGAACATTGTAACTGTTACCAGCATCATCTACAGCGACTATCTTAGTGCTATTGATCTTCGTAATAACAAAGTCGGTATTTCTACATTTTTTGTGATCGATTCCAACTTTCATTCCAACTCTTAGTAGTGCTTTAGTTGAACGATCAGATGTTGATTTCTTCGCTTTAATTGAGCCGATAACCAAGATGTTTAGGCTACGTAATTGCTCGATTGGAAGATCTGCGGTTGAAATTGCTTTAACGATTTGTGCGTAAGTCATAGTAGGTTTGTTTAATTTGTTATAGTTAAATATAAGCATAATAATTTAACCGGAACAATCCTATGCAATTATTTTCAATAAGTTATTAACAATTTGGAATGTTGTAAGGGAGGCAGGACTCGAACCTGCGCGATAAGGATTTGTTAGCCTTATCTCTCTTATTTGCGTATAGCGTTTCCCAGTTTCGCCACTCCCTTATTTGCCACTAATATTATTCTAATTCTACTAAGGCTTTAACTAACGCCTTCAATTTAGAAAAGTTGACTACCACGAATCCAGTTGAATCTACAACATGGAACGGTTCAAGACCGCCAACATCAGTTGACGTTAGATCTAATCCATGTCGATCGAATGTATAGTATATAAATCCTGGTGCACCTGGTTCCGGTTCCTGATATATTTCGCTGAATCCAATACTGAGTAGGGATTTGGGCGTAATGTCCTGATTCTCGACTTGCTCCAAATGTGCATCAATGGCTTCATCAAATAATTCTTGCGAGTATGTTAACGTAAACGCAGCGTCGCATGTTGCAGCTTGCCAATCAGATTCATCTTGTTCCAATTGAGTTGGTCTTGGACGCGTAAACGTTTTTGTTTGTCTAAGCTCGTCCATTGTTCGTTTTTTACTTAACATAATTAGTATCGTTTTGGTATAAGATTAACAATTGGACCCTCGCTACCACTTGCCACATTCGCGGTCAATATGATACTGAGCAAGTAATCCTTTTCACTGATCGTCGCTTCGCTAACTATCAAGCTTAATAATTCGGCATTGTTCGTACATGCTTCAACTTTTGCATTCCAACTTTCGTTCATATGAAACGGCATGCGATAAATCTCGCCTCGTAGATAACCTATTGTAAATTTGTTTTGCATAATGTGTGTGTTTAATTATTATATGTAAATATAAGCAATAAAATTGACATGGTAAAACATTCGTCAACTTATTTCGCAATCGCCCACCGATAATAACCTAAGCGGAGACCGCCATACCAGGACAGATTCCAGGCAGGTCTATCTTATAAGTATTACAATAACCCTCGATCGTTAGCGTCTCACGATGCTACTGGTCTTGCATGAATACGTTGAAATGATCAGGCATACCACATGCGGTTAACCGTTCACAAATAGCTAACCGTGCTTCCGCACATAATTTGCTACTCAGTAGTATTTGGTTACCCATGTCAAAGCGTGATATAACGACCATCATATTGTTTTCAACGTTATTGACGTCCTTGATGTACTTCACCTTTTCAGTGACATATCCATATTCGTCGGAATGGTTCTCTTCCCAAATGCAAATAGAATTTGCCATGACTTCGTCAAAAACAGCTTGATCTGGGGTTGTGTAATATAAATTTGCTTTCATATTAGTGTATGTTAGTTGTTAATTTTCAATGTAACGGATAGATCATCTTGGACGTCGTATGCCATTTCAAATTCGACTTGCTTCCAATAGCTATCGTCAGTTTTGTACTTGTGTACATCAATTGCCTTCTTAGCTAAATCAATTGTATCGAAATATGTTGGATCGTCTTCGTACCAAACTAAACCCTTAAAGCCAATGCTTTTGATGATGGTTGGAGATGTGAAGGTGATCATGCGGATGAACCGCTTAAATAATGATGTACCGTCCTGGGTACCAACGTATGCGGCATATCGGTCCGTACCGTTTCGCAATGTTTGTTTTTTAATGTAGTACTTGTGTTTCATGTTTAGTCCTGTTTAGTTAAAATATCCTCTGTCATATGCTTTATTTAAAAATGTTCTTATTTGTTTAGTCTTTCGTTTATTCTTTCTCTAATTATTTTTGCATCATTTGATCTAACTTCGTAATCATTCATTAGATATTCGGGTACATCATTCCAAGCTTCAATATAATTTTGCACATTAAAACCCCGTTTAATGCATTCTTCATATATGATAACATATCTCTTCCTAAGATACAATAGCTTATTATAAAAGAATTTAACGTGCCCGGTGCCTAGTTTAAATCTGTCTGGAATTCCATCCATATTATATTTACCATTAGCAACACAATTTGGTATTCGCTTAATTTCTCTATGCTCAGCTAGTAAGTGTTTATTAACTAATTCAGCTGGCGGTATACCTACGTTTATTCTTGTCATAGTTGTCTAGTTAAAATATCCTCTGTCATGCAGCTGTAACCAAGCGTTGCAGTCTGATATGGTGCCTTGATATATGCTTTCGCCGTCCAATGAGCTTACTACCTCATACGTGCTATTGATAAATAATCTTACGTAGTACTTCATCTTAGTCTTGCTCTATATGGTTATACACTAACTTACAAACCCATGCATTCTCAAATTCATACATACCACAGGTTTCAGCCGCTTCGTCTGATGTATCGTAGTAGTTGATGTGTCCGCCCTTACTCTTCATGAAGTCCATGGTCCTAAGGTCTATGATTACGTATTGATCTTTCATGATTTGTCTTCTTTATTCTGTTTATGCTTACCCTTTCGAGTATACTTTTTCTTGCTACGATGTACTGCTGGACGGGTCGCGTCCCATATATCTTGCAGTTCTATTTTTACCTTCTTCATAATATTCCATTAGTTATACGTATATAACGTGATCTTTTCAATTGCCCAAATTAATGTTATCGCAATTGCATGACTACCACATATCGTTAATACTGTGTATTTAATAAATTTACGTTTGCTCATCTTATTTTTGTTTTATAATGTTTCTTAATTTGCCTTCATCTAGTAGTACGTTCATCTTATGAAGTCGAGGGCTGCTGAACCCATAGACCTTCTTTACCCAAATCATTCCTTTGTTTAGGTATCTGTTACTATCTAGCTGCAACTCCTCGTATTCGAATCCTATTCTGAAGTCTTCGATAACTAGCGGTAAGTCTTGTTCCATCTTATTCTCAGTTAGTTCTGCAATCCTATTCTTTAAGTCGACCCATATCCAGCCATAATCTTCAATTGCGCAGTTATAAGGAAACTTTGCCTCGATAGCTTCCAACTCCTCTATGACCAGTTGGTTAGCTAATTCCATGATCCAATCGATCTGCTCATCGCTAAGGTCTGTACATAAGGCATCGCAATAAGGTACCTTACATCCTCTACACTGTAGTCTTTCCTTTAGCTTAGCCTTCATCTTAGTCTTGTTTTAGTTGTTTAAAAATAGTATCGCCAAATAAAACACCCCAGTTGCCAATATTGAAGCTACGCACCATTCAAACAAGTCATTTTTCTTCTTCATCTTAGTCTTGTTTTAGTTCTTTGATTCTTTGATTCAATGCTTTTGCAATTTCCTCCACAATAAAACCATCATACATACTGTCAATCATATCTATGGCATTTTC
>Ga0308025_1000017_pt1 | contig 97446 bp, 91 predicted proteins | sample Neamet422_FD_201298 | JGI IMG/M metagenome (GOLD analysis project Ga0308025, IMG submission 201298) | Marine microbial communities from water near the shore, Antarctic Ocean - #422 | ecosystem: Environmental > Aquatic > Marine > Unclassified | place: Southern Ocean | collected 2014-10-03
GTTTAGGGCCTTTTTTTAGTTTAAAATTAATTAAACCACCAAATTGAGGTCCAAATTGTAATGAAGCTGCTCCTCTTATGAGTTGAATTTCTTCAATTGCTTCAGTGGGAGGTGTGTAATAACTTTCAGGGTAACCTAAGGCGTCTGCACTAATATCATATCCATTTTGCCTTGTGTTGTAATTTGAGGTTCTTGTTGGGCTTAATCCACGTCCACCAATTCCTAATTGAATTCCTGCACCATCACTTTCCCATATATTTAATCCCGGAATTCTTGAATAAATTTGACGGCCTAAACCAACTGCTTTATTTCCTGCTATTTTATCAACTGTAATTACTTCCGTTTTTTTACCCTGACTAATTAGAACACCTTCAATAGCACGCATTTTCCTGATACTACCATCTCCTTTTTCAACAACCTCAACAGTTTTAAGTTGTTTAATTTTAGTAGTGGTTTTAAATAATATGGTTTGATTTGATTTTTTTACTTCAAAGAAATATTGATATGGCTTATATAAATGGCTGTCTAATTTTATAGAATAATTACCATAATTTAAATTCTTAATATTGACAACTCCGTTAATATTTGCAACAAATGCTGTGTTAACTTCAATTAATTTTAGTTTAATAAAAGAAGCTTCAATTTTAGATTCTTTATTTTTAAAAATAAGCGTAATGTTTCCCTTACTTTGCCCAAATAGTAAAGTTGAAAAGAAAATTGATGCTATTAAAATTAGTTTAGTCATTAATCCCCGTCACTATCTTGGTAAGAAATTAATACCCCTAAATTTGAAGTCATGTCAATTTTAATTAATGGCACAAGTTGTTGCATTGATTGATAAACAGTATGAACAGCTGTGTTATTATTAATAATTGCATCATTTATTGTTGGACTTAAAGCATTTAAGTTAGTTGAAATAAGATCAATTTTATCATCAATAACCACGGATAAATTTTGCCCATTGTTTTGCGCTTTTACGAAATCTAAATAATCAGATAATCCTTCACCATTTGTAGAAGAGTTAAATGTTTTCCCATTCAGATAGTCTTTTATTGATTGCATAGTTTGCACAGCTAAATCAATAGAATTACCAGAGTATAAACCTTCCACATGTCCAGGCATTGTTTGTTGAGATATGCCATTAAAAATTCCTAAAGGAATTCCAACTTTTCCCTTTCTAACAAATGCTTCAAAATGTAAACTTAAGGCGTTAATCATATTACTTACAGATGTTCCTACCGCATTACTTTCAATCGTATTAATAAATGAAGTTTTGTAAGTTGTATTCCAATCATTAAATACTGATGTTGCGTTTGTATTTAATTCTGTTGCAACAGAAGTTAAATAAATCTTTGCGTTAGTTGTGTTTATATAATAAGTCACAATTTCAGCATGAGTCATTGCGGGTAAAAAGAGTAGGTAATCTAAACTTTGTAATCCCTTTGCATCAAAATTAGAAGGTAATTGTAAATTATACGTGTTAGAAGCTATATTAGATTTAATCAATGTAGTATCAACAGGAAAAATATTTGTTTGAGCTTTTAAACTCATTCCTTCTGCAGGACCAAACTCTAACATAGCTACATTTTGCCAAGCTAAAGCAGTTTCTTTCCATTGGTTTTGGCAATTGGTTAAATTTAATTCACTAGGTGATGATGTAAATGCATTCATTAAATCCAATAACGTTACCGTTTCGTCTTTATAGTTACTGTATGCTGGAATAATATAATTAGTAGCAACATTAGTAACCATTGCTTTAGTATCGTATTTTTCTGGTGAATTTTCAGTCGGCTTTTCTTTACATTGAACAGCTAAAATTAAAAAAACAAGTATAGAAATTACTATTATCTTATTTACTTTCATGGTATTTTTTAATAAAACCCAAAACTACATATAATAGTAGTTTTGGGTAAAATATATATTAAATAATTGATTTTTATAAACTAGAAGCTACTGAACTTAAACCTGTTTTAGCAGCAATCAAATCTATAGCATTATTTAAGTCTGCTAATGTTACAACATTAAAGTCGTTTCCAAAATATCCTAATGCAGTGTCAATTTCAGCACTTGTCATTCCAGCACTATTAATTGCATTGTAACCATATTTTAAACCTTCAACGAATGCATAAGCTTCAGACAAAGAATGATTTCTTGCTACATTATTTGCAATGTTAGATTTTGCAGAATTTAAATAGTGAATTGCTGTTCCAGCTGAAACTCTTTCTAATTCATTTCTAATAATTACAATTTGAGCATCTCTTAATGTGTAGTTTTTATTTACAATGGCAGTTCTACCAGTTCTAAAAGCTAAATTAATTTTTGATGCAGATTCAATAATTGATTCTCTACTGTTTGAATATTTACCCCAAAATCTGTTAGCTCCGTTAATTGGATAATCAATTGCATCTGTAAAATAACCATAAGCTTCATCCCAATGGTGTTCCATAACAGTATAATCTTTTCCTGATTCAATTTCAGTATTATCATCACCTGCAATTCCACCTAAATAGTTAACAGTTACTTGACTCATTAAAACAGCACACATTAATCCTTTTTCAATTAACTGTGTATATTCTTTTCCGTCAGCACCCATTAAATAAGGACCTTTAACTCCGTCATTAGCCCATACTCCTGCAGTACCAGCCATTCCATTTTCAGTTCCAGTAACAGTTGAAGCACTAATAGTTGCTAAAGATGTCATATACCCTTCAAACATAGCTTGAATTCCTGTATCTGCAGAACCACCTGATGTTGCGTATCCTGTTTTGTTTTTTAATTGTTTTGTCGAACCAGTTAATCCTAAAGCATCAGCATCAGTCCAAGTGAAACCATTATTTGAATACATATTATGTAAATCAGCTTCTGTTACTTCAGTACCAGCAGTATTTGTAGTTTTCATTTTAGTAACCATTTCGCTTAACATATTCATACGAATAGTTTGACCTCCAAAACTTACTGTACTGTTTCCGTTTCTAGTAAAAGTATATGTTGTTGGTACACTTAAATCATCACTAGGTTCAGCAAAAGAACAACTTCCGTCATCTTTTTTAGCTTCTTCTGAGTAGTTTATTGCTGTAGGATCAGTACATCCTTTTTTCTTACAAGACACAGCTATTAATGCTGTTGCACTTAAAATTAGTGCTGTTGTTTTTATTAGTTTCATTCTCTTATTTTTATTTAGATTAATTATAAATAACGTTTCGCGAGTGCAAAGATATACTATTTATAATTAATCTAAATAAGAAATGTGGTTTTTTTAAAAAAAATGATAAAAATCATAATTTGGGCAATTTTTATATTTACAAAAATTGATAAATATAAAACCGTGCTTTTCGTTAAAGTGTAATCTAAAACGTTAACAATTTGTAAAGGATTTGATCAATGGCTTCTTGGGTCGCCAATGCCAAACCACAAATTCTAAAAGTTTAAAATTAAAGCTATCACTGCAATCACTATCGCTAAAAATATGTTGAGCGTCTGACGTTAATCTTTTAACTTATCGTAAACACTTTTTTCTTGTTCACCTGTTTTACGATTGTATTTTGTTAATGTACTACGCCAAGCCATTAAACCAGGTAGTCCAATAAAACAAATTAAAAGCATAGCCCAACCTTTAAGTGTAGGGTCAACAGATTGGTCTTGAATAGTATCTAAACTGTCCGGCCAAGTGTTTTGAGAAATAAGTTGTTTTAGTGTAACCTCTTTAGTTAATTCACCATCAGTATAAGTTGTAGTAGCTTCAAAAACATCAGCAGGATAAAAATATAATAACAGTCCCATTACAACAGAAACGCCAATAAAAATTAAATATACTTTTTTCATAATCTTAAAAATTAGTTTGTTTCTGATATTCTGTTCTCGATACATTTTAAAAGTTAATTTCGAGTCCCGCTACGCGCCTCAATCACCTTTTAAAATCTCGTGATAGTAATAGGGACGAACTGACATTAACTATTATCTTTTAATTTGTTGTTTTGTGTTAACGTGTCGTATTTAATCCCTCACTTCGACAGGCTCAGCGCACCGCTCTTTCTCCCTTTTAAAGGGAAAGGCCGTGACTTTTTTGTTTTGTTTTTTGTCTTGAATCTTGCATCTTTTTTGTCTTGTTTCTAAAAGCGCAGCGTTTTTGTTTCTTTTTTGTCTTGTCCCGATAGCTATCGGGACTAAAAGCGAAGCGTTCTTGTATCTAGAAGCGAAGCGATCTAGTATCTAATTTTAAAACCTAAAAAAAGGAGGAAATAGAATTCCCTCCTTTTTAATGTTTTAAAATTTACTAATTAACAATACTCGTCAAAAGCATCTGCTAAATTTTCAGCAATCATATCAGCTGATCTTCCTTCAATGTGGTGTCTTTCTAAAAAGTGAACTAAAGTTCCATTTTTAAATAAACCAACAGATGGAGAAGATGCTGGGTAAGGTAATGTGTATTTTCTTGCTTGGTTAACCGCTTCACCGTCAACACCTGCAAAAACAGTAACTAATTTAGTTGGTGTTTTTGAATGAGAAGATGATTTGATTACACCTGGTCTTAAACTACCAGCTGCACAACCACAAACAGAGTTGATTACAACTAAAACAGTTTCTTCAGCTCCACTATTTAAAATAGCGTCAACTTGATCAGGAGTAGATAAACTTTCAAAACCTGCGTTATTTAATTCAGCAGCCATTGGTGCTGTTAATTCTGGTGGATACATATTATATGTTTTTTATATTGTTATTAATAATTGGTACAAATTTAAGCTAAAAATTTAGTATATCTAGTGATATTAGTTTCTTTGTCTAATACCTGACCATTAATTAAGTTTTGAATTAAAGTATTTGAATAAAAAGGTGCAATCATAACACCTTTAGTTCCTAATCCATTAAAGATATGAATTTTAGGATAATTAGGATGTGTTCCAATTAATGGACGTCTATCCATTACGGTAGGTCTAATTCCTGCTTGGTGTTCTACGACTTCATAATCAAATTCGGCAAATTTATTTAATTTCTCAATCAATTCATTTTTACCCTCTTCTGTTTTAATTGGTTCGGTTATTTTCCAATTATAAGTTGCGCCAACCTTAAATAAATTATCTTTCACATGTAAAATAAACATATTTTTGTTTAGAATGTGTTTAAACTTAAAATTGTCCGACTTAATAATTAAAGTATCTCCGTGAGTTGGTCTTAAAGGTAAATAGCCAAACAATGGACTTTTTAAAACATCAAATCCTTCACAAAAAATTAGATGCTCACATTGGGTAGCTCCATTTGTATTATTTTCAAGATTTAACGTCTCGTAATTAAAAATTTCATCAATAAATTCAACAGAATTAGCTTTAAAAAAGGCTTTTGATAAATCTAAAAAATCGTTAGTCCTTAAATTTCCAAATGTGTTCACCACACCATAGCCAAATTCATTTTTAACATTTTCAATTTTTTCGTTTTGAGACAAGGGTTGTAAAAAGTGACTAAATCTATCATCTTGTTGTTTGACCATCCAATTATTTTCATCTTCAAATGACGAAAATAATTTATATACATTTTTAGCATCTACAACTGATTGACCTAGAACGGCTTCAATTCTTTTATAAAAATCAGCTGCATAGGGCATTAACAAATCAGCATTCCAACTTTTTGTTAAGCGTCTAAATACAATGGGATTTACCATTCCAGCTGCCGCTCTTGTCGAATAATTTTTGTTACTGTCAAAGACTAAAAATTCCTTTTTTTCAAAATATAATTGCCAAGCTAATGTCGCCCCTGCTAATCCCCAACCTACAATTCCAAATTCTTTAGCTGCCATGTTTTAATTTTTTTCAAAAGTACGCTAATTATCTAGTGTATGTCATGAACTAAAACATAATTGTTAAATTCTCTCCTTGAATAAGTCAATAGTTATGTTGTGCTTAGTATATACATATTTCAGAACGAGATACAATGGACTGTAACGATACGGCTATTTTCACAATTTTTTCTAGAAGTGTTACTCCTATATAGTTTATGGATGACCTTATCGCTGTTCATTTTTAGAAAGGAGCTCTTGCGCCATATAAACTTCCTAATACCATACCAATACCTGTTCCAATTGACAAACCAAAACTAGTTCCATAAATTGGGTTAATAGCAATTCCTATAGGTAGTCCAATTCCCATACCGAAAATCATTCCATAAACCACTCCTAATTCTGTATAATGTTTTTTAGTCGTGAAAGAAAATTCATTTTTTAGAAACGCTTTAAATTCAGAAAGTTTTTTTGTGTAGTATTTTTTTCTGTTTTTTTTGTTGCCTTTAAATTTAATAAAGAAAGTTTTTCTTGTATTAATTGTTATTGATTTTCAGTTAAACCTCTCTTTTCTAAAGACGATAATGTTTGGATAAAACAGGTGTAAACTTTTTTTTCTGACTTTTTATCGGTTTCAGATAGTAAGGTGTTTAATAATTCGGAAGTATCGTTTATGTTCATTGCTTCTGTTATTTATTTCACCAATCCTTTTTGATAGGTTTCTTCTTTCAGCATACCCATATAGATATCCTCAACATGCTCTCGAGCCCAATCCATTTTTCTTAAAAATTTCAGGCTTACTTTTATTGTAGGATTGTGTTTGAAACAAAGTATGTTAACTTCTCTTTCTAGGTATTTCCAACCATAATATTCAACCAAGCTTTCTAAAATATAGGCAAGTTTTACCCCATGTAATGGATGGTTTAATTGTTTATTAGTAGCTTTTCGTTTAATTTTTTTAGCAGGTTTTTCTTCATTCGTCTTAGCATTAAATGCCGCATCCGAAAATTCATCCGCTTGCTTCAGTTTATCAGTCGACTTGTTATCGTTATTATTTTCTGTATTCATTGTTGGTAAAGGTTTATTTAATTTTCTGTTTTAGCAAGCGTTTTCTTTATTATTTGTCCTTTTCTTTTAATCTCTTTGGTAAGAAAATAGCCGGCAATTAAACCATGAATCAATCCAACTAATAGAATCAATAAAAGACCACTCATAAACCATCCGGTTAAAGGTAAGTCATTTTCAATCAACTGGAGGACTGTTCCACTTATAAAGTGTAAAATCCACAACTTAAAAATTGACATAAAACCTATTATGAATTTAGATTTTTCTTGGTCAATTATTAGCTGTCCTGCTTTTCCTCCAAAGAACCAAACCCCTATTAAAAGAACCGTTAAATGAATTAGTATAAAGATTGCGTCACTGCTATCTAGAGTGTTCAATTTAAAAGCTTCCTTAACAGCTCTTATAATATTTGGTGATTTATTATCAACCAGCTCAATAATTACTGGTATAGACAGAACTACTCCTACAAAAATGATACAATGCTTCAGTAATGTCAATCGTCCTATTTTCTTACTTGTGTTCATTTTTTTATGCATACTAACGTTTACACTATGTTTACGTACGGATTTAAAAGCTCTGTACTTTCAATTTATAGCTGAAACCGTATTAACTATAATTAGTGTTGTAGTTTTTCATTATTTCTTAATATATCTTTTGTCAGCAGTATATTAATTGATTTAGTACTTTGCTCTTCATTGGTTAATTTTCTAACAAAAACTTTAATATCATCTTTCCAGACATATACACCAGAACTGTCAGCTTCCGAATCAAATACATATTCAATTACTCCAGCTGTATGACTTTCATTGTCATCAATAGTCAGGTTTTTGTTGAATAGAGAGTCAATTGGACCACTATATGGATTAGAGTCATGTTTAATCATTGACCAAATAAATAGAGCGATAAGTCCTGTCCCGAGCCAAATAAATTTTTTATATTGTTTTCCTAATTTGTTTGAGTTTACTGAATTAAATATTCGAATTAAAACGAAAACTGTAATTCCCCAAATACTAAACACTTTAATAAAATCAAATACATCTAGAAAAATTCCAAGCCCATATTGACCTTCCGCGAAAGTAAAAAGAGGAGTGAAACTGAGTATTAGAATTATTGTTTTTTTCATTAGTTCAATTTTGATTAACGTTTTTTTATTGTTTTGAAAATCAATTGTTAGTGATTCCGTTTTGAAGTATTATTTTTCTTCACTTTTTAGATAACTTAAATTAATTATTTGTTTTACCGAATAAAGTTAATGTTAACTATACCGGCATTATAGGTTTAATTCAAATATAGATATAAAAGATTAAATTCTCGCCGCCATAACAGCAATTGTTACTTTACAACCTTCCACTTTAATTAACTCTTGAACACAAGCCTCAATAGTTGCTCCTGTGGTTAATACATCATCTATTAAAATAATGTGTTTATTTCTTAATAATTCAGGTTTCGTCACTGTAAAAATTCGTTTAACATTGTCCCAGCGGTCAAATTTAGAAAATTTGGTTTGAGAAGTGTTAAATGTATTTCTAATCATAGCATGCTCAAGAATTGGAATGTTTGTAGTGGTATATATACCATTAGCAATAACTGTAGATTGATTGAATCCTCTAATTCGTTTTTTTTTAGGATGCAATGGTACTGGTATTAAATAATCAATCTCTTTTGGGTTATGAACTAACTCACCTATCATTTCACCAAAGTAAGTGGCTAATTTTTTTTTGTTGTGGTATTTAAGTTGGTGTAGTATTTTTTGAGTTTGATTTCCTTTTTGATAATTTAATAAAGCTAGAACATTTTCAACTTCAACTCTACCCCAAAATAATTTCCCTAGGGTTTCTAAAGTTTGTTTAGATTGATTGATATATGGCAGGTCATATTTACAACCTAAACAGATAAATTGTTCTTTAGTATTTAAATCAATAGTACATATTTCGCAATGCTTAGGATATATCAAATCGATTAAAGAACTTAAGGTTAGGTTAATTTTATTTGTAATTTTCATAGGTGATGAGCTAACATTTTGTAATAAAGTTACAACTATTTTTACTTGAATTATCAGTCCTTAAGGTTTATTTATACAATTGTGAAAAAGTTTTAAGACTTTAAATTTATTTAGTTAATTGGATAATAAATACAACAAATTAATAATTTAGTAACAGATAGTATATTAAGTAATTAACCTATTTTGTGTTGTAAATTGTTGAAAACTATGGTGTAATTGTGAATTGTTTTTGTTGCGAAAGTGATAAAAAAAAGACACTTTTGTATCATGCTTAATTACCAAATTATATTGGTAATATATGCCGACCTTTTCAATAACAAACCAAAAAAACCAATAATCAATTCGATTATATAAAAAACTCCCTTAGCATTAATGTTAAGGGAGTTTTTTATTAATGACGATTAGCTTTGTGTTTTAAAATAATGGGTAATAATTAATTGAACAGTACTTAAGAAGTCTATCCAATTTTAAATATAATTTACAACCCCTTCATTTTACTAAATAAATCCCAAAGTACAACCCCGGTACAAACAGAAATATTTAAAGAATGCTTTGTTCCTATTTGAGGGATTTCTAAGACATGATGAGTAGCATTAATAACAGACTGTTGTACGCCATCTACTTCGTTACCCATAACTATGGCATATTTTTGGTTTTTAATAGGTATAAACTCATCTAATTTAATGCTGCCTTCTGCTTGTTCAATAGAAAGTGTGATCACATTATCAGTTTTTAATTTTTCTACCAATTCAACAGTGTCTTCAATATATTCCCATGCTACAGATTCTGTTGAACCTAATGCTGTTTTATGAATGTCACGGTGAGGTGGTTGAGCTGTAATTCCACATAAATAGATCTTCTCAATTCTAAACGCATCAGAACTTCTAAATACAGAACCAATGTTATTTAAACTTCTAATATTATCTAGTACAATAATAATGGGCGTTTTTTCAGAAGTTTTATATTCATCAACTGAAATTCTACCTAGTTCTTGAAGTTTTAGTTTTCTATTTTTCATGCGATTATTATTGTGTAAAACACAAATATAATAAAGGTTAAAGAAACAAGTCGATTGAGTTAGTGAATATAAATACGATACAAAATAAAAATAGCCTTGAGTATTACTCAAGGCTATCAATTATTTTATAAGAAGTGAAAGCCTTATTTACAAGTCTTAACTAATATAGTTTCAACATTAATGTCAACTTCAGACCATAATTTACTAATACCATCTGCACCTTTGTGAACATCATAACAAACAGTATTTAAAGAATCGATAGCATGTTGAGCCTCAAAATCAGTCATATTAATTGTAGTTGAAAAAGCAACTTTCATTCCATCAACAGTAACTTTTCCAGTATAATCTTTAGATTGACCGTTCATTGTAATTTCAACATCAGCTTTTGAATCAGAAATTGATTTTATTAGTCCTGATATTATTTCAGTAGATTCCATTGTACCAAAAAATGAATTCTTTAATTTTTCATCTCTTGCAGGATTAGTTGAATTTATAGAGGCTACAGGAATTGTAAAACTTGCACCAGCTAAAGTTTGTAACATATCCTCTGACGGATTTGCAATTAATACTTCAGATTGGTCAAATACACCACTTACCCCTTTTTTATTAGTAAATTTAAATGCTGTCCAACCAATTACTGTTGAATCTGCATTATAATTGAATGTACAAACTTCTGTAGTTTCTACTACTTCTAATGTCGTAGTTTCAGAACAGTTACATGACAGTAATAGTGTAGATAATAATCCAATACTAAGAATTGTTTTTTTCATTTTAGTTAGTTTAATTAGTTGATAGTAAAATTACATTTATTTAATTGAATTAGTCATTATAATTATAGAAATAAAAAAATCCTCATTCTAATAAAGAATGAGGATAAATAAAAACCCATATGAACAATTATTGTTCGTCACAAAGATATGAATGTAATAAAGTAATAAAAAATCAGAATAGTAGTCAATGTTGATTTCCTAAAATGTTTAAGTATTGAAGCGTTTCATTTTAACTGTACAATCTGTTGATTCAGTTGATATTGTTAGTTATTCCTCTGTTAAAACAGTTTCAATTTCTTCCATTTTTTTCTTCATAATGGCACCATGAATACTTGCGTTTAATTCAAATCCAATCATTAAAGCATAGGAATTAAAGTATATCCATAAAAGAATAATGATAATTGTTCCAACTGAGCCGTACAATGCGTTGTAGTTTGAAAAATGTGTGATATAATAAGAATATACTAAAAAGATAAGAATAATTAATGATGTGCTTAATGTAGAACCGGCAGACATAAATTTGAATGTTGAACGGTCTGAAGGCGCAATATAATACAAAAATGAAATTGAGAAATAGAGTAAACTTCCGATAATTGAAAATGTAATACTGTAATAAAAGTAGTTAAAATTTGTAGCAATGAAATTAATATTTTCACCTAACATTAATAATAATTTTCTTTCCCAAACAATAAAAAATAAGGTTGCAATGATTGAAAATAAAAAACCAATAACTAAAACTAAAGAAATGATTCGGGTAGATAGCCAAGATCTTTTTTTGAAATCTATTTTAGAACTATTGAACGCAGTAATCATAACTAAAAATCCATTAGAAATAAAATAAAGAGCCATTACAAAACCAACAGATATCATTGAATTGACAGTAGAGTTTTCTAAATCGGCTAAACCATCAATAAAATTACCAATTAATAATTCAGGTACAAATCCTGATAAAATGGGGATAATGTCTTCTCTTAAATCAAAAAATGGTATGTAAGCACTGGAAATTACTAATGCTAGTCCAAAAGGAATCATAGCTAAGAAAAAATGAAAAGCTAATGATGAAGCACGAGTTCCTACTAAACCTTTTCTAACAGTCCAAATAAAAAACACAAGAATTTCCCAAACAGAAATACCTTCAAAACCAGGTAGTTTAATTTTTCTTGTTAAATGAATTAGCTTTCTAAAATAGATCGCTTTCATTATTCGTAAAAAGTGTTTTGTTTTTTTAAATAGTTCACTCATCTGAGTACAAAAGTGGAAAAGTTTACTTGATATTCCTATAAATTAGTCTCAAAAAATAATATATACTCATGTTATATGTTATGGATTAGAGGTTTTAAGTGTAGATTGATAAAAATTGATTACTTTTGTAAAAAAAGAGATAATATATTTTATGGCTAGATCGCAAGAAACTTTTGGGAAAAAGGAAGTAAGAAATAAGAAGGACAAAAAACGTAAGGATAAAGAAGCTAAAAAATTAGCTAGAAAAGATTCTGATTCAAAAGGCGGAGGTTTAGAAGCAATGATGGCTTACGTTGATGAAAATGGACAAATCGTTGATACTGCTCCAGACCCATTAGCTAAGAAAAAAATCATTAAAGCTGAAAACATTCAGATTGGTGTTCCTAAAAGAGAAGATTTACCAGAAATGGATCCGATTAGAATAGGAAACGTTACTTTCTTTAATGATGAGAAAGGATACGGATTTATTAAAGATTCTGAAACTTCAGAAAGTTTATTTGTTCACATTAACAATTGTGAAGGAGAAATAAAAGAAGGAAACAAAGTTAATTTTGAAGTAGAAATGGGACAAAAAGGACCTACTGCTGTAAGAGTAAAAATATTCAAGTAAAATTAAATATTTAACATATAAAAAAAGCACTTTGATTAATTTCAAAGTGCTTTTTTGTTATAAATAGATTTCGTATTATTCAGAACGATAAAGTAACCAGAGTATTTACAACAAATTAGTACTTTAGTCTTGTGTCTTTTTCAATATTACCTATCCATTCCACCACCACCACCTTTTCTTTTAGCTTTTGGCATAGATTGTTTTCCGAATTTATAAAATACTGAAAAGAATAATCGCCTAGATAGTTCGAATAAATACCATTCCAACCCTTTATTTTTTATTAATGCTGTTAATTAAATCTCATAAATGTTAAATTATTGTTATATTGTGTTAAATAAAAACAATATATTATGAAAAAAGTAGTATTGACAATGGGAGCATTTTTGGCTCTATCAGTAGCAACAGCCCAAGGTGGTTATGCTTCATTAAGTGTTGGTTATGCAGCAGGAACTTCAGCTGAAGCAATCGGAGTAAAAACTGATTATCCTACTGCAACAACTTTTACACAAAGTAATGTAATAGGAACTTATGGAGGAGGAATACCAATGGCTTTAGCAGGAGGTTATATGATTTCTGAACATTTTGGTTTAGAATTAGGTGTGAATTATTTTATGGGAGCAGAAGTAACTACAGATGTTACGACTACTTTTTATGGTGATGGAAGTACAACTACTTCACAAGGTGATCAAATAAGAGTTTTACCTCAATTAGTATTATCTACAGGTTCTGATTTTCCTATAGAGATTTTTGCTAAAGCAGGTGTTGTTATGCCTGTTGGCGGAAGTACAAACTTTAAGGTAGATGCAATTAGTACAATGCAAGTTGCACCAGATGTATTTGCTCAAGTACCAGTAGTTGCTGTAGGAAATGCAACTGGTAATTTTTCTTATGGATATACAGGTACTGTAGGTGCTGCTTACGGAATCAGTGATAACCTTTCAATTTTTGGTGAATTACAGTATACTGGTTTAAGAGCACTAAGTAAATCTCAAACAATTACATCTTATATGGTTGGAGGAGTTGAACAAATTTCAGCTATGACTGTTTCTGATAAAGAAACTACTTCTGTTGATGAATTAATTGAAACTTCAAATACGGACTCTACTAAACCAACTGAAGTGTTAGGAACAACTGCTAACTACAACAGTATGGGTATTAATTTAGGTGTTTGTTTTAAATTCTAAAACTAAACCTATTCAATTTAAAACCTATATCATTAATTTGATATAGGTTTTTTTGTGCACAAAAAAACCTCAACTAAAATAATGTTAGTTGAGGTTAATATTTTGTTTTGTAGTTTGATTATCTAATCATAACAGGCATAACAAGCATTAAAATTTGCTCGTCTTCATTGTCATTCCCGCTTGGTGTTAAAATACCAGCTTTATTTGGTTCACTCATTTCTAAAGTTACTTCATCAGTTTTAATATGATTCAACATTTCTAATAAAAACTTTGAGTTAAATCCTATTTCTAAATCGTCACCAACATAGTTACAAGTTAAACGTTCTTTTGCTTCATTAGAAAAATCTAAATCTTCAGCAGATATTGCTAATTCAGAACCAGCAATTTTTAATTTTACTTGATGTGTTGTTTTGTTAGAGAAAATAGCAACCCTTTTAATTGAGTTTAAAAATGAAACGCGATCTACAGTTAAAACATTTGGGTTAACATTAGGGATTACAGCTTCATAATTAGGATATTTTCCATCAATTAATCTACATGTTAATTCTAAATCGTTAAATACAAATCTAGCAGTAGATTCATTGTAAGATACTTCAACCTCTTCTTCACCAGTTAAATTTTGCTTTAATAAATTTAAAGGTTTTTTTGGTAAAATAAAATCAGATGATTTACTTGCAGAAGAATCTGTTCTTGTATATTTCACTAATTTATGAGCATCAGTAGCAACAAAAATTAATTCTTCTGTTGAAAACTGACAAAATACACCACTCATTACAGGTCTTAAGTCATCATTTCCTGTAGCGAAAATTGTTTTTTCTATGGCGTTAGCAACAATATTCCCTGAAATTTTTATGACTTCAACATCTGACATTTCTGGAGATTTAGGAAAATCATCAGCTTGTTGACCAACTAATTTATATTTACCATAATCTGAAGATAATTCAATTCCAAAATTTTCCTTGTTAATGTGGAAAGAAAGTGGTTGATCAGAAAAATTCTTCAAGATGTCTAATAATAATTTAGCAGGAATTGCGATTCTTCCATCTTCTTTAGATTCATCTGTTTGCACAACAGTTTTCATTGTGTTCTCTAAATCAGATGCAGAAATTGTAAGTGTACCATCATTTAATTCGAATAAAAAATTATCTAAAATAGGTAATGAATTACTTGAATTTAAAACCCCACTAATACTTTGTAGGTTTTTTAATAAGGTAGAACTTGAAATAATAAAGTTCATAATAGTGTAAGTTTTTAAAATATAATTAACAAATATAAGTCTAATTTTGGCTGATTTGTTAAGGAGTTTTCCTTTTTTATTAACATTAATTTTTGAACTAAAATTAAATCCATAATTAGAAATTCATTCTCCTTAAATAGAGCTATGGTGTAACGATTGCTTTTGCAGATTTTATTGATGATATCATATCTAATACAACAGCTCTAAATCCACCACTTTCAGTTGTTCTTAAAATAATAGTATAGCCTTCAACTTCCATTTCTCCATAACAATGGTACGATTTTTCTCCACCCTGATCTTTATGTAATTCACGTTTATACATAATAATTTCAGGCTCGTCAATGATGTATTCATATTTAAAAATATCACTCTTACCAATTAGATATTCTTTTTCTTTGGTTACTTTGTTTTTTTCTTTCCCAAAGTCTTCAATTACCAAATTAAACTGCTTGCCAATATTTAGCTGCCATAAGTAATGCCCGTCTTCATGAATAACTTCTGGTAGAATTGATGTTCCTGCTGATGATTCAACTTCTGGCAATAAAATAGTAAGATTTAATCCATAAGGTACTAATGAAAACTCATTCATATCTAAAGCTGCTAAATTAGCTAAGCCAATATTCTTATTTTGATCTTCTTTTGAAACTGACTCTGAACAATCATTACAAGAGATAAAAAGTAAGGAGAATACCAATAAAGATAAAAATATTTTTTTCATGATTTGAGTATTAACCAAATATAAATACAGCTTAGAATGCAATTTAACAAAAATTTTTTAACTTAACACAAGTTATATCTAAAACTAACTGATTTTCATAGCTATCAGGATAATTATTTATATTTTTACATCATAATTATTTATTATGAAAGTAAGTGTTTGTAGAAAAGCGCATTTTAATGCAGCTCATAGGTTATATAACCCGAATTGGTCTTTTGATAAAAATCAAACGGTATTTGGTAAGTGTAATAATCCTAATTTTCATGGTCACAATTATAACTTAGAAGTGTGGGTGAAAGGAGAAATAGATCCTGAGACTGGTTATGTGATTGATTTAAAAATTTTAAAGGATATAATTGAAACTGAAGTAGAAGACAAGTTTGATCATAAGAACTTGAATGAAGACACAGTTGAATTTAAAAACTTAATTCCAACTGCTGAAAATATTTCAGTAGTCATTTGGAAATTGATTAAAGCAAAATTAAATCCAGATTTTGAATTAAAAATAAGATTATACGAAACTGAAAGAAATGTAGTAGAGTTTGAAGGGTAGACAGTTAATTATTAGTTTTTTTGTTAATATTGCTTCTAAAAATTCACTATTTAATTTCTATTTCTTCTTTATTGGTATCACCAAAAAATGAATAATCAGTAAGCTTTAAAATAGTTATTATGTTTAGCTTTACGTCTCTTGTTAAAATTGCTGATAAAAGCATAGTTTTTTCATTATAAATGATTTGATATTCTGTTAAATATTTTCCATTTCTGTAATAATGCTGTGCTAAAACATTTTCAAACTCATCATATTCAAATCTCATTTTTGTTGTTGATTTTTCAATAATATGAGTTTCTGTAACTTTTTCGGTTACTAACCCTTTGTTTCCATATTTATAAGTGGTTAACCCACGACCAGAACTAGTTTTTAATTGGTAGTCTTTTTTTAATAAATAGTCATCCTTATCTCGGTGAAAAAACTCAGTTTTAAAGGCTCTATTTTTACTATTATAATATGTTTTCTTTAGCCCAACACTTGTGTTTTCGTAAGTGTAAAATTCACTAGAAATATAAAAGCTTTTATCGAGTTCAAAATTTGTTTTATCTCTTGATTTATTTATATCTCTACGGTATTCATTACTAATCATTCTGTGTTTTGAATCATAGGCATAATGATATGAATGAAAACCATATTTATCCGATTTTCTAATTTGACTTAGATTACCAGTATTGTCATAATTATATTGACTGACAATTGTGTCATTATTTTTTGTTTTGAATTCCTTTATTAGTTCACCTTTTTGATTGAATTGATAAACATATATGTTCTTAGACTTTTCTATAGGAGCTAATTCTGCTTTACTTGAATAATAACCTTTAATACTTTTTACTTTATTTAATTTAACAAAGGCGGTATTAAAAAAAGGTGTATTGCTAAATGTCTCTCCCTTAGAGTTGTCAAGCATTTGAGAAAAGCTAAAATTCGTAATAAAGAGAATAAAAATAACTAGATATAATTTCATAATGCAAAAATATATTTTATATATTTATTAAGATAGGTTAGAACATCTTTTAATGAACAAACAATTGAGAATAATTGTTTAAATCTTTTAAAATTTATATCTTGCCATAGTACCTAATAATATTCAAATGCCATTTAATAAACTTGATCATACTGCAGTAGGTAAAATAAAACCACGTTTTAAATTACAAACACAAGAAGGTAAAAATTCTATGTTAGACTTAATTCTTACTCATGCCAATGCTGATGACTCGGTAAAAGTTTCAAGTCATACTAATCAAATAAAGCTAATGCTACCTTTTACTGAAAGACACTATTGGAGTCCCGTAATGAACTTGACTTGTGAGTGGGATGACTATGACAAAAAAACATATATAAGAGGTGTAATTGGACCAAATGACAAGGTTTGGACTATGTTTACTTTCTTCTACATAGGTATAATTATGATTGGTATGTTTGGGGGTGTTTTTTCATTAGTTAAATGGCAAATTCATGATGATTCAACTTGGCTTTTTGTTATACCATTGTGCCTCTTTATTTTTGGTTCTATTTTTTCAACTGTTAAATTTGGAAAACGTAAAGCACATACGCAAATGCTACACTTATTAAGGTTTTTGAGGCGTGCAGTTGATTCTGTTAAATGTGTTAGAGTGAATGATTAAATAGGACGAAATGAAAAGGAGACAATTTATTCAAAAATCAGGATTATTAGCTGTTGGTTCAGTAGCGCTATCTTCATTTAATTATGATGAGGTTGAATCAAGAGTTTTTCCAAAATCATTAAAAAAAGGTGATATTATTGCATTAACTGCGCCAGCTGGAGCTGTTTTTAATTTAAATCAAATCTCAAAAATTGAAGTACGATTAATTGCATTGGGCTTTAAAGTATTAAAAGGGAAAACATTATTACAACAAGATGGTTTTTTAGCTGGGAGTGATGATTTTAGAACACAAGAATTACATGAGTTGTTCAAAAATAAATCGGTAAAAGCAATTATTGCTATGCGTGGTGGCTGGGGTTGTGCAAGAATTTTGGATAAATTAGATTATAATTTAATTAAAGAAAATCCAAAAATTTTAATGGGATATTCTGACATTACTTCTTTATTAATTGCGATTCAACAAAAAACGGGTTTAATAACTTATCATGGACCTGTTGGTTATTCATCATGGAAAACTTTTTCTACAATTAATGTTTTTAAAACAATTATTGAAGGTAAGCCGTTTGTAATGAAGAATCCATTAAGTCATAAAAAGGATTTAGAAACGTTAACAAAAGGAAAGGCAAGTGGACAATTGATAGGTGGAAATTTAACTGTATTAACCTCTATGATTGGTACAAATCATGAACCTAATTTGAAAAATAAAATATTATTTTTAGAAGAAACAGGTGAGGAGCCTTATAGAATCGACAGAATGCTATGGCAATTAAAACAAGCTAAAGTTTTTAATCAAATTAACGGGTTAGTTATTGGCGCATTTACTAAATGTAATCCAGAAGAGCCAAAGGAATCATTTTCACTAGCTGAAGTTTTAAATCAGCATTTTAAAAACACTACTTTTCCAGTTTACAAAGGTGCCGTTATTGGTCATATCATTCCGAAATTTACGTTACCTATTGGCGTAAATGTTGAAATGGATGCTGAAAATTTCACTATTAGAACCTTAGAACCTTCTATTTTATATTAATATTGTAAAATGTTAAAAATGTTTACCTCTATTTATCACCCATCAAAGCTGAATCAGTGGATAAATATGTTGAGCGTTTCCTTTTTATTAATTACAATAATTCGGTTAATAGAATGGAGTTTAATTCTTTCAAGCCATTCTATTTCTGGCTCATTTCATTTCTGGACTATATCAGGTCTTTTTCATGACTTTTTTACCGTAACAAGCTTGCTTTGCATAATTGGCGTTATATTTAATTTAATTTCATTTGTAAATATTAAAGTTGCTCGTTTTTTGAGTCTTTCAATTTTGTTATCATTTTTACTTTTTAATCTTTTGTTAGTCTTATATTTCATAGAATCATTAACACCTTTATCTGTTAGTGATATTTATGGTATGAGTCAAAGTCAAGTTGAATTTATTTCAGAAATTTACAACTTCAAATTCATCTATTTATTTGGTTTAATTCCCATTGTATTGTTCTTTATTTTTGTGTTTAACCTACTTAGCTTATGTGTTAATTTTAAGGTAATTAAATGGATTACAATTATATTGTTGAGTTTAAGCATTGGTAAACAAGTACTGCTTCCGGTTAAAGAAAAAGTGTTCGAAAGTGAATTGAATTATCATATAGTCAGTAATAAGTTACACTTTTTTGTGACGAGTTGGTTTACGTATCAAAACGATTTATTAATTAATTCTGATGAATTTAGCCCTGCTTCTGAATTCCCATTTTATAATGATTCAGAAGTTAAAGATGTATTAAGTCCATTTTTTAGTGACAGTGAAACGCCACCAAATATCGTTTTTATTATTTCTGAATCATTAGGTAAACAATATTCAGGGAAAGACGCTCGGTTAGGAAGCTTTACACCTTTTTTAGACTCCTTAGCTGAACACAGTTTGTATTGGCAGAATGTAGTTGCAAATGCAGAGCGTACTTTTGGAGCTATTCCTAATTTAATGACTGGCCTTCCAGAAGGTGAAAGAGGGTTTATGAATTTACTTTGGAATATGCCAGATCATCTGTCTTTGCCTTTGCTTCTGAAAGAGAAAAACAATTATCAAACTGCTTTTTATTGTGGAGCGTGGAAGAATTTTGACAATATGGCTGATTATGTAATGTTTCAAAAGTTTGATTATGTGTTAGGTAAAGTTGATTTTGAACCAAACCTTATTAATCATATAGATGTGCCAGGTGAAAAGCAATATGCTATGCAAAATTGGGGAGCTGAAGATTATCAAGTATTTAAACAGTCTGTTGATTTTATGTCTAAAAATTTTGACACATTAAAACCGTTCTTTAATTTATATTTATCTACCTCATTTCATAAACCTTATGCTTATACCAATCAATCTAAATTTGATAAAGCAGCTTTAGCCATTATTAAATCAAATGTTGAAAAGTCAAAACAAGATGAGTATGTAAAACACTTAACTGATTTTGGCGCAATTCTGTATGCTGATTACAGTATGGAACAGGTGTTTGAAATGTATAAAAAGGCGGGGTTATTTGAGAATACCATATTTATTATCTGTGGTGATCATTCTTTAAAATTTATGAATGACAACCCACGTTTGGATAAGTTTCATGTTCCATTGTTAATATATTCTCCTTTATTGACTAGATCAAAATCTATAAAGAGTGTGGTCACTCAAAAGGATTTCCCTTCTGCTTTACAAGCGCTTTTAAAAAATAAATTTAATTTACTGTTACCATCATTTTCAATATCGCAAAGTAATAAATTGGACACGCTATCTACTTTGTCTTTTAATAACGAATTCGTTATGATGTCAACTAATAAAAGAATGACAAACTATATTGACAATGATGTACTGTTGTCAGATAATATGCTGTTTCAGATTGGAGAAAATTTAAGTATTACTACTATTGAAGATGAAGTAAAATTAAAAGAGTTGCAATCAAAGTTATTATTATACATGCGAACTTCTAATTATGTATGTATAAAAAACAAGGTATTGCCTGAAGCTATTTTAAATCTGTATTCTCCGTTAGTTTATCAATTGCAGTTTTTTAATGATTTTACTATTACTAAATTAGAACATTTCAAAAATGATAATTTTTCTAACGTGACTTATTATTCTAAACCAAAATCGGTGGAAATTTTAAATAAAAAATTTATTCCTTTATTAAGTAATCAGCCTGTAGATTTATCAACCAGAGTTCGTGTTGTTATTAAGTTTAATTTGTTTTCACCTCATGGTAATTTACCACAAGTAATTATTTCTCATGAAAATAGTGAGTTAAGTGATAAGGTATTTCACTTAAAGAAAAATAGCGATTACTTAAAGTCAACAGAAAAAAAAGGTTGGAAGCGTGTTGAATTAGCATATTGGATTGAAAAAGGGAAAGTAGATAGTTTAAAGGCTTATCTTTTTAATTCTGAAAAATCAGTTATATTTTTAGATGATTTAGAAATTGAGATTAGAAATTTTTAAGACGTTTTGTCACATAATTTTAACGGCAAAATTATTGCTATATTTAAGTCGTGCATAAACAAGATCATAAAATAACACGAATCTCATTTGGAATAGCTTTTTCAATTGTATTGACAATGGTTCTCGTATTCTTATACGATTTTCATTTTCATTTAGACTTTTATAAGTTCGGCGTTTTACCAAGACATTTTACAGGTTTAATAGGGGTAATAACTTCTCCATTTATCCACAGTACTGACAATTATTCACATATTCTTAATAATTCTATTCCCATGTTTGTATTAACATGGCTATTATTTTATAGCTATAGGACTGTTGCAAGTAAGGTGTTTATTTTTATTTACTTGTTTACTGGGCTTGTTGTTTGGCTGTTAGGGCGTGAAACTTATCATATTGGAATGAGTGGTGTGATATACGGTTTGACTTCTTTTTTGATTACAAGTGGGTTTTATAGAAAGAATATGCGTGTTGCAGGTATTTCATTACTCGTTATATTTTTATATGGAAGTATTATTTGGGGTGTTATTCCTTTAGATCCTTCAATTTCTTGGGAAGGACACTTTTTTGGATTTTTGTCAGGAATGATAATGGCTGGTGTTTATAGAAACTCAGGTCCACAACCAGCGAAATTCAGATATGAAGTTGAAGAAGATTTGGGGTATGAGTATGAAGAAGAATTTTGGTTAGATAAGCCAGAAATTAAAACAGTAGATCAAGATCATCCTGAATTTGATGTTGAACCCGATCTGACAAGCCAATATGAACCACTTAAGATCAATTATATTTATATACCTTCAGTATCTGACAAAACTGAAGTAAAAGATGATGAGACGTAAACTTATAGCTATTTATAATTAGACTAAGTTTATTTTTAATTTTTCAAAAAAAAATAGCCCTTTGAAATAAATCAAAGGGCTATTTTTATATTTTATTTAAAGTTTATACTAATTTCTTAGCAACTTCAACTTCATGGAATGATTCAATAACATCACCAACTTCAATAGCGTTGTATTTATCAATGTTCAATCCACATTCAAATCCTCTTTTAACTTCTTTAGCGTCATCTTTGAATCGTTTTAATGATCCTAATGTTCCAGTATGAACAACTATACCTTGTCTAATAACTCTAACTGGGTTTTTACGCGTAATTAATCCGTCTGTAACGAAACAACCTGCAATTGTACCAACTTTAGTAATTGAGAATGTTTCTCTAATCTCAGCAGAACCAAGAATCTCTTCTTTAATTTCTGGAGATAATAGACCTTCCATTGCTTCTTTGATTTCATCAATAGCTCTATAAATTACAGAGTACATTCTGATATCAACACCTTCTTCTACAGCCATTCTTCTAGCTTGCATAGATGGTCTAACTTGGAATGCAACTATAATTGCATCAGATGCAGCTGCTAATGTAACATCAGTTTCAGAAACTTGTCCAACACCTTTATGTATAATGTTAACTTCAATTTCCTCAGTAGATAATTTCTGTAAAGAATCAGATAATGCTTCAATCGAACCATCAACATCACCTTTAACAATAACATTAAGTTCTTTAAAGTCACCAATAGCTAAACGTCTACCAATCTCATCCAAAGTAATATGTTTCTTAGTTCTAAGACCTTGCTCACGTTTCAATTGCTCTCTTTTAACAGCAATTGCTTTAGCTTCTTTTTCATCAGCTAAAACGTTGAATGAATCACCTGCAGAAGGTGCGCCATTAAATCCTAATATTGCTACTGGTACAGAAGGTCCAGCTTCCTGGATTCTTTGTCCTTTGTCATTTTCCATGGCTTTTACTTTACCATAGTTTTGACCTGCAATAATAAAGTCACCTACTTTTAATGTTCCTGAAGATACTAATACAGTTGTAACATAACCTTTACCTTTATCAAGTGTAGCCTCTACAACAGTACCAACTGCTTTTTTATTAGGGTTAGCTTTTAAATCAAGCATTTCTGCTTCTAAAATTACTTTTTCTAATAATTCTTCAATTCCTAATCCTTTTTTAGCTGAAATATCATGAGATTGGAATTTTCCACCCCATTCTTCAACTAATATTGATGGACTCATTGCTGATAATTGTTCTTTTACTTTATCAGGGTTCGCTCCGTCTTTATCAATTTTGTTAATTGCAAATACCATAGGTACGCCTGCCGCTTGAGCGTGAGAAATAGCCTCTTTAGTTTGTGGCATCACGTCATCATCAGCTGCTACAATAATAATTGCAATATCAGTAACTTGTGCACCCCTTGCTCTCATGGCAGTAAAGGCCTCATGTCCTGGTGTATCTAAGAATGTAATCTGTTGACCACTATCCATTGTTACAGAATAAGCACCAATATGTTGTGTAATACCTCCGGCTTCACCGTCAGCAACACCTGCGTTTCTAATATAATCTAATAAAGAAGTTTTACCATGATCAACGTGACCCATTACCGTAATAATTGGTGCTCTTGATAATAAATCTTCTGGCTTATCTTCTTCTACTATAATTGCTTCTTGTACATCAGCTGAAATAAATTCAGTTTCAAATCCAAAATCAGAAGCTACTACTTGAATAGTTTCAGCATCTAATCTTTGATTAATAGAAGCGAAAATACCAAGTCCCATACATTTACCGATTACCTCAGTAGCAGATACGTTCATCATTGAAGCTAATTCAGAAACAGTTACGAATTCTGTTAACTTTAATATTCCTTTTTCTAACTCTTCTTGTTCAATTTCTAAATCACGTTTGTGAGCAACAGCATCTCTTTTCTCTCTACGAAATTTAGATCCTTTACTTTTTCCCTTACCTTGTAATCTTGCAAGTGTATCCTTAATTTCTTTTTGGATTTCTTTCTCAGTAGGGGCTACTTTTTCAGCTCTTTTATAAGGAGCTGCTTTTTTAACGCCTTTATTTTTTCCTTGGTAACCTGTACCAGGTGTAGTTGTTTGATTAGACTTTTTAGTTACGTCAACAACCTTTTTGATTCGTTTACGTTTTTTACGTCTGTCAGCAAATGATTCTTTCTTAACAGGTTTTTTTTCTTCTTTAAGAATAATCTTACCAATAATCTTAGGTCCAGCTAAAGCAGCTGATTTAGCTTTAATTGTCTCAATAACAACAGGAGCCTTTACTACTTTAGGAGCGATTACTTTTTTCTCTTGAACAAAAGGTTTTTTAATTTTTTTCTCTTCAACTTTTTTGGCAGGTTTCGGAGTTTTTTTAATTTCCTTTTGTTTAATAGGAGCTTTAGCTACTGGCTTAACAGGTTTAGCTTCCTTTTTCTTACGGTCAGGACGTGTTTTTTGATTAATTGACGATAAATCAATCTTACCAAGAACAGCAACTTTTACATCACCTTCACCAATAATAGTTTTTTCTACGGGTTTAATTTCTGCTTTAACCACTACCTCTGGTTTTGCTTCAATAACAACTTCCTTTGCTTCAACCACAACTTCTTTTACTTCAGTCACAACTTCTTTTGCTTCAACAGCAATTTCTTTTTTAACTTCTGCTTTAGGAATTGGTGTTGACTCTTTGAAGTCACTTACATTAAAATCTTCAGTTTTTTCAACTACTTCAGGAGTTACATCCTGAACTTTCATATCTTTTAAAGATATAGATTCTCTTGTTTCAATTGATCTTGAAGCAGATGCTATTTTAGAGTTTTGTTTTGCTGTTTTATCTGCAGCATATTCTACCTCTAAAGCATCTAACATTCCACCTTCAATTTTGGTGTTTGGTGTTGAATCTATTTCAAAACCTTTTGTACCTAAAAAGTCAACGATAGTAGAAATACTAACATTATACTCTTTAGCTGCTTTGTTTAATCTTTTTGCCTTACCTGCCATACTATTTGTTAAGCTCTATTATTTATTGTATCTAATTTTACTTAGATATTTGTTTGTTATGCCATTCTGTGAAAAAGTTTTGAACTTATAACGATTTCACGTCTGATGAGAAAAGTAAATATTATTTACTCTGCCTCAAACTCGGCTTTTAAGATGTTTACAACATCTTCAACTGTTTCAATTTCTAAATCAGTACGTTTTACTAAATCTTCTACATTCATTTCAAGAACAGATTTTGCAGAATCTAATCCAATAGAATTTAATTCTTTAATAACCCATGCTTCAATTTCATCTGAGAATTCTGATAAACTAACATCATCAATATCTTCAGCACCTTCTCTATATACGTCTAATTCGTAACCAGTTAATTTACCAGCTAATCTAATATTAAATCCACCTTTACCAATTGCTAATGACACTTGGTCTGGTTTTAAATATACATCTGCTCTACCTTCATCTTCATGTAATTCAATTGAAGATACTTTAGCTGGAGATAATGCTCTTGTGATAAATAATTTTTCGTTTGATGTATAATTAATTACATCAATGTTTTCGTTTTGTAATTCACGAACAATTCCATGAATTCTTGCACCTTTCATTCCAACACATGCTCCAACTGGATCAATTCTGTCATCATAAGATTCAACAGCAACTTTCGCTCTGTCTCCTGGTTCACGAACAATTTTCTTAATAGTAATTAAACCATCAAATACTTCAGGAACTTCTAATTCGAATAAACGTTCTAAAAATTCAGGAGCAGTTCTTGATAAAATAATTACTGGAGAATTGTTTCTTAAATCAACTTTAGAAACAACAGCTCTAATAGAATCACCTTTTTTGAAATAATCAGAAGGGATTTGTTCAGTTTTAGGTAAGATTAATTCATTATCTTCATCATCTAAAACTAAAATCTCACGCTTCCAAACTTGGTAAACTTCACCTGTAATGATGTCACCAATTCTTTCTTTATATAACTTATAAATATGATCTTTTTCTAACTCCATGATTCTAGAAATCAAGTTTTGTCTTAAAGACAATACATTTCTTCTTCCAAAATCATCTAGTTTTAATTCTTCAGCTACATCTTCACCAACCTCAAAATCAGGTTCGATTTTTACAGCATCAGAAATTGAAATTTCTAAATTTGGATCTTCAACCTCACCGTCATAAACGATTTCTCTGTTTACCCAAATTTCTAAATCCCCTTTGTCTGGATTTATTATAATATCAATATGGTCGTCAGTACCATATTTCTTCTTCAACATAGAACGAAAAACATCCTCAAGGATACTCATCATTGTCTCTCTGTCAACATTCTTTAAATCTTTAAAGTCTGAAAACGATTCTATTAGTTCTAGCGCGTTCATATTAAAATGTAATTATAATTTTTGTTTCTTTTATCTCGTTCATTTTGAAAGTATGGTCTTCTTCAACCCATTCTTTCTTCTTTTTTCCTTCTAAACGTTTTTTATCACGTGTAGTAATAACAACTTCTTCTTCTGTTGCACTTTTAAGGATACCTTCAATTTTTCCACTTTTATAATTGTCAGCAGTTAAAGGTCTTAATTCTACAGCTTTTCCAATGTTTTTAATGTATTGTCTTAATACTTTAAATGGTTTTGAAATATCAGCAGAAGCTACTTCTATAGAAAAATCTTGTACTTCTCTGTCTAAGTTATTTTCTACGTTTTTACTTATTGCTATGCAATCAGTAATATCTACACCTCCATTTTCAGAGTCAAGTTCAATTACAATTTGATAGCTTGGTCCAATATTAATATCTACGATATAAACGTCAAGTTCCCTTTCCGCTATACGCTCATTGGCCAATTTCTCTACTATTTGTTTTGTTATCATTTCTAAGTACAAAAAGAGGGGACATTTTGTCCCCTCACACTGTTAATTCTTCAATTATGGTGCAAATATAAGATTTTTTTATTGTTTTGCAAATCTTTGCCTTGATTTTCAATCGTTTTATGTTTTATAACCTTGGTTTATAGTTAGATTTGTTTAAAATATTATCAAATGGATTCAGAAGACGGTAGAGTAAGAAAAAACATAGAAGTTGGTTTTGAGGTAGAAGTAGTTCAAAAGCATCATCAAAAATCTGGTGAATTAACTTGGGGAATAGTAAAGCGTTTATTAACAAATTCACCGAATCATCCGCATGGTATTAAAGTGTTGTTAGAAGATGGTATTGTTGGTAGGGTTAAGCTTGTTATAACTGATGATGAAGATTAATTAGTTCATTTATTTTATTTTTTGTAACATTTATAGTATTCTTATACTAACGGTTTAAGAGTTGAATGAATAAACGTTCTACTTTGAAATTTAAAAGATAATCCATTTAGATGAAAGAAAAAGAATTTCTTATTTTGATTGAAGCGCATAGTGGTATCCTATATAAAGTCTCCAGAATGTATATGGATAGTGAAGTTGACCAGGAAGATTTAAGACAAGATATTATTTTTCAATTATGGAAGTCGATAGACAAGTTTAAAGGTGACAGTCAGTTTTCTTCTTGGATGTATCGGGTAGCAATTAACACCTCTATTACTTTTTTTAAAAGGGATAAGAAACGGCCAGATAAGGCTGAAATTGACCCAAATTTGAATGTAGCAGATAACGTTGAACGGGATGAAAAAGAAAGTCAGTTAGCACATTTTTATAAGGCAGTTAAAATGCTAAATAAAATTGAAAAAGCAATTATTCTCTTGTTTATTGAAGGCTATTCTCATGATCAAATTGCTAAACAATTAGGATTGTCTAATGGAAACACAAGAGTAAAGTTAAATAGAACGAAACAAAAAATTAAAGAATTAATTAAAACACAAGGTTATGAATTTTGATACTATAAAAAAAGAGATGAACGACTCTGTAAATCAATTACCAAAAGATGAATTTAAAATTGATTTAAGTAAGGGGAAAAACAATCCAGTTCATATGATTAGAAGGAATATGAAAAAGGAAATGATATCTTCTTCAATAGTAATGCTGTTTTTTGTCTTTTATCCTCCAATTTTAGGTCTTAAAATGACTGCTTTAGAAAACTCTGCCTATATACTATTTATGGTGCTGTCTACAGTAATGATTCATTTATATATTATTAAATTAATTCGTTTCTTAAAGAAATCTTCTAGATTTGAATTGAACACCAAAGATTCAATAAAAGATTATATCTATGAAGTTAGATTAACGTTAGAGTCTTATAAATCTTATGTTATTGCAGCTATGATTTTACTACCTGTTCCTATTTATGCATTATTAAGTGCAGGCTCTCCATTGAATGGACCCAAAAGTTTAAATTTTGAAAAATGGTATACACTTCAGCTAAATTTTAATGAAGCTGTTATGCTAATCGTGTTTTATTTAATTTATAGTGTTGCTATGGTTTGGGTTACAAGATTCTGGACTAATTACCTTTACGGTAAGCATGTAACAGAATTGGAAAAAATCGTATCTGATCTAGATGCAGTTGATTAAATTAACTTTTTAAGTCTACAACATAAATAGGTTATGTTTTGGTGTTTTATATTTGGCGAGTTAATCGTAGAATAGTGTAAATTTGTTGTCTAAATAGTTCAGTTAACGTTTGAATTATTCATACCTTCAATTTTATATAAAAAAGTGCCAAAATAATGCTTATGAAAATATTACATACTGCCGATTGGCATTTAGGACACAGACTTCATGAACATTCACAAATAGAAGAGCAAGTCTTATTTTTAAATTGGATTGAAAGTTATATCATTGATGAAAAAATTGATATACTTTTAATTTCAGGTGATGTATTTGATACAGGTACGCCATCAAACCAAAGTTTAGAAATGTACTATAGTTTTTTAGTAAAACTAAATGCGACTGCTTGTCATACTGTTGTTATTACTGGTGGAAATCATGATTCACCTGGCACGTTAAATGCACCTAAACAATTATTGAATGCTTTGTCAATAAAAGTAGTTGGAAAAGCTACAGAGCATATTGAGGATGAAGTTTTTGAAATTGATTGTAATGGCGAAAAAGTTATAATTGGTGCAGTACCTTATTTAAGAGATCAAGATATAAGACGTGCTGTGGCAGGTGAATCTTTTGATGAGTTAACTGACCGCTATAAAAAAGCATTAACCAATCATTATAATGAGGTTGCTGAACATTGTAAAACTATAAATACAATTAATGCGCCTGTAATTGCTATGGGTCATTTATTCGCAATTGGTGGCTCAGTGTCAGACAGTGAACAAAACATATACGTTGGAACTTTAGGACATATTGGTGCAAAAGACTTTCCTGAAATTTTTGATTATATCGCACTAGGACACTTACACAGGCCACAAATTGTTGGAGGGAATACTAAAATTAGGTATTCTGGATCACCGCACATATTAGGGTTTAGTGAACTAAATTACGAGAAAGAAATTTTTATTTTAACCATTGATAATAATGAAATCAGTAACGTTGATAGTAAAATTGTACCACGTTTTAGGGAGTTTTATAGGTTAATTGGTTCAAAAGATCAAGTGGTTGAAGATTATAAAAATGTAATTTCTAATAGGTATGAATTAACTCCATTTGTTGAAATTGTGTTAGATGAGATTACGGCAATTGGAAATGATGAATTAAAAAAAGAAGCAGAACTTTATAAATTCGAAATTTTAAAAACGACATTAAAAAAGCAACGTAAACATATTGGAATTGAAGAACAATTAAAACATATTGAATCTATTAAAGAAGTGTTGCCTGAAAGTGTGTTTGAAATTAAATGTAAAGAACAAGGATTTGATTTGAAAGAAAATCCAGAAATTTGGGATGCTTTTAACGAAACATTACAAACCGTGAAAGAAGGGAATAGTAAAAATTAAGTTGACTATGAATGACACAACAAACCCTTTAATAGTTACGATAATAAGTATCCAAGTATGAAAATTTTAAAAGTAGAATTACAAAATATAAATTCATTAAAATCTGAAACACCCATTTTAATTGATTTTGAAAGTGAAGACTTTAAAGATGTTGGTTTATATGCCATTACTGGTGCAACTGGTGCAGGTAAAACTACAATTTTAGATGCCATCACGATTGCCTTATATCACAATGTGCCAAGGTTTAAAAACTCTAGAGATAAATCATTAGAAAATGTGGTGAGTTATGGTGCTAATAAAGCACACAGTAGAATTACTTTTGAAAATGACAATGAAATTTTTGAAGCCTTTTGGGGTATTAGATTAGCAACTAAAAAAGGAGTTAAGATAAAAAATCCTAAAGAGGAAGTCAGTCTAAAAAACTTAACGACTAATACAATCATCACATCTAATAAAAAAAGAGAATTGGTTGAAGCAATTGAGAATGTCACGCAATTAGATTATACTCAATTTTTAAGATCGGTATTATTAGCACAAGGTGAATTTGCCTCTTTTTTAACGGCTAAAGGTGCTGATAAAGGAAAGTTGTTAGAACAAATTACGGGTGAAGACATTTATAAAAGAATTGGATTTAGTGTTGCAGACAGAAAATCAAAAGAAGAGAAAGCATTAAATGAGTTAATGAGCACCATTAATTCGGATGATGTATTGACGGATGAAAAAAAGCAAGCGTTTGAACAAACAAAACAATTAAAACATAGCTTAATTAAAGACACTGAAAACAAATTAAAAGACCTTCAGCTTATTATTGATTGGTATAAAAAAAGTAAAAACTTAAAGGCTGATGAATTAAGCATTACAACTAAAAAAAGTAAGCTGTCTGAATTTGAATCAATCCATAAAGAACAACTCGACTTACTAGCCTTAAATCAAAAGGCAGAACCATTTAAAGAACTCATTCAAAACTTAAATAGATCAGACAAGGAAAGTGGTTCAAAAATTACCGCTTTAGAAAAGTTAGAGGAAGCGCTACAAGCATTACTCCCAAAAATTAAGTCATTAGAAACTTTAGATAAAATAAATACAGTTGCATTAGAAGAGTTTGAAATTGAATTAAAAATATGGCAGCCCAAATTTGATGAAATTACAAAACTAGATAGTCACATTAAGAATGAGGGTAATCAAAAAAAGGAGTCAAAAACTAATTTAGATAAAGTCACGCAAAGTATTGAAACCGTTCAAGCAAATGTAAAGTCAAACACTGAACTTAAACAAAGGTTATCAGCTGAGGTTGAAACGATTCAGTTAGAAACAACCAAACACGCGTATTTAAAATTAGTTGATGAGCAATTGTCTGAATGGACGAAAGATTTAATATCATTAAAACACCATAAAGAAACACTTAGTGAAGGTGAAAAATTCATAAAAACTAAGCAATTAGTAATTGAAAATACTCAAATAGAATTAAAATCTAAAACAGAAGTAGTAGGTGTTGAACATAAGAAAATTGAGGTACTAGAAATAGCTTTAAATCAAAGTTTAGAAAAATTGAAAGTCAATGCATCATCTGATTTAATGACTAAAAAAGATGTTTTAGTTAAAAAGGAAGTGAGTTGGAATACCTTTCAGCAACTGTCTGACTTATATTTTAAATTAGATAAAGACTTAGTTCAAAACCAAAAAGATAGTGAAACTTTAGGTGTTAATTTAGAAAAAACAATTCAAAAACTTAGTGTCCTTTCAAAAGATGTTGAAATGCAAGACGTAGCTGTAGTAGATGCCGAAAAGATACTAGACTTAGAGAAAAGTATTAAAAGCTATGCGTCCGATCGTCAGAAATTGAAAGCTGGAGATGAATGTGGGCTGTGTGGTTCAACTGAGCATCCTTTTGTAAATGAATATAGACAAACTGATGTTTCAAAATCAGAACTTAATCTTGAAAATAGAAAAATAAAACTTAAACAATTAACGGAATCAAAACAATTAGAATCGGAAAATAAAGTAGCGTTAGAAACAACTAAAATTAGTTTAAATAAGTCGAAAATTGAGATTGAAACTCAAATTTTAGACACGACTGATAAAGCTAAATTAGTAGCTGTTGATTGTGAAATTACTAATTCATCAAAGATTAAAATTGAATTAAATTTAATAAAATCTGGACGAATTACTTTAGATGCTGATCTTAAAACTGAAACTGAATTAAAAAGTAAAAAAGACGAATTACTACTACAGTTTGCCAAGCAAAAAGATGCAATTAATCTTATAAAAGGAAATGTGGCTACCTTAAACGAGAAGTTGAAGAATAATACTGAAGCTCTAAATTTAAGGTTAAAGTCGGTAGAAGATTCAACTCAAATTTGTAACGTATTAGAAACTGAATTAACGCCAAAAATAGAAGGATTTAATTATAAAATGCCATTAATTAAGGAGGCTGATTTATTTATTACCGAAATTGAAAAAAGTATAACTAATTATCATTTAAGCTTAAAATCATTAGAAGATAAAAAGGCAAAATTATTGGTTCTGAATACTGAATTAGTAAATGACAATGCTCAATTTATTGAAAAGTCTAAAGCGAAAAATGAGGTATTAAAACTAATCACTAAAAATGAGGAGGAAATTAAAGTAGCGACTGAAAAACGTCATTTGATTTTACCAAATACGATATCTGTTGATGACAAAAGACTAAGTTTACAGAGTCAAAAGCATAAAATTTCAGAACAATTAAAGACGAACAAAACTGAATTACAAGATGTTTTAAGTACCAAAACAAAACAGGATACTTTAACCATTCAAATCACATCTGAACATACTAAATTAAAGACAGAAATTGAAACGTTAACTAAAAGTCTAAACAAGAAATTAATAGACAGTGACCCGATAGCTATCGGATTCAATTCAAAGCAAGATATTGAATCGGCATTATTAAACAATTCTGATAAGGAAAATTTCACAAAAAACAAAGATTACATAAAAGAGGAAAACATAAAAATTGAAACATTAACCTCAGAACACACTAAAGATAGTGATGCTTTAAACAAATCAAAAAACTTTAAAATTGATGAGGTAGACATTACAGAACGATTAATAAAATTAGACCTTGAACAAAAAACACATTTGTTAGTACTTGGTGAAATAAAAGAAGCGTTTAGAAAAGACAAAGAGATTAGAGATAGAAATGAAGATATTTCAGTAAAAATTGATGCGCAAGCAGAAATTGTTAAAGTTTGGAAACAATTATTTGAATTGATTGGAAATTCTAAAGAAGCGTTTAACATCTATGTACAACGTTTAACATTAAAGAATTTATTAAAATTAGCAAACTCGCATTTGTATCAATTAAATAAGCGTTATTCATTACAAATGAGTGAGACTTATAAGGCAGGTGAGGAATTAAACTTTAATTTAATTGACCATTACCAAACAGATCAGTCAAGATTGGTGGACACATCAAGTGGGGGAGAGAAATTTATTATCAGTTTAGCCTTGGCGTTAGGTTTGTCAGATTTAGCCAGTAAAAATGTAAAAATCGACTCCTTATTTATTGATGAAGGTTTTGGAACTTTGGATAATAACACCTTAGAAACTGTAATTGCAACTTTAGAAACGCTACAATCTCAAGGTAAAAAAATTGGAATCATCTCTCACGTAGAAAACTTAAAAGAACGTATTCCAACTCAAATTCAAGTCACTAAAAAAAGTAATGGTGTAAGTGTTGTAGATATTGTGTATTAACCATTATATTTAACTTATGAAATCCTTAATAGAATTATTACATAAAGCCGAGATTGAATTATCAAAATGGTCTGGTGGTTATTCAGCTGAATATCTTTCAGCTGAAGAGTTTCATAGTGATCTAAAGGATAGAATAACAAGATTAGAAAAAGGTGATAATAGTGTAATTGAAGAATTATGGGTTTGGTTTGCTCCAACTTGTCAATGGGATGATTTTGTTGGTGATGTTAACTTAGGAAATCTAATATTTGAAAAATTGAATGAGATAAAAAAAGATGGAATTTAAAGAAATATTTCTGTAAACGTAAAACAAACCCAATGACAACAAATAAAATATTCTACACATCAGGTTATCAAAAAGACAACATTGATATAACTGGTATTACAAAAGCCATTAGCGACATTCAATATATGGATGATGAACATGGTGCCTTTTGGGTTTCAGTTGAAGTTGATGATTACGAAAATGTAATTGAAGCCAGTAAAACTTTAACGATTTGGATTCAAATAGAAGATGAAGCCTATGATTTTCAAGCACCTAATTGGGATGACGTTCAAGCGTTATATGAAATGCTATTGAATGGTCAGTTTGATGAAATTAAAAAGATTGTAAAGTGATTTTAGCCATATCTTTATTAGCTTTTATAATTTGTTGGTTAGCTTTAATGGTGAATTTTATAATTATGGCTTTCACTAAGTCTAAATTGAATAAAGGATTAAAGAAAAGACTCCCAAAAGTAAGACGTAATTTGAACATGCAAGATTCAAATTTTTCGTTTTCTCATGTGAAATCTAGTTCAATCGATTTAATTAAAATGTTTTTTAATTTTGGTTCGAAAGAAGGTTCAACAATCTATTATAATAATTTTGTAGATGTACAAGCTATTGTAGATTCGAAAGATAATGAGTTAAAACGATTACTCAATAAATCAATTAGAGTGACAAGTCGGTTTGTTAAAATTTGGATTGTAATGGTAATTTCATTGCTATTAGCCGTATTAACTTGGCCAAACTAATAATCAAATACTAAACCCCTTTTTTAATCATCTTAGTTAACTTAATCACTAAATCGGTGAATAGTATTTTGGGATTAGCGTTACGCTCAATGTGATAGTAAGACTGGTTAAACTCGTCAGAAATTTCAGTAATATTTTGGTTGTTAATGAAACGGGCAAATTTTACTAAAAATGCTTTTTCATCATCACGTAAATTCGTTAATTCGTCACCAGTGTAGTTTGAAATTAAACACTCTCTAAAAATATGTAACCCATATTTAAAAAAGTTCTTTTGATTTTCTCTACCTAATCCAGCTAATTCATCAGCTACGTCCATTAATTTTAAGGCATCAATCGCATAAGCGGCACGCATTAATTTAACAAATATGTCAAAATAAATGTTGTGAGATTCGTCACCCTGAATCATATTAATGGCCTCAGCAATATTTCCTTCCGACAAATTAGCAATCGACAAAGCATTGTCATCAGTTGTATTGTAAGCTTTCTTTAAATACTTAACTACTGCTTCATTCTCTAACCTTGGTACTTTAATAATTTGCGTTCTCGAAATTATAGTCGGTAAAATGGTTTCAATTGAATCGCATAATAATAAGAAAACCGTTTGTTCTGGTGGCTCTTCTAAAATTTTCAATAATTTATTTGCCGACTGATTATTCATCTTTTCCGGCAACCAAATAATCATTATTTTATACTTATTACTGTATGACTTTATAGACAGTTTACGTAGAATCTTTTCACTTTCTTTTACCCCAATCTGCGCATTTTTTGTGTCTTCATCCGTATGGCTTTGCCAATTATTTAAATTAAAATAAATTGACTTGTCTAAAAATGAATTCCATTCCTTTCTGTAATCATCAGACACTTCAACGTGCTTTGATTTAACAACAGGATAAACAAAATGAACATCTGGATGCGAATTGTGTTCAATCTTAGTACAAGAGGGACATTTACCACAAGAATCTGTTTTGGTTGGGTTTTCACACAACAAAAATTGTGAAAAAGCAATCGCCAAAGGTAACTTCCCAGAACCCTCAGGCCCTAAAAACAATTGCGCATGACTAACACGGTTGTGTTTAACCTCATTGATTAAAAACTGTTTTGTTTTGTCTTGTCCAACTACTTTTGAAAACTGCATAATTATTTGTTGCCTCAAATATAATTATGAATAATGGAAATAGTGTGTTTTGTAGTTAATTTTATTAAAAACTAAATATATATTTACCTTTGGATTCAAAATTGTAGTAACCAAAATACATAAATCACAGTTATATATAATATGAAATTAATCTATCTTATAATCTTCATGGCATCTTTTGGGAGTTTTGCTCAATTAGAAACTTCAAAATTAACCCACGATTTTGGTGATTTATATGACAACGCGCCAAGCTATTATGACTTTAAATTTAAAAATAACAGTGCCGCAGTAGTCTTTTTGTTAACGGTAGACAAGCCAAGAGAAGTAAACTATATTCACACTAAAAAAATTATACAACCTGATAGTACTATACTGTTGAGGTTAAAAATTGACGATAGAATAAAAGGTAAATTTAAATATAAAGTAGATTTGTTTTTTAGTAATTCTAATACGCCCACAACACTAACTTTAATGGGTAATGTAAAACAAAAAAGCAACAATCAATTAACAGATTGTCCCGACTTTAATGCCCCGCGCCCAACCAATGGTTTAGCACAATTTGAAGTTACTATAAAAGTAATCGACAGTCTAACTGGCAAACCCATAAAAAAAAGTAAAGTATACTTAGTAAACGGTAATACCCTTGTAGGTGACTATTATACAAATGGATATGGTATTATTCATAAGTCAATTCCCCTTGGTTATTATTTTATTTCGGCTCACAAAAGGAAATACTTTTCAAACAATTTTGAAGGCTATATCAACTATGAAAATAATTATATTGAAATTGCATTAAGTCAACCGCAAAAAGTAGAGCCGATTATAACGCCAACACAGACTCCTGTTTTAGTAGTGAATGAACCAATTCAAAATATTGAGGTTAATGATTCAATAGCGACTATGATTGAACCAGAACCAGAAGTTGCTACAGTTCCTGAACCTATTAATGAACCAATAGTTAATACGCCAACACAAGCAGAGTTTGATAAATTACCAGCAGACAATTTTGACGACAATTACTATTTGCCAAATAACATTGTATTTATTGTAGATGTGAGTACATCAATGAAATATAAAGGTAGAATTGAGCTCTTAAAAAAATCAATGATTAAGTTAACTAATGTATTAAGGCCACAAGATCGTGTCTCTTTAATATCCTATTCAAGTACCTATACCATTTTATTGGAAGATGTGTCGGGTGAAAATAAATCTACAATCATAGACAAGGTTAATAGTGTAGTCGTGAGTGGTTTCACAGATGGAGGAGAAGCAATTAAACAAGCTTATATTTTAGCCAATAAATCATATATTGAAGGTGGTAATAATCATATATTTATGGTGACTGACGGTGCATTTAATAGAGGACAAACTAGGTATAAGCGTGTTATAAAAAACAACTTTAAAAAAAGAGATATTAAATTTACAATGGTTGGTATAAAAACAACTAAAAGTGTTGATGAAAGTATGAAAGAAATGGCTACGTTTGGTGGCGGAAGGCATCTTAAAATTATGATAGAGAAAGATGCAAACGAAAAACTATTTAAAGAAATCAAACGTACTTCTGCAATAGATATTAAGGATTAATTTTTGGATGTCTTATTTTAAATAAAAAGATGTAATTTAGATTAAATTACATACGATTTACATTAATTTACACTGTTTTTATGGTATAAAATGGATTTCACTCTACATTTATAAAACATTTAAAAATATAAATTATGAAAAATAAAGCTATTAATGTATTGATTGCTGTATTTCTAACATCATTTACATCCTGTTCGCAAAACAGTACGGCTGTGGCATCAGATGATTCAGAAAATCAAGCAACAGTAAAGGCAACAGTTCAGCCCGAGCCACATAGATATGGTGGTTGGTATTGCCCTGATAATTTAAATGGATTTCCACCAGTAAATATTTCAGATTGGAAAAATGTCCCCGTTATTAATGGACGATTAGCTACAAAAGAGGAAACGCAAACAGAAGCGTCTTTAATCTTTGTGGATGTAGAAAAATATCCTAAAGCCAAAACATTAGACATGACCATGCCTAAATTGGCAACTACGTTCAATTACTCAACTAACCGAGAAGAATATATTATTCTTATACAAGGTTTAAATATTGACAACGATTCAATTGTTGGTTTTCGTTATTTAAATGGTGGAAATGGAAGTGCGAGATTAAGTGATGTTAAATTGTTATCTAACACCGAAATTAATACCGTTACAACCTCAAAGTTTGTGACACTTAATATTGATATTGCAGCTGTACCAACTAAAGTTTGGGAAGTGTTAACCAAAAATGAAAGCACAAAAGTATTACAACCAATTTTTGATAAAAACAATACCATAAAAGCAGGTTGGAAGGCAACGTCAAACGTTAACTTTAAGTATCCAAATGCTGGTTTATTAATGGCTGGATTTGCTGATATGCTTTACGGTAGTTATTACATTCAAAATGACTATTCGTATTTAAATTATAGCGAAAAATTCTTCCTTGCCGAAAACCAGGAATCAAGACATACAGAGTTAAAAATTGTATGTGGTCCTTTTGCTACTGATTATGAAGCTCAAAAAGCCATATTAACTGAATGGGCTCAAAAGGTGAAAATCTTGAGTGAAATTAAATAGTTAGGTCACATACTTTACCAAAATAAAAAAACAGAACAGGTTTAAATATTAATCTGTTCTGTTTTTTTACGTCATAAAATTATTTATTTAATAATGTAAAGTACTGATGTTTATGGTGTAGTAGTGTGTTTTTCAGATCGTATATTGTGTTTATAAAAAAATAAACTCAATTATTTGTACCAATCGGTCTATTTGTTTTTATATTTGCATTATGTATTTGAAACATAATAGAGAAAAAGTCATTCAAAAGGGTGTAGAATTATTTTGGTGTAAAGGGTATAGTAATCTCGGCGTACAAGAAATATGTAAAGAAACTGGTATGGCTAAGGGAGCCTTTTACAATGCTTTTAAAAGTAAAGAAAACTTTTTACTTACTTGTATAGAGACTTATGGTGTTATGAATGTAAGTTACTTAAATTCGCTATTAACTGATGACAAAAAAAAAGCAATTGACAATTTATTAACTATGTACGAAAGTATGCTGTTAAGACAACCAAGTAAAGGTTTTAATGGGTGCATGATGAATAATATGATGTCAGAAGTTGGTAATAAGAATGACACAATTAGTGAAGCAACAACATTTGCTTTTGACAATCTATTGAATATAATTGAACCTGTTATCCAACTGGCCCAAAAGGAGGGTGACATTTCATCATCTTTAAATTCTAAATCAGTAGCTGAGTTAATTCATACTACATTTTTTGGCGTATTGACTAGAGCTAAAAGTACAAAAGACAATCAAATAGCAATATCAACAATGACTTTGCTTATTAAATCTTTAAAAACTATATAATTATGACAACTATCTCAAGAGAAATTAAAATTACCAAATCAAAAGAAGAGGTTTGGAACGTAATAGCAAACTTTGGAGACATCTGTCATGGAAGTCCAGGTGTGTTGAAATCATACGTTACATCAGATCAAAAAGATGGTATTGGAGCTACGCGTCACTGTGACTTTACAATGATGGGTGCAACGGTAGAAGAAAAAATTATTGAATGGAAGGATGGAGAATCCTTAGCTATTGAAGTTTATGAATTCAAAAAGTTACCAGGTATAAAATCCATGACAGCACATTTTAAGGTACGAACTGAAAATAATGAAACTATTTTACGTGCAGATCTTAAATACGACATGAAAAATGTTCTTTTTGACATGATGAATGCTATGATGATGAAAAAGATGAATACTACTAATTGGAATGCTGTATTGGCTGGACATAAAAAATATATTGAAACAGGAGAACGTGTGGTTCAAAAAACAGTTCTTGAATTAGATAAAGTAATTGAGTTAAATTAACAAATCATTTAGATAGGAAGTTTATTAAGTGTTTTTCTTAACGTAAAACTGAAAATCAATATGTTAATGTAAAGATTGTTGAACTAGTATTTGGTTTAATAGCTCTTATTGCTTTTGTGAAATATAGAGAAAATAAAATAAATACATAAAATATATTATGTCTGAAATGAAAACAATATTAGTGCTAAATGCCATTATCAATAAAGAGAATATGGCTGAATTACCAACTTATTTAGGCGGAGTTATGCCAATTTTCGCTAAACATGGAGGTAAGTTAATTGGAAAATATAAAACGGTACAACAATTAGCTGGAGAAGAAAGCCCAGAAATAATTGCGATACACGAATTTCCAAATGCTGAAGTAATAAACAACATGATTAATGGAAATGATTTTGAAGCCTTTGCAGATCTTAGAGCAAAGGTTTTCACAAAATTGAATATGGTGATTTGTAATGAAATGTAAAAGGTGAATTGACTATTGTTAACCAAGTATTTGTTTTACCAAATGGTGGACAGGGAAATAGTAATACTATCGATTATTATGAATTAAGAGTAAATGCGGAAGGTGCTTTTAAAAACAACTTCATTGATATGAAGTATACAGAAGAATCAAAATATACTGGAGATACTGAATTTACAATAAGTAAAACAGGTCACTTTGGTATTTCAAAAAAATAAGCTTAGCAATAAGTGAACAATAAAAAAGGGCGTTGAAAAAATAAATTTCAACGCCCTTTTTAATTTAATCAATTTTATTTACAAAGGAATATTCCCGTGTTTTTTCTTAGGTGTATTTACTACTTTGTTTTTAAGAATATCAAACGCTCTAATTAATTTTTTACGTGTTGTATGTGGTTCAATTACTTCATCCACATAACCATGTCTAGCTGCGTTGTAAGGGTTAGCAAATAATTCAGCATATTCAGCTTCCTTTTCAATTAATTTAGCGGCTGGATCAGCTGCTTCGCTAATTTCTTTTCTGAATATAATTTCAGATGCACCTTTAGCTCCCATTACAGCAATTTCTGCAGAAGGCCAAGCAAAATTCATATCAGCACCAATATGTTTTGAATTCATTACATCATAAGCACCACCATAAGCTTTACGTGTTATAACTGTTACTCTTGGTACAGTCGCTTCACAGAAGGCATATAATAATTTTGCGCCATTATTAATAATTCCATTCCATTCTTGATCTGTTCCTGGTAAGAATCCAGGTACATCCTCAAGTACTAATAAAGGAATATTAAAAGCATCACAAAAACGAACAAATCTTGCCGCTTTATTAGAAGAGTTATTATCTAAAACACCAGCTAAATAAGCAGGTTGATTAGCAACTACACCAATACTTTTACCAGCCATTCTTGCAAAACCAACCACAATGTTTTGAGCATAATTTTCATGAACTTCATAAAAACTATCAGCATCTACCAAACCATTTACAACATCTTTAATGTCATAAGGTTGATTTGGATTGTCTGGAATAATTGAATCCAACTCTAATCTTGTTTCATCTTGTGGTTCATAAGCCATTCTTGGAGCTTGTTCTTCACAGTTTTGAGGAATATAAGACAATAGTTTCTTTAAGTCTTTAATACATTTTAAATCATTTTCAACTGAAAAGTGAGTCACACCAGATTTTTCAGAATGAGTTGAAGCACCACCTAATTCTTCAGCAGTTACTTCTTCATGCGTTACGGTTTTAACAACACTAGGTCCTGTTACAAACATAAATGAAGTGTCTTGAACCATGTAGATAAAATCAGTTAATGCAGGAGAGTAAACAGCACCACCAGCACAAGGACCCATGATTGCAGATAATTGCGGAATGACACCTGAGGCTTGCGTATTTCTGTAAAAAATATCAGCATAGCCACCAAGTGATACAACACCTTCTTGAATTCTTGCTCCACCAGAATCATTCAAACCTATAAATGGAACGCCATTTTGTAAAGCCAAATCCATTACTCTACAAATTTTTTGAGCGTGTACTTCAGCTAAAGAACCTCCAAATACAGTAAAATCTTGTGCAAACACATAAATTGGTCTTCCATTAACATTTCCATACCCTGTGATTACACCATCTCCTAAAAATTTTTGTTTTTCTAATCCAAAATTAGACGAACGGTGTGTGCTAAACATTCCGATTTCTTCAAAAGAGCCTTCATCTAGTAATAGTGAAATTCTTTCTCTAGCCGTTAATTTCCCTTTTTTATGTTGAGATTCAATTCGTTTTTCTCCTCCACCTTTTAAAGCTTCTTGAATTTTTGAATTTAAAATATCTGTTTTTGATGACATATCCTTATAATTTGAGCTATAAAGTTACTATTTATTATCCTTTTTAGGTTTTAATTTCAAAAAAATCTAATTCTAATTTGATTTACCTACCTTTGCGCTATCTAAAATAAACAAACTGTGACTTTTAAAGATTTAAACTTAAACAATCCCCTTCAAAATGCATTAGCAGAAGAAGGATATATTTATCCAACACCAATTCAGGTTGAAGCCTTACCTATTATTCAATCTGGTAAAGATGTTATTGGTGTAGCACAAACAGGTACAGGTAAAACCTTTGCCTATTTACTACCAATAATTAAGAACTTGAAGTTTTCTGAACAAAGACAACCGAGAGTATTAATTCTTGTGCCAACCAGAGAATTGGTTGTTCAAGTAGTTAAACAAATCGAAATGTTGACTAAATATATCTCGATAAGATATCTAGGTGTATATGGTGGAACAAATATTAATACTCAAAAACAAAAAGTTTATGATGGTGTTGATATTTTAGTAGCAACACCAGGACGTTTATTGGATTTAACTTTAACAGGTAATTTACGTTTTAAATCTTTACAACAATTAGTGATTGATGAGGTTGATGAAATGTTAAACTTAGGGTTTAGAACTCAATTGACTAATATTTTAGATATTTTACCGGAAAGAAGACAAAATTTAATGTTTTCAGCAACATTAACTGAAGATGTTGATAATTTAATTCATTCATTTTTTAATTCACCTATAAAAATTGAAATCGCAGCAACTGGAACACCATTAGAGCTTATTATTCAAAAAGCATATCATGTTCCTAACTTTTATACTAAAATTAATTTATTAGAACATTTATTACAAGATGACAAGATGTCGAAAGTCTTAATTTTTGTAGATAATAAAAAGTTAGCCGATAGATTAGCCGAATACCTGCAAGAAAAATATGGTGAAGTAACAGGTGTTATTCACTCTAATAAATCTCAAAACTTTAGATTACGTTCTATTGAAAAATTTGATGATGGTACAAACAGAATTTTGATTGCTACTGAATTAATTGCCCGTGGAATTGACATTACTGATGTAACACACGTGATTAACTTTGATACACCAACAATTGCTGAAAACTATATGCACAGAATTGGTAGAACTGGTCGTGCAGATAAAGAAGGTGTTGCCATTACATTTATCAATGAGGTTGAGGAAGAGTATCAAGAGATGATTGAAACTTTGATGAATCAAAAAATCCCAATGTTTGAAATTCCTGAAGAAGTTGAAATCTCAAATAAATTTACTGATGAAGAGCGTCCAAATCTAATGGATAAGCATTATTTAAAAGTAAATGCTCATTCTTCAAAGTCTGGTAGTGGATTACATAAAAAGAAGGCAAAAAACAGTAAAGTAAATCTTGGAGGTTCTTACAAACGTACAATTAAAGAAAAGTACAAAAAACCAAAAACAAGAAGTGCTAAAACCAAACGTAACTATTAAAAATTAGACTAAAAGGATTATTAATTTAGTGAAATATCAAATACTTGATCAATTTCTAAAATTAATAATCCTTTTATAGTTCTATCCGGATGTATTTCGGCAATCCATTCTTTGGCAATTTCATAAAGTTTATCTACCGTTAAGTATTTAACATTAGCTTTTACCTGAAAGCCTTTAGTACCATTCCAAAATGTAAGCGCTACTTTTGGATTATTTAAAAAGTTTGATTTTGTTTTTTGAAAAATAATCAATCAACCATATCTTACCCTCAACAACTTTTATTGTAGAAACTGGAATAACGTAATTTGATTATCAAATGATGTCGCTAATGCTTTTTAAGTAGCTTTGATAAGGCTTTGTTTAATGGTTTTTATTAAAAATTATATAAAATGTTTATTACAAAAATAAGCATCATAACTCCTAAGAATTATGATGCTCATCATTTGTTATATTTTACTCAATTTTATTTAACCCTCACAACTAGCACACTCTTTCTTTTGTTTGAATTTTTGTGCAGCATTCATACTGTGTTGGTAATACATAGATTTAACACCCAATCTCCATGCTGTAACATAAATATCATTTAATTCCTTTACGGGCATGTCAGGGTGTACCATAACGTTTATAGATTGACCTTGATCAATATGGTTTTGTCTATTTGCCGCTTGGTAAACAATATCTTTTTGATCTAGTTCAGGATAAGTTTTAAATACACTTTTCTCATGGTCAGTTAAACAATCTAATTGTTGAACAGATCCATCATAGTCTCTTATGCTTTTCCAGTTAGCAACTGTATTTTCACCTTTCTCTTCTAATAAATCAATTAAGAAAGGATTTTTAATAGTTGTTTTAATCTTAGCAATATCTTTCACATAACTGTTTGACCAAATTGGCTCTATTCCTTGTGAAACCTGTCCTAAGATAAATGCAGATGATGTTGTAGGTGCAATTGCATTTAAAGTAGTATTACGTCTACCGTAACCCTTTAATACTTTTGGTTCACCGAACATTTTAGCTAGTTCTTTTGAAGCATCATATGATTTTTCTTTTATTACTTTAAATATTTCACTATTTAATGAATAAGCTTCAGCACTATCAAAGGCATGCATTTTAGATTGTAACAATGAATGCCAACCTAAAGCCCCTAAACCTAAAGCTCTATTTTCTTTAGCAAAATTGTAAGCTTTTTCCATGAAGTTAAAAGTCATTTTATCATCACGGTCATCAGAATCTCTAAATACTTCAAGTTTTGTAATGAATTCTTCCATTACAGCATCTAAAAAGTATGTTAATGTTTCAACTGCATCAGTATCTTTCCACTTATCATAATGTAATAAGTTAATCGAAGATAAACAACATACGAATGACCAATCATTATTAGATGGTAACATAATCTCAGTACATAAATTTGAACCTAAAATCTTTAAGTTTTTATCTTTATATACATCAACCGTATTATTGTTTACTGTGTCAGAAAAGAAAATATATGGATAACCAATTTCACTTCTACGTTGTAAAACTTTAGCCCAAGTATTTCTTTTGTCTTTATCGCCATCAATCATTGCTTGCATCCATTTGTCACTAACAGTAACACCATGCGTTAATTCTTGAATTGCGTTTCCTTCTGTCCCAATTTCTAAAAATTCTTTAATGTCAGGATGATCAATAGGTAAATATGGTGCAAAACGTCCACGTCTAATAGAACCTTGACTCACAACATCAACCATTTTTTCAAACAGTTGCATAATGTGTACAGATCCAGATGAACTACCATTATTGCTAATATCAGCCCCTCTATGTCTTAAGTTTCCAAAATATCCAGATGTACCACCACCTAATTTAGACATCATTCCAACTTCAGATTGTGTATATAAAATATCACCCATATCATCAGCTACGCTTGACCCAAAACAGCTAATTGGTAAACCACGTTCTTTTCCAAAGTTTGACCATACTGGAGAAGATAATGAATAATAACCTTCAGCCATATAACCATAAAATTTTTCGGCAAAACCGTCAATTTTAAGAATACTTTCAGCATGTTTAGCAATCTCCATTATTCTTTCTTCAGGAGTTGTTCCTTCAGTTAAATAACCAGCTTCTAAAAACTTTTTACTGTTAGGTGTTAACCATTTAATATCTGGCTGCTCTGACAAAATTCCTCTTGCTTCTTCTCTAGCCTTAACTAATTTATCATAATTAGCTGCTGTAGTCTGTTGTTCTGTTGTTTGGGTTGTCATATGCTTAAAATAAATCGTCTCCTGTGATACTTCTAGTTCTTTTACTGTAGTTAATTGATCTTTTTACAAAGAAATCGCCATGCTTGGTTCCGATTATCTCATCATCAAACCATTCGGTCTCTTTTAGTAAATTCTCATCTACGGTAAATATTTTTTCAATTCCAATACTTTCTAATGAGTTATTGAATCTGTTTTTTATAAATTCATTAATAACATCTTTTGGTAAAAAGTCTAATTCTCCTTCTTCAAATATCCAATCAATGATTTTACTTTCTGACTCATAAGCCTCTTTACATGTTTCTTGAATCATTTTGTTATAATCATCATCAAACCATGTTGGGTTTTCTTTTTTAATAATGTTTATCACATCAATTCCAAAATCACCATGTATTTGCTCTTCTTTTGAAGTAGCCTCTACTACATTAGATATTCCTTTAAACAAGTTTTTATGCTTGTTAAATGCCATAATTATTAAAAACTGAGAGAATAAAGATACATGCTCAATAAATAAAGAAAATAATAATACTGATTCAGCATATTCTTGATTGTCTTCACTCTTTGCATTTTTTAAAGCTGTTTCCAAATAATGAACACGTTTCATTATTACAGGTTTTTTCTTTAAATTTTTGAATTCTTCATTAAATCCTAATATTTCTAGTAAATGTGAATATGCATCTTGATGACGTACTTCACTTTCAGAAAAAGTAGCGCCAACAGAACCAATTTCTGGTTTTGGCATTTTTTGAAAAATATCTCCCCAAAATGTTTTAACAGCTACTTCAATTTGTGAAATTGCCAACATTGCATTTTTAATTGCATTTCTTTCTGAATCGTTTAAGGCAGTTTTATAATCTTGAATATCACTTGTGAAATTAAATTCAGAATGAATCCAATATGAATGTCTAATTGCGTCAACATATTCATTTAACTCAGGATATTCATAAGGTTTTAATGAAATTCTTTTTTCAAAGATATTAGTATCACGACTTCTTGCTTGTTCAAGTCTGTAAATAATATAAGCCTTAGCAACATCATGGAAACTGTCCATCAATTTATCTTCAACTATATCTTGTACTTGTTCAACAGTTGGTATATAATCAAAATCATTTGACTTCCTTTCTAATAATACTTGGTACACTTGATCAGAAATAGTTTCAGCATCTTGTCTGTCACCATGTTTTACAGATAACATTGCTTTTTCAATAGCATACGTTATTTTATCCAAACTAAATGTAGTGGTCAGGTTATCCCTCTTTCTTATATTAATAATTGACATTTGGCGTTTTTATAATGTTATAAAAGAAAATTTGCAGAAATCACATCATTTTTTTGATGTTGCAAATCAACTTTAACAAAGAAAATAAAATATTGAAATAAAACAACAAAAAATCAATCAGAGTTGTTAACAAAAAAAAAACTTATTAAAAATTTAGATTGTTAATAAGTACGTAATCCTTTGTTTTATCGACTGTAAGGTTAGTTTTATCGAATTTAATACAAAAAAAGGTGTGAAAAATAAATGAAAAAAGACTTGCATTATTGCCATGCCTTGTCAGTGTTGGATTTATCAATTTTTGAGATTAAAAATTGTGATAAGTGGCAAATAAAATATTAGAATATTTTTAACGAATTATATAATTTCAAGTGAAATTATTTTGATAAACTTACATAAAATGTATTTTATTACACAATAATCACTTCATTTAATAGTAAAAATATTAAGCTTGTTTTATTGTGTAAGCCAGATAATTAATAAAATAATCGTCTTAAAAGAGGATTTGTTTTTAGAATAAACCGTTAATTTCAGCATCAATTGCATTGATAATTTTTCCTAAATCATCAGCATCTTCTAAAAAATTGTTGTTATCTACATCAATAACAATTAATTTTCCTTTGTCATAAGTAGATATCCAAGATTCGTAACGTTCATTTAATCTTTTTAAATAATCTAAACGAATACTCTCTTCATAGCTTCTTCCTCTTTTTTGAATTTGATTAACTAATTTAGGAACACTTGCTTTTAAATAAATTAAAACATCAGGTGCTGAAATAAATGATTCTAATAAGTTAAATAATGAGAAGTAATTTTCAAAATCACGCGTTGTCATTAACCCCATTGAATGAAGGTTTGGCGCAAATATATAAGCATCTTCATAAATAGTTCGATCCTGAATTACACTATTGGTTGCAGATTTGATGTCTTGAATTTGTGTAAACCTACTGTTTAAATAATAGACTTGTAAATTAAATGACCAACGTTGCATATCTTCATAGAAGTCATTTAGGTATGGGTTTTGTTCAACATCTTCAAAATGAGTATCCCAACCATAATGTTTAGATAAAAGCCTTGTTAATGTAGTTTTTCCTGCTCCAATATTACCTGCTATCGCTATATGCATAATTCAAAAATTTTAAGAACTCTAAAAGTATAAAATAAATTGATAATCATTTCATTTTTGAACAGTTCTTTTATTAACAATTTAAAATCTTAGCTTTGCAGCAATGAAAAATGAAACAAAATCTTGGTTAATGCTAATAGGACTCTCAATTGTTTGGGGTAGCTCTTTTATATTAATGGAAAAGTCTATGCATCCTGAAAAAGGAATTAATGCTTTTACACCTTACCAAGTTGGGTCTTTACGTATTCTAATTGCCTCATTAGTTTTGTTACCTGTTGCTTTAAATAATTTATCAAAATTTAAAGGGAAAAATATTCCACTATTTATTATTGTAGGTTTAGCGGGTAATTTTATTCCTTCATTTTTATTTCCAATTGCCGAAACTGGTATTCAGTCATCATTAGCTGGTTTGTTAAATATGGGAACTTCATTATTTATTGTAATCCTATCACTATTCTTTTTTAAGTCAAAAATCACTAGACTTCAACTATTTGGTTTTTTAACTGGTAGTGTTGGGTTATTCTTAATTGTTTCAAATCAAATAGATATAGGTGAAAATAGTTTATCTCATTCTATGATTGCCTTGTCTGCTACTGTGTTTTATGCTATAAGTTTAAGTGTTATTAAATTCAAATTACAGCATGAAAAACCATTAGTTATTACTTCTTTAGCTTTTTTTAGTATGTTAATTCCTGCAATTATTGCTTGTTTTATAACAGATGCTTTTGTGGTACTAACAGAGCCAGGCGTAATTAAAGGCTTACCATATTTAGTTACCTTATCAGTTATTGGTACTGCATTGGCTGTCTTGGTGTTTAATTATTTAATTGTTATTTCAACACCTTTATTTGCTTCTTCTGTAACTTATATTATTCCAGTTGTCGCTTTGTTTTTTGGTATAATTGATGGCGAAAAATTTGAATTAACAAATATCTTTTGGATGATTTTAATTTTTACTGGAGTCTATCTTATGGGAAAGAAAAGTAAGTAAATTAAAGACTGAATTATTCAAATAGATTAATAGAGGTTTCAATATTTATTATCTGATTTGTGGCATGTAATAAATACACTTGGATATAAAAAAAGCTAATTCAGTTGAATTAGCTTAAATATTATTTTGAGAAATCTTCTTCTTCAAAGTCTTCTTCTTCATCAGGGTCAGTAACATTATCATCATCTTCTCCGTCTTCTGTGTCAGTATCAGTTGTATTGTCATCCGAATCACTATCATTAATTGATGTAATGTCGTCAGCATCTCTTGTAAATGAATCACTATCGCTAAAAGACTCAAAGCAATTAATGTTTTTATTTTCTTGATTAACTGGCATTATTATCTCTTTCTCACAGGCGAAAAACACCAAGGTAAAGAGTAGTAATAATGATATGTTAATTAATTTTTTCATACTTATATTATCAAATATACATATAAAGTTCTGATTATCCAAATTATAACTAAAAAAAGCACAGTCAAAACTAGTTAACTGTGCTTTTTATTGATTTAGCGGTTTTATTTTTTTAAACCTAATTCTATTAATCGTTCTGTTAAAAATTCTCCTGCTGTCATATCTTCATATGCTTTTGGATTTTTTTCATCTACACAACTATCTAAACATGTTAAGTCCATATCAGATCTTGGGTGTAAAAAGAATGGTGCCGAATATCTTGGCGTTAACCAAGATTCTGCTTTAGGTGAAATCACTCTATGTTGAGTTGATCTAAATTTATTATTTGTTAATCTGGCAAGCATATCTCCAATGTTAACTACAACTTCATCATCTTTTGGACTAACAGATACCCAGTTACCGTCTAAGGTCTGTGCTTGTAAGCCTTCAGCAGATCCGCCCATTAACAAGGTGATCAAATTAATATCTCCATGTGCAGCTGCTCTCACAGCACCTTCAGGTATTTGTGATAAATCAGCTACTGGATAATAATGTAATAATCTTAAAATTGAGTTTCCATTATGGATTTTAGGTGAAAAATAATTTTCATCTAATTCTAAATATAATGCAGTTGACTTCAGTAAATTCTGTCCTGTTTGTGCAAATGTTTGATATACTTCTTGACAAACAGTTTCAAAATCAGTTACTTCTTTTGGCCAGATATTGTTTGGGTATTCATTTTTAATTAAATCTCCATCAGTAACGGTTTGTCCAACATGATAAAATTCTTTAATATCAGGTACACTTACACCTTTTGCAGACTCTCTTAATTTAGAAACATACCCTCTTTGACCAGCCAATGCTAAATTTTCATACTTTAATTTAGTGTCAACATCTAATTCGAAAAAAGCTTTTGATGTCACCATCAACTTTTCTTTTAATTCAGCTGTTACACCATGATTACGAACAATTGCAAATCCCATATTAGAAAACGAATTTCCAAAAGATTGAATAAACTGAGCTCTTTTTTCAGGATTACCAGACGTATAATCATTATAATCTACAACTGCTATTTCGTTCTTGTTCATGGTTATGCTATTTTAAGTTTTGACATTGTAGAATTACTAAATTTTGATTTAGCATATTCTAAGGTTACTTTATACTCTGTAATAGTTTTATCAGAAGGAATATCAAACATGGCATCTGTTAAAATAGCCTCACAAATAGATCTTAATCCTCTGGCTCCTAGCTTAAATTCTAATGCTTTATCCACAATAAAATCTAACACTTCAGATTCAAAAGATAATTTCACATCATCTAAATCAAATAAATGATTGTATTGTTTAATAAGTGAGTTCTTAGGTTCAGTTAAAATTCTTCTTAAAGCTGATGCATCTAAAGGATTTAAATACGTTAAGATTGGCATTCTTCCAATTAGCTCTGGAATTAACCCAAATTCTTTAATATCAGTAGGAATTATATATTGTAATAAATTCTCTTCATCAACTTTAGTATCCTTAGTCTCATTAGAAAAACCGATTGAAGAGGTATTCATTCTTCTTCCAATAATTCTTTCTACACCATCAAAAGCACCACCTGCAATAAATAAAATATTTGTTGTATTTACTTTAATCATTTTTTGGTCTGGGTGCTTACGTCCACCTTGTGGTGGTACATTTACTTCCGTTCCTTCTAATAACTTAAGCATTGCTTGTTGTACACCTTCTCCAGAAACATCTCTTGTAATAGAAGCGTTGTCAGATTTACGAGCGATTTTATCAATTTCATCAATAAAAACGATTCCTCTTTCTGCTTTAGCTACATCAAAATCTGCTGCTTGTAATAATCTTGATAAGATAGACTCAACATCTTCACCAACATAACCAGCCTCTGTTAAAACAGTAGCATCAGCTATACAAAAAGGTACATCTAACATTTTAGCAATTGTTTTAGCCAATAATGTTTTCCCTGTACCAGTTCGTCCAACTAAAATTACGTTAGATTTTTCAATTTCAACATCTTCAGTTTTTGATTTTGCAGAAATACGTTTGTAGTGGTTATAAACCGCTACAGACAATATTTTTTTTGCATCCTCTTGACCAATGATATATTCATCTAATTTATTTCTTATTTCAATTGGTTTTAACAATTCGAAATTTTGACCTAAAGCTTCTGATTTTGCATGATTTACTTGTTCACCAACAATTTGGTGAGCTTGTTCAATACAGTTTTCACAAATATGACCTGTTACACCTGCAATTAAAACATCTACATCACTTTTTGAACGTCCACAGAATGAACAATTCATTTCCTCTTTCTTTTTTGCCATCTCTAAAAAATCTCTCTCTAAATGTTTAGAATTATTTTGCTTTTCTAATCAATACTTCATCAATCATTCCGTAAGCTTTTGCTTCTTCTGCAATCATCCAATAATCTCTATCAGAATCTGCATGTACTTTGTCATAATCTTGACCTGAATGTATTGAAATAATATCGTAAAGTTCTTTCTTTAATTTTTGAATTTCACGGGCTGTAATTTCAATATCAGAAGCTTGTCCTTGCGCTCCACCTAAAGGTTGGTGAATCATTACTCTTGAATGTGGTAATGCCGAACGTTTACCTTTTGCACCTGCACATAATAAAACAGCACCCATTGAGGCAGCCATTCCTGTACAAATTGTTGCAACATCTGGTTGAATGTATTGCATAGTATCATAAATACCTAAACCTGCATAAACGCCACCACCTGGTGAGTTTAAGTAAATTTGAATATCTTTTTTTGCGTCTACTGACTCTAAAAATAATAATTGTGCAGTAATAATATTTGCTACATGATCATCAATTCCAGTTCCTAAAAAAATGATTCTATCCATCATTAATCTTGAAAAAACATCCATTTGAGCAACGTTTAACGAACGTTCTTCAATAATATATGGTGTCATTGAAGATTCAATGAATGTATCTAAGTGCATACTGTTAATACCGTGATGCTTTGTTGCGTATTTTCTAAATTCGTCTTTTCCGAACATAATTTTTTGTTTTTTGTATGAAAAATAATACCCAAAATATAGGCATTATTTATCAATTTTAATATTTGTTTTGAGGATTACTTTTTTGTAGCAGCTTCCATAAATTTCTCATATGACATTACTTTTTCTTTAATTGACACTGTGTCTTTAAAGAATAACATCATTTTTTGGCTGTATAAATTGTCGTAAATTTTGTTTGCTTCATCTTGATTAGATAATACGTTCTTTGCTTGCTCTTCTAATTCTTTTTCTGCGGGAGCTGGCATTCCGTATTGTGCATATTGACTAATCAATAAGTTTCTAGTGTATTTTAAGACTTCTGTAGTTTCAACTCTAATATCATTATCTTTAATGATTTTATTTTGAATCAATTGCCATTTTAAACTATCTCTATAATTACCAAAATCAGCTTCTACTTGCTCCATTGATATGTCTTCTTTGTTAGACGTTTTAATCCATCTTTTTAAGAATGCTTCTGGTAAATCAAATTTAGCTTTTGCAATTAAATCATTTGTAATGTTGTTTGAAAATAATTTATCTGAATCGTTTCCGAACATATTTTCTAAATCAGTTTTGATTTTATTTCTCAATTCTTCTTCTGACTTAATATTTCCTTCTCCAAACAATTTATCAAACAATCCTTGATCAACTGCACAAGGTACCATGTTTTTGATGTCCGTAATTTTAAAATCAAATTTTGAATCTAAAAGTTCAGCCTCTTCTTCAGTTATTGCAAGCATGGCTGCCATATCTTTTGAATCCTTTGAAACATCTTTAGGGTTAAGCTCTAAAATGTCACCAATTTTTTTAGCGATAAAAGATTTTTTTATTTTAGCATCTTGAATGAATTCTAAAGAAATAGTTGAATTATTTTTGATTTCACCATCTTTTTGAGTGAATTCACCAATAACCATATCCTTTTCTCTAACTTCATCAGCAGAAACTAACTTACCATATCGTCTAGCTAAATTATCAATCTCCTTATCTAACATGTCTTTAGATACATCAACTTTTAAATACTCGTATTTATTTTTTTTAGATAATTTCACCTCAAATTTAGGTGCTATACCTAGCTCATAACTAAAAGTAAAATCTGTTGGGTTATTAAAATCACCTTTAACTTGCTCATCAACTGTTGGTAGAGGTTCGCCTAGTATATTGATTTGGTTTTCTCTTATGTAGTCGGTTAATTTTCTACTTACTAATGCGTTTAATTCATCAGCTAAAAGACTCCTGCTGTATTTTTTTTTGATTAAACTCATTGGCGTTTTTCCTGGTCTGAAACCTGGCATAGACGCATCTTTTCTGTATTTTTTTAAAGTTTTTTCAATTTTTTCTGAATAATCTTTAGATTCAACAGTAATTCTTAATACTGAATTTAAATCATCAATTTTTTCTTCAACTACATTCATATTTTACAGTTTTTTGAATCCGATAATTACTCGGATGAAATTTCTAAGTTTATTAAAAAAACTATCTATAAAAAAAAAGTGGTATAAGCCCTATGCTTATACCACTTAGTGCGGATGGAGAGACTCGAACTCTCACGCCGTGAAGCACTAGATCCTAAGTCTAGCATGTCTACCAATTCCATCACATCCGCAAATCAAGCTTTTTATAGCTGTTAATATCTTATTCGTTAATAAGGAGTGCAAATGTATGTATTTTTTTATAAATAGCCTTTTTTTTTGAGTGAATTTTATTGATTGTATAAAAATAAAATATTTGCGTTTTATACGCCTGATAATAATTGGTAATTGATTTTCTAATCTTTTTTAATTCTAGCACAAAATAATTATTTTCCTCATTTAATATATAGTGAAATAATCAAAATCATTACTTTTGTAACTATGTCAAACAAAAAGAGAATTGCAATTTTAGGATCAACAGGGTCTATTGGTACACAATCACTAGATGTTATTGAGTCTTACCCAGATAAATTTGAGGTTAGTGTTTTAACAGCACATTCAAATGCAGATTTATTAATTGCACAAGCTTTAAAGTTTAAACCCAACACTGTTGTTATTGTTGACGAGACACATTACAAAAAAGTGGAAGATGCCCTTTGGCAACATGACATAAAAACTTATTGCGGTATTGATGCTTTAGCAGAAGTTGTTGAAATGGATGAAATTGACATTGTATTAACTGCCTTAGTTGGTTATGCAGGATTAAAACCTACTATTAATGCTATTAATGCAGGGAAGGCAATTGCTTTAGCCAACAAAGAAACTCTAGTGGTTGCTGGTGAAATGATTACTAAATTAGCTGCCTCAAAGGGCGTAAATATTTATCCAGTTGATTCTGAACATTCTGCTATTTTTCAATGTTTAGTTGGTGAATTTAAAAACCCAATTGAAAAAATTTACTTAACGGCTTCTGGTGGTCCATTTAGAGGTAAAAAACGTGAAGAGTTATTAGAAATCACAAAAAAACAAGCTCTAAAACATCCTAATTGGACTATGGGTGCTAAAATCTCTATTGATTCAGCAACTATGATGAATAAAGGGTTGGAAGTGATTGAAGCCAAATGGTTATTTAATTTAAAAGCTGAACAGATTGACGTAATTGTTCATCCCCAATCAATTATACATTCATTAGTTCAATTTACTGATGGATCAATGAAGGCTCAAATGGGCTTGCCTGACATGAAGTTACCTATTCAATTTGCATTGACTTATCCAGAACGTTTAAAGACAGACTTTGAACGTTTTAATTTTATGGATTATCCTCAATTAACTTTTGAAGCACCTGACAAAGAAACATTCACAAATTTAGCTTTAGCTTATGAAGTTATGGATAAAGGTGGAAATGCAGCTTGTGTTTTAAATGCAGCCAATGAAATTGCAGTGGATGCCTTTTTAAATGATAAAATTAAATTTTTAGATATTGCAGACATTAATGCTAAGACAATAGAAAAAGCTAGTTTTATTTCGCAGCCTAATTATGAAGATTTTGTAAAATCAAATGATGAAGCGAGACGTATTGCTTTTGAAATGATTAAGCATTAGTTTTAAGATCACATTTATATACTACCAATGTAGTTAATGAAAGTCTTCTTATTCTTTTAAATCTAATTCAGTAATTTCTGGATTTACCAGAGTTTCTTTTTTAAAGAACCTTCTGTATCTTAATATTATTATTCCAACACCAACACTGATTGCAAAATCTGCTACGTTAAAAATGAATGGAAATATGTCTTGTCCTGCATATCCTAAAGGCATAAAACTTGGCCACTTTACAGTAAATTGGAACATGTCAACAACACTTCCTAATAAAAATCCACCTTGTCTTAATGTAATGTTACCCGTTTCATCATAAATAGGGAATCCAAATTGATTAAGCATCCAATTTGTTCTGATTGAAGGGTCTATTCCAAAATATACATCATAAAAAACGCCATCTAATAAGTTTCCTGCAGCACCTGCAAAAATTAAAGAAATGGTTATTAAAAATGATGTGTTTTCTTTACCTTCAAGAATCAATTTCCTTAAATAAATTGCAATACCTATAATTGCTCCAAATCTAAAAATAGATAGTACATACTTTGGCCAGATGCCATCACCTAAAGTGGTGCCAAACGCCATACCTCTATTTTCAATAAAATAAAGTTGTAAAAATTTAGGGATAAATTCTCTTGATTCTTCAATTTGAAAATCAAATTTCACCCAAAATTTCACTAATTGGTCAACTATTAAAACAAATAGAATAACCGCAATTACTATTATACTTTTCTTTTTCAAAATTCAGAATTACCCTTGTGCTCTTTTTGCTTCAATACTTAAAGTTGCATGAGGCACTAATTTTAATCTTGCTTTTTGAATCAATTTTCCAGTTACACGACACACACCGTATGTTTTGTTTTGTATTCTGATTAAAGCATTATCTAAATTTCGAATAAATTTTTCTTGTCTAACAGCTAAATGCGCCATTTCTTCTCTTGACATAGTTTCAGAACCATCTTCCATCATATTAAATGAACGTCCTGTATCATTTGTTCCATGATCATCACTATGATCTAATTGACCTCTTAATAGTTTTAAATCTTCATTCGCTTCTTTAAGTTTAGCTACTATGATATCATTAAATTCTTGTAAGTCTGTATCGTTATATCTTGTAAATTCTGCCATTTTTATTTTGCTAATTTTAATGTAGCAAATATAATTTTTTTTTAATTAGCCACAAATTTTTTAACATATTTTTTAATATTTCTAAGTTATTATGTCTAATAGATACTAGATAATTGATAATTATTACTGTTTAATTCAATAAAACTTCAATTTATGTTAATAAATATTTATATTTGGGTAAATATAAAACTATTATTATGAAAAAATTATTACTATTGGCTAATGTAACTTTATTCTCTTTTTTAGGGTTTTCTCAAGTTACTTTTTATGTAGATCCTCCGTCAGGAAACGCAGGAAGTTATGTAAATACATATACAGATCCTTCTGGTGGAGATTGGGGTGTGCCTGATTTAACTGATCCAGCAAATGCTGTTTTAGGAGAGCTAGCTTTAGCTCATGATTCTTTATCTTGTGTAACTTTAATTAACCCTACTGATATTGCAGGGAAAATTGCTGTTGTTTATAGAGGTGAATGTGAATTTGGAATGAAAGCTTTAAATGCACAAAACGCAGGAGCAATTGCTGTTGTTATTGTTAACCATACAGGTGATGCTGTTGGAATGGGTGGAGGAGCAGAAGGAATTAATGTAACTATTCCTGTTATTATGATCTCTCAACAAAATGGAGCATTATTACATGATGAAATAGTGGCTGGAGGCTTAACGTGTTTTATTGGGAACAATTTTGGTTATTACGCAAATCAAATAGGACTTGGTAAAGCTGATGTATTAAGAGCCAAAGCATTCTCTAATATTCAAGATTTTTCACAAAATGCTGCAGAGTTTGAAGTAGAAACAGGTTCTTTATTATGGAATTATGGATCTGATGATCAAACTGATGTTGTATTAACTTGTAATATTGATTTTGGTGGAACTAGTATTTATAACGAATCTTCTACTGCTTCAGCAATTGCTTCAGGAGATAGTTTATTTGTGTCTTTACCTGCATTTTCTCAAGCAACTTACGGTAATGGATTTTATAATATGACTTATACAGTTTCATACGGTAACGCTGATGATTTTACGGATGATGATCAAGTAACTGCTGATTTTATGATGTCTGACAATATGTGGAGTAGAGCAATAAGTGATGCTGCTACAGATAAGCCTGTTTCAAATTCTACTTTCTATGCTGGTGGTCAATCACAATTTAGAGCATGTACACAATTTTCTGATGCTAATGCAAGTAGAAAAGGAATTCAAGGATTAATGTTTTCAGCTTCAACAAGTGTTGTGAATGACGGTATTCATTTAGATGGAAAATTAGTTTCTATTGAAGCTTATAAATGGAATGATCCTATTACTAATATTAATGAAGCTGGATTTTTAGTAAATGCTGATGGAGCTGGAATTTTAACTGATTTAGAATTAATATCAACAGGGACTTATGATTATGAAACAGATTTACAAGCTGTAATGGTTTCAGCTAGTTTTGAAGATCAATTTTTATTAGAGGATAATCAACATTATGTATTCTGTATTGTATCTGAAGATGATCAAATTGCTTTTGGATCAGATACAAAAACTGACTACAGATCAAATATGTTTGATGAAACGGTAACTGGTTCTCCAACTACTAATGAGGGTAATATTGTTTCGCCTATTTATAATGATAACGGTTGGTTTGCAATTGGTTATGGTACTGATGTTAATACTGCAATTGGATTAGATTTATTTCCTGCTGCTGAATTAAGTATTAAGGAAACTGTTGAGAATGAAAAAATTGTAGCTTTTCCTAATCCTGCTGCTGATATGTTAACAATTCCTTTTGCGAATAAAGAAGGAAATGCAACAATTAACATTACTGATGTAACTGGTAAAATTGTGTCGACTCAAAAAGTTAATTTAACTGGAGTTAATACTTTAAAATTAGATGTTACTTCTATTGAATCTGGAATGTATGTATTTAACGTAATTTACGAGAATGGTACAACTTCTACATTTAATGTTGTAGTTAATAAATAAGAAAATATTTCTCTTACTATTTAAAGCCCAGTTTGTAAAGTTTACAAACTGGGTTTTTTTATGTAAAAATTAGTCAAGTTTCACAGTTAAAACGGACTTAATTTATTATCCAATAAATGGTAATGAGTTGAGAAGTATACATTACGTTAGAGTAATTTACGACTATCTAATTCTAAACTAGAAGTCTGTATAAACTAGATGATTAATTTAAAAAATAAATCAAGTTATTTTATAAGAATTATGGGGCTTGAAAATCTGGGTTTATAATATATGATTCGTCAGATAATGATTCTAAGAACTTAATTAATAACGTTTTTTCAGAAGGTGACAAAGCAACCCCTCCATTATCTAAGTTTTTCATTAAAGGATCAATTGTCGCAGAATTCTGTAAACCAAAACTATAATGAGTAACTACCTCATCAAGTGTTGTAAATCTGCCATCATGCATATATGGTGCGGTATATTTTAAATTTCTTAATGTAGGTGTCTTAAATTTTCCGTTATCACTTGCATTACCAGTAACCACACCTAAACCATTATCTGTAAAAGTGGCATCTAAACCATTATTATGAAATAAATTATCAGTCCAAAGCGGATTATATGAATCTCCATGACAATGAAAGCAATCTCCTTTAGTTTCGTCCATAAACAAAGCAAAACCTTGGTAAACTTCTAATTCTTCTTGTTCGGTCATACCAGTTTCTTCTCCTCTTAAATATCGGTCAAATGGAGAGTTTCCAGAAATCATAGTTCTTTCAAATTGTGCAATTGCTTTCACCGTCATAATAGAGTCAATGATAGTTGAACCAAATGCCTGATTAAATAACTGAGGATACAAATTATCAGCTTGCAACACATAAATCGCATTCGTCCAAGTGTTATGCATTTCAATAGGATTTACAACTGGCCCAAAGGCCTGATCTTCTAATGATACCGCTCTACCATCCCAAAATAATTTATTTGCCCAACCTAAATTTATAATGGGCATTGAATTTCTATTGCCTTGTAAACCATCAATTCCTGTACTAAATTGATTAGAATCTGTAAATCCACTTGTGGGCGCGTGGCAACTAGCACATGCTTGGGTATTATCAGCTGATAATCTTGTGTCATAAAACAATTTACGACCAAGCGCAACACCTTCAACCGTCAAAGGGTTGTCTATTGGAATTACCATGGGTGGTAAATATTGCTCAATAATTGGAGGTAATTTTAAATCGAAACCTGTTGGTTTAATAGTGTCAGGCAACTCATCTTTACGACAAGATAAAACAGAGAGCGCTATTAAAACTAAAATAAAAAATGGTTTCATACTATCAAATTTACAACAAATCAAAGTGATACATCAAAAAAGTAATGAATAATAACTCATTCTTGATAATAATCATTAATCCTGATTGATAAAACGTATCTTTGTCTGTATTATTATGAAAAATCAAGTCCAATTTATTAATTTAGGATTAAAAGATTACAAAGACACTTGGGATTATCAAGAAGTTTTGTTCAAAGAATCTATTCAATTAAAAATTAAACATAGAGACGGTTTAACGACTGAACTGCCAACTCATAGGTTATTATTTTGTGAGCATCCACACGTTTATACATTAGGTAAAAGTGGGTCAGAACAGAATTTATTAATTGGTGAAAGTATTTTAAAACAAAAAGGAGCAACATATTATAAAATCAACAGGGGTGGCGATATTACTTACCATGGACCTGGTCAACTTGTAGCCTACCCAATTTTAGACTTAGATCAAATTTTTACAGACATACATAAATACATGCGATTTTTAGAGGAGGCGGTTATATTAACTATTGCTGAATTTGGAATTATTGGTGAAAGAGTGACAGGTTGCACGGGAGTGTGGATTGATAGCAATACACCAAATGAACGAAAAATTTGTGCAATGGGTGTAAAGAGTTCACGTTGGGTAACAATGCATGGTTTAGCTTTAAATGTCAATCCAGATATGGATTATTTTGAAAATATTGTACCATGTGGAATTACAGATAAATCTGTAACTTCAATGGAACAAGAAATTGGCAAAAAAGTTAATTTTGAAGAGGTCTCTAACTCATTAAAACAAAATTTAGCTAAAGTATTTGAATTTGAATATCAGTAATTGTTAGAACTGGCTCAAGTGCAGGTCCAAAATGGAAAGGTACAGATCCACAAATATATAAAGCTATGTTAGGTCATAGAACCGATTTACCTAGATATATTGAAATTGCATTAGATATTTTGAGCCAAGTTAACTAAAGAATTATTAATTTTGTGTTTCAAAATTTATACAATGCGTAAAGATATTCAAGTTCCTAAAGTAGAAAACATTGCTGTTGCAGTAGTTCAAGAGTTAAATGAAGAAAAAACAGTAAACATTTACAATGTGTATTTTATTAATTTAACAGAATCAGTTGTTGAGAATGTTTTAGTCACATCAAAAGGTTATGGGGAAAATAAATCAACTGGGGAACAAATAAAAACATCAATTTTACGTCATAATATAGGTGTTTTAAGACCTGACAGTTTTACAAAAATTGAACCTATAATGGAAGATGTTTTTACAATCAATAATGAATATTGGGTTAGCTTTTTTATTGATGAAAAAATGTTTGATAAAAAGTTTATATTTTTAGCTGATACAATTCAAGAGTCTGACTTTGTAGATGTGCCAGTTATTAATAAAAAAGGAGTTATATTAAAATAAAAAATCCCAATTAATTTAGTATTAATTGGGATTGAATAAGATTAGTAAAGTACTATTTTAATACTTTAATCATTTTAGATTCTTCACCTATTGATACTTTTACTAAGTAACTTCCTGATGATAAATCGTCAGTGTTAACAGATAAAGTTAAAGTGTTTGTATTAATGTTTTTAACTACTTTACCTACCATATCATAAATAGTTACGTTAGTAATGTTTTCTTTAGCTGAAACATTTAAAACGTTATTTACTGGATTTGGATAAATAGCTAATTCAATAGCATTGTCAGCTTCATTAATTCCAACTGAACCTTCTGTCATTGAAACATCATCAAGATATAAACAATGTTTAGTATCAATTGAATAGATATTTACACCTCCTAGCATACCACCACTATAAAATGGACCAGAATAAACGCTTACTCCATTAACACTCATAAATAATGAGTCCGTATCAAGGTTAATTACATGACTTACATCAAACCAAGAATCGTTAGGAAAAGAAAATGTTCCAACTTCAATACCAGGATTTGAATCATCATGGATTACAGCAGTACCATTAGCAGCACCATCTTTATTAAAAAAGATATTTACAGCCCAAGCTCCAGCACTAATTGGTGTAGTTTCTTGAAAGTTATAATATCCCGTAGAATCTGTAGGAACATATGCTTTAAAGTCAACTGTCCATACGCCTGAAGTTTTATTTCCAAGATTCAATACTGCATCTTGTGATGTACTATTAGAAATTAATACTGATTGTGTTCCAGAACTTGCTCTATAGTTAGTTACAGTACCACTTTCTGTAGTTGAACCTGCATTTGCAGACCAATTACTCCATGCTCCTGCATAAACTGGTCCAAGAGCGTAGCTCTCTATGTCGTCATTAAATTGAGCATTTGCTACGGTAGCTGCTAACAATGAGATCATTAGTAAGTTTTTTTTCATAATATTGCTTTTTTAAGTTATTTTAACAATATAGTGATATATTATTGATTCATCTAACCTTTAGACATGTAAAAACCAAAAAAAATATGTATCATATTGTGTATTTAACAAATTAAATATTTGTATTTTGGCAATATGAAAGCCGTTACTCTCCTCATTTTTATAATTTTTAATTTAGTCTCTTTTGCACAGCCATATAGTTTAGATGTACCTATTAATCATGATTATGAAGAAAGAGCTGCTAATTGTACTCCGCCAACAGGTTCATCTTATTTGGAATTAAATAATGTAAAAGCTTTGATTCATACAGGTGGAAATATGTGGCAAATTGCGGGTCAAAATTTTTGTCATTATGAAGTACCAAAAGGTTCTGGAAAAATGGTGTTATTTACTTCAGCACTTTGGTTAGGTGGAGTAGACATAAATGGTCAATTAAAATTGGCAGCATTGCGTTATAGAAATGGTCAAGATTATTGGACAGGACCTTTAACTACAGATGGAACAGCAGATATTTCAACTGATGAGTGTAATAAATATGATCAACATTACAGAATTACAAAAGATGAAGTTAAATTATTTAATGACTGGTTTTCTTTAGGAGTTCAAGATGCAGTAGACGGAACTAGTTTGCAACAAGAAAATTACTCTGATTATCAAATACCTCAATCCATATTAAATTGGCCAGCTCATGGAGATGTGTCATTAGGACAGGATTACTATTTAGCTCCTTTTTATGACAGAGATGAAAATGGAGTATATAACCCTGAAGATGGTGGAGATTATCCATGGTATGATTTAAATAAAGAAATTGACTGTAGAAATAGTAGAACCGTTACTCTATTTGGGGATGAAACATTATGGTGGGTAATGAATGATAAAGGGAATATTCATACAGAATCTGGAGGAGATCCAATCGGTATGGAAATTAGATCACAAGCTTTTGCTTTTGCGACAAGCAATGAAATTAATAACTCTACTTTTTATAATTATGAATTATTCAATCGTTCAACTCAGACACTTTACAATACTTATTTTGGTTTAATGGTTGATGTTGCTTTGGGTGGTCCTAATGATGATTATGTGGGTTGTGATGTGTCTCGTGGATTAGGTTATGCTTATAATGGTGATGATTTTGACGGAGATGAAATGGGTTTCTCAGGATATGGTGAAAACCCACCAGCTGTTGGTGTTGATTTTTTTGAAGGACCTTACCAAGATAATGACAATTTTGATAACCCTATTATTTCAGATTATGTAATAGCTAAAGCACAAAAAGGAATCCCATATAAAGGCCTTGGAATTGGTTATGGAGATGGTGTAATTGATAATGAACGATTTGGAATGAGAAAATTCTTATATTATAATAATACAGGAATTGGTAATCCAGATCAAACTGATCCAACTAATGCACAAGACTATTATGGCTATTTAAGTGGATATTGGAAAGATGGAACGAGATTCGCATATGGAGGAAATGGACATAGTTCTCATTCGGATGCTGGTGTAGAAGCAGATTTTATGTTTCCTGGAGACACCGACACTTTAGGATGGGGAACTGGAGGTCAGCAACAAGCTACTTGGACAGAGCAAACTTCAAATAACTTACCATATGATAGACGATTTGCCCAATCTGCAGGTCCTTTTACTTTAAAGCCTGGAGCAGTTAATAATATAACAGTTGGTGTAGTTTGGGCAAGAGCTAAATCTGGAGGCGCTTTCCAATCGGTTATAGAATTACAGAAAGCAGATGATAAAGCACAAGCTTTATTTGATAATTGTTTTGAAGTATTAGAAGGACCACACGCTCCCAATCTATCGATTCAAGAAATGGAAAATGAATTAATAATTTCAATATATAATCCTACAAATTCAAATAATTCAACAGAGAATTATGAAGAACGAGATCCAGAAATTGTAAACTCTAGTAATTTACCAAACTTTGATTATAGTTATAATTTTCAAGGCTATCAAGTGTTTCAATTACTTAATGATGAGGTGTCTGTAGAGAACCTTTATGACGTAAACTTGGCTAGGTTAGTTTTTCAAACCGACTTAAAGGATAGTGTTAGTAAATTAGTTAATTATGAGATGGATTTTGAAATTGGTACAATTCAACCTACATTAAAAGTGAATGGAAATGATGAAGGGATTAGACATTCTTTCTCTATAAAAGAAGATTTATTTGCGCTGGGGAATCGAAAATTAGTTAATCATAAAACCTATTATTACATGGCTATTTCTTATGCTTATAATAATTTCAAAACCTATATACCAACAAATCCGGATAATTTAAATGGACAAAACAAACCATACTTAGCAAGTAGAAAGGCTGCTATTGGTGGAATAAAATCATACAGTGGTATTCCTCATGATCCTGCGCCTGAAAATGGAGGAACTTCATTTATGGTGAATTATGGTTATGAATTACCAATTACTCAATTGGATGGAATTGGAAATGGTGGTAACTGGGTTGAGTATTCAACTGACACTGAAAAAGAAATATTGAGAAACAATCATTCAAACACACCTACTTATACAAGTGGAAATGGACCAATTGAAATAAAAGTAATTGATCCATTGAATTTAATGGACGCTGATTATAAGTTGTTTTTTACTTCAGATATTAATAACTCATTAGATGAAGCAGGTTGGTATATTGTAAACTTTACGACTTCTGATACTGTTTTTTCTGACCGAAATACTTCAATTTTCAATGAACAGTTGATACCTGAATGGGGAATTTCAGTTATTATTACCCAAATAGAGTATGCTAAAAAAAGTATTTTACCTAATAGTGTTTTTACAACACCAATTGGTGCTAAAATGAGCTATTCAGACTCGTCAAAAATGTGGTTGTCTACTATTAGTGATAACGATCAACAATTCCCAACAAATTGGATAAGGTCTGGAACAGATGTATTTGACCCTTCAATAGAGACATGTCTCGCTAGTTTAGGTTATAGAAACCCATGTTATTATAGTGATATTGATAATTCATTTGACAATAATGATAATAAAGTGGTTAACAATGATGACCCAAATCAATACTATGAGCAATTATTAGGAGGAGGCGCTGCCCCTTTTAGATTAATTGGACATGAAGCTTACGGAATGCCAGTTGGTTCTCCTAATCATAACTATACAGATGAATACCAGAATAATGGGGTTTGGAACATTAAAACCACAAAAAAACAAGCCAACTTTGTTCAATTACATGATGTGGATATTGTCTTAACATCAAATAAAGACAATTGGACAAGGTGTGTAGTATTTGAAATTAATGATAATGAATCGCAAACTAACGGAAATAAAGATGTTATGGAAATAAAATCTAGAAATTCGGTAGATAAAAATGGCGTTTCAGAAGCTTCAAGTACTGGTAGAGGATGGTTTCCAGGCTATGCAGTAGATTTGATAACTGGACAGCGTTTGAATATGGCTTTTTCTGAAAACTCGTGGCTTACTGGTGAAAATGGTGACGACATGATATGGAATCCAACCTCAAAATTTGTTGATAATGTAGGGAATCCAATTTTTGGAGGTATGCATTATATTTATGTATTTGGTACAAGTAATCAAATGCCTGAATATGACAAAGGAGACTATATTTATAATACATTAAATTTAAATCCAGTAAATGTTGATTACAATAATGTATTTAAGAATTGCCAATGGGTAATCGAGCCTATTTTATCAGAGAACCATACTGTTTTAGAAAGTGATGTAAGAATTAGTTTACGCGTTAATAAGCCTTATGCAAAATCAGAAAATACGGGTGAAAACAACAAATTACCAGCCTATGGTTTTAGCACAAAAGGATTATCAACTCAAATAAATGAGAATCCGACTTCAGTTGAAGCCTTAGATATAATTAATGTCGTACCAAATCCTTATTATGCCTATTCTCAATATGAAGATTCAAGAATAGATAATAAAGTTAAATTTACAAACTTACCGCAACAATGTACGATCACAATATTTAATATGAACGGACAATTAGTGAGGAGGTTAACAAAAGATAATCAATTAACTTCACAGGATTGGAATTTAAAAAATCACGTTGGAATTCCGATTTCAGGAGGAATGTATATTATGCATATTGAAGTGCCAGAGGTGGGTGAAAAGATTCTAAAATGGTTTGGTACTATGAGAACCATAGATTTGGATAATTTTTAAAATTTACATTGCCAAAACGTAGCTAATATATCAGGTTTAGTAGTAGTAATTCAATGTATTGGCATGGAGACTCCTCTTCCTATAAGTATTATGAATCTTATATCTGTAGGTCTGCTCTTTTATAGCTTAAACTAATTGTAATTAGGTTAAAATAGATAAACAGAACAAGTATGTAAACTTTATTTTTTAAATAAGTATACACATTAATAGCTAATTATTTTTAGTTATATGTGCGATTAAAATTCAAATATAACTCCTATTGTAGGTGTAACTGTAGTTGATTCATTTTGAATTAAAATTGGTATTGCATTCGAACCATCTGAATTTATAGGTAAACCATCAGTTGTAGCAAACCCTGTATTATCTTCATTACGTTTGAATGTATATGAAGGAGGCGATTGCCTTTTACTTAACAGTATATTTTGTAAATCAATATAAAAATCAAAACTAACCTTTTTTAAATTTACAATCTTATCAATTCTTAAATCTAGTTGACTAAAGTTATTTAAACGTTCACTATTTAATTGAGTATAATCTAAAACCCCATTTCCTAATGTAGCATAAATAGCTTGCGAAGCGACTAGATTATAAGGGGTATAAGGCACCCCACCAGAAAAACGATATTTTAAACCTAACTTCCAGTTATTTTTAAAATTATAACCTAAAGTGGCAGATAAAATATTTTGATTATCCCAAGCAGAAGCTATAAATTCTTCATTTACTCCAGAAAACAAGCTTCTAACATATGTATAACTAACAATGTAGAATAGATTTTTAACCAATTTCTGTTGGATAAACAGTTCTGCTCCATAGGATTTACCTAAACCAGAACTAATTATGTCTTCATTACCGATAGCTCCAAATTCTGTTCCTTGATTAGCCAATGACGTTCCATTAGCAACAGATATTGGGTAATTATTGTATTGTTTGTAAAACCCTTCTAATGTAATTCTCATTCCATCATTAGGTAAATATTGGGCACCTAAAACAAAATGATTTGAATTGATGTACTCCATTGACTTATTTACCAATTCACCTGCAGCATTTTGATAACCTAAAGACGTATAAACAGGGATTTTAAAATATCTACCAACCGAAGCTGTCAAATCTAGTTTCTCATTTAAGTGATAAGCAAATGATAGTCTTGGTGATAATGTTCGGCCTACATCTAGTCCATTTTTTGTAAAAGAATTAATATCAGTTCTAACGCCAGTTGATATTAATAATTTATTTTTAAAAAATGATTTAGACACTTGAGCAAATGCACCAGATTTAAAAAAGGCAATTTCACTGTTTACGTTTATTGTAATTTGAGGACTTATTTCTACTCCATTTTCATTATAAATGGCATTAGATACTTTATTAAATAAACTCGTATTATATTGTACATACTGTCCCATTAGACCGAATGAATACTTCCATCCATTTTTATATTTATTAAAATCAAATCTAAATTTATTTTCAATTTCTTGAGATTTTAATTTTAAATTTCTAAAATCTTCATTGTCATTTTGCGCGTCTTCAAACTGATCTAATTGATTGTCGAACATATTACGACTTAATGAAATATTATAAAATCCATCTTTAATTCTTTTTTTATAAGTTGCTCCAAATGTATAATTCCATTGTGTAATAAAAGGTAATGATCTTACTAAAAATTCATTTTCTACTGATGATTCTTTTGTTGGTGCAAATTTGAAATTATCAATAGCTCCTAAGCCTAATACTGTAATTGTCGATTTTGGAGTCAACTGGTTAGTTACTTTAAATTGAAAATCAGAAAAGTTCGGTCTAATAGGTAAATCAAGTGCTGTAAATAATAAGTCTAAATAGGATTTACGTACTGAAACTAAATAATCTGTTTTTTTACTTTTACCTATTGGTCCTTCAAATGTTAATGAACTTTCAGTTACACTCGCTCTTATGTTTCCAGAAAAACTTTCTGTATTCCCTTGTCTTTGATCTATTACAAATGTAGAAGCTAAAGCATTATCATACCTAGCATCAAATGCAGAGGAGCTTAATTTAAGCTTTTCAATAAACGAAACATTTAATATCCCTTGCGCTCCACCTGATGAGCCTTGTGTTTGAAAGTGATTTAAAACTGGAATTTCAATTCCATCTAAATAATATACGTTTTCATTTGGCGCTCCACCTCTTATGATAATATCATTACGCTGAGCACCACCAGATGATCCTCCAACACCTGGTAAAGTTTGAACTACTTTTGATACATCAAAATTACCACCCGGGTTTGATTTAATTTCTTGTGACGTTAATTGTTGTACAGATAAAGGTGTAACCATGTCTGTTGTTTTGGCTTTAGCATTTCCATTATATGTTACATTTACTACACCTAATTCTTTTGTCAATTTATCTAATTCAAAGTTTACAATTTGAGCATTTCCGGAATTTAGTACGATATTAAACTTCTTTAAAGATTGATAACCGCCATAGGATGCAATCAAATTATACGTACCTGTTTCAATATCAATCTTATATTTCCCATCAAAACTTGTTACTGTTCCAGTTTCTGTATTTTCAACAAAAACTTTAACAAATGGTAATGGTTCTTCAGAGTTTAAATCGGTTACTACTCCTAAAATTACACCTTTAGATTGCGCATTAACTTGGACCGATAAAAAGGTAATAAAAGCTATTAATAAATATTTCATTGTAATATTTTTATTTCCACAAATATAGTTTATTTTATGTTTTTATTCTGATTTTTAGAGATTTAATGTACAAATATGAAAGGAAAATATAGAATATTTAGTAAAAGGAACATATATTGTTGTTAGTTGTAATAATAGATCAATAATTAGTTTTGAAATTATTATTCCTCTTTTGTATTCATTTTATCGTGTAAAAAATATTCAGAAGAGGTAACTGAATATAGTCCAATAACTTTAATCGTGGTTGATATGGGTGGTGGTAGATTTACAACACTTGAAGAGGTTGTTGAAAAGATTCTAAAATGGTTTGATACTGTGAGAACCATAGATTTGGATAATTTTTAAAATTACAGTATCAAATTTTTATTAATATAGAAATGAATATTGTACTAATGAGAATAAAACAATTTATTAAAATATTTTAGTATATTTGTTAAGGTGAAAAAACTCTTTAAAATAGGACTAAACTTTTTTTTAATAACTTATATGTTATTTATAAGTTTTGGATTTTCAATATCTCATGTATATTGCATTAAAGGTGAACAATGGGTTTTCGGTTCAGAAATGCCTACTTGTAAGGTAACTGAAAAAAGTAATTATTATCATAATAATTTTAAAAATAAAAATTGTGATAAAAGAACAAAAGATACATTTGATTTTTTATTTGAATTTGACGGTTTAACTCATTTTTCAGATGACTTTGGAACTAACTTATTCTTAGTTTATTTTGAGTCTCTGAATCCTAATCAAATCAATAATGATTTGATGTTTTCACAGCAAAAAGAAAGTTTAATTTACTTCCACCCTCCACCGGACATACTGAGGCCGGACTTAATTAAACTCCAAACTTTCATAATTTAATTATTTTTAGAATACTAAGTAGTCTACACTTTATTGGTGTGGGCTAAATATATTATTTATTAAAAAAATAACATTAAAAAATTAAATTATGAAAAAAGTATTATTTATTGCATCAGTATTAATTTCGGTACTGTCGTTTAGTCAAAATCAAAGCATAACAATTTCTCATTCAGGACTATCTCCCAGTAGTGTATTAACTGTTAATGCAGGAGAATTAATCGATTTTATTCATGGAGGAGGAGGTTCTCATCCAATGACTGAAGGGTGGGGTGTAACAGAAAGTTCTACACCATCTGATTTTATAACCCGAACAGTTACATCATCTAATCCATTAGTTACATTTTCAATTGACATTCCAGGTACTTATTACTTTCATTGTGGAACAAATCCAGGTAACACAAATAATTGGGGTAAAATTATTGTTTTAGAAGAAAATACATCTAGTGTTGATGAAAATGAAACTAAAGAATTTAGTGTTTACCCAAATCCAGTAACTAAAAATTTAATACTAAAGGGTTTTAATGTAGATGCTCAACTATACAATATTAATGGTTTAAAAGTTATGGATATAACTACACCAATTGTGAATATTGAATCTTTAGTAAAAGGAACATATATTGTTGTTAGTGGTAATAATAGATCAATAATTATTAAAAAATAATTAGTCATGAAATTATTATTTTCACTTTTATTTCTCTTTGTATTCATTTTATCTTGTGAAAAAGATTCAGAAGAGGTAACTGAATATAGCCCAACAAGTACATCTATTGAAGTTCCAACTTGGGTTGGGACTTCAATCGTGGGTGATATGAATCATCCTTCTGACAATCCTTTAACTAAAGAAGGTATTGCATTAGGCCGAGAGTTATTCTATGAAAAACAATTATCTGGTGACAACACTATGTCTTGTGCAAGTTGTCACGATCAAGGGCTCGGATTTAGTGATGACAATCAATTTAGCGAAGGAATCACTGGAGATTTAGGTGATCGACAAGCAATGGCTATTTTTAATCTAGCTTGGGATGAAAAGTTTTTTTGGGATGGAAGATCTGTATCTTTAGAAGATCAAGCTTTTGGACCTGTTGTAAATCCAGTTGAATTAAATGATACCTGGCCAAATGTAGTGGCTAAGCTACAAGCTACATCTAATTATCCAATTTTATTTTTTACAGCATTTGGGACTACTATTATTGATTCTGTTTTGGTTTCTAAAGCAATATCTCAATTTGAAAGATCAATGGTTTCTTTTAATTCTGATTATGATAAGTTTTTTTACGGAGGAGATGCATCAGTTCTTACAACTTCAGAAATGAATGGTTTTGATTTATTTTTTGGAGATGCTGAATGTATTCATTGCCATTCAGGGCCTTTATTAAACGATCCATCATTTAGAAATAATGGACTTGATTTAACACTTACAGACTTAGGACTTGGTGCGATATCAAATTTAAGTACTGATAATGGAAAGTTTAAAGTGACCTCACTAAGAAATATTGCAGAATCTGCACCTTATATGCATGATGGTAGATTTACAACACTTGAAGAGGTTGTTGAACACTATAATAGTAATGTAGAAGGGAATTCGCCAAATATTGACCCTGAAATGAATCATTTTGTAGGAGGTTTAAGTCTGACACCAATTCAAATTTCAGACTTAGTAGCTTTTTTAAAAACGTTTTCTGATTTGGATTATTTAAATAATGAAAAATTTTCAGATCCACATTAAAAATTAAGATATGAAAAAGCAAAAATGAATATCATAATGATTCAACTTTGTTTAGTATTTGTTTTTGCTTTTTCATATTTAAACACAACCATTTTTTATTAAAATAAACACGTATATTTACGTCTAAATATTTTTAGTAATGAGTGTAATTATAGTTTTAGATTATATAGGAGTTTTAGTTTTTTCCATGAGTGGTTTATTAGCAGCAAGTGATAAAAAACTAGATTTATTTGGTGGTTTTATTATTGCCTTTGTAACTGCTTTAGGTGGTGGTACTTTACGTGATTTACTTTTAAATGTTGACGTAGGATGGATTCAACATATCAACTACATTTATATTGTGATTTTGGGAGCTGTAGTTGCTTTAATTTTTAAAAAGACACTTAAAAAAATCCGAAAAACTATCTTCCTATTTGATACCATTGGTATTAGTATATTCACCATACTTGGCGTTCAAAAAGCATTAGAGCTTGACACACCTTTATTAGTAGCAGTGATGTTTGGTGTAATTACAGCAACTTTTGGAGGTGTAATTCGTGATATTTTATGTAATGAAATTCCATTAATTTTTAGAAAAGAAATTTATGCTACAGCTTGTGTCCTTGGTGGTGTTTGCTATGTTAGTTTATATTCGTGTCAAATAAATGAAAACCTAAATCTAATTATTTCTGGGTCAGTAATTATTGGCATAAGAACACTTGCCGTTCTTAAAAAATACAGTTTACCTGTATTGAATGATAAAATTTAAGCATAATTAATAACTGATAGATTAGTCTTGTAAATTATAAACCATATTCTTTACTTGAGCTGCCCATTCTAAATCCGTTTTACTTTTATCAAAAACTTCATAACTAATAGGTTTACCAACAGTAATATTAAAGGTTTTATTCTTCAATTTAAAAGTTTCATTCGCTAGATACATCATCTCAATGTTTGCCTTCACTCCTAATTTTTTACGTAAATTGGACAAGCCATAAAAGAAGTTTGATAACTCTCCAGATATGTGAATTGGCACTATATTTCGTTTAAACTTCTTTGCTCGAACAACAAATGTTTTCTTCCATTCAGAATCAACCACCTTCCCATTTGTTTTTCTACTCACCAGTCCTGCAGGAAAAATGAATACTCCATTATCAGAAGCAAATAATTCGTTTAATTGTTTAACACTTTCTTTTGTTTTAGCGCCATGCTTATTGACACCAATCATAAAATCTTCTACATTGCTAAAATTCATCATCACGTCATTCACCATAAATTTTACATCTGGTCTAATTGCAGAAATTTCTTGAGCCAATCCTAGTGCATCAAACCCACCCAATGGATGATTGATTACAAAAATCACTCCACCAGTTACTGGAATATTCTCTAAACCGCTTGACTCAAACTTTAGATTGAATCGCTTAACCAATTCCTTACAAAAATCAAGATTCTTTAGGTTCTTAGTTTCGTGTAGTGTTTTATTAATCTCATCTTGATGAAAAATTCGCTTCAAATAACTTATGATAAAACGGGGTATCCACTTTTCTAATTTTGGATTTTTATCTTTTAAAATAGTATTGATGTCTATGATTTTCTTCATATCTTTAAAATATTTATCCTGTCAATCAAGCTGTAATTAGTGTATGTTTAATTAATTTCACAAAATTAGGCGCATTATTCCAGAAAAAACATGATCTACTTCATATAGTACACTAGAATAATAAGTAAAGTAGTATTGAAACGCTTAACTTTCACTTTGTAAAATATTGAGTTCATCTAAATATGTGAACCGAGAAATGGCCTTTTGTTATAAAAGACTTGGAAGTAAAAAGAAAAGTGAATATCACAATTCAATAGTGAAAAAACTTGAAGCCCATTAATCAATATTTCCTGAGTCTATCCTACAAATATTTGAATTTTAAGTCTTAAATTAAAAAAGATTATATTATTCAGATTATAATCAATTTTAGTATTTAAGTCAGTGAACAGCAATAAACAAAATATAGATCCTACTAGACTTTGCCAAAATATGCGTCCTAAAAAATGACACAATGTCTGTCTATTTGTCATAAAAAACTGTCGTTCTTTAATGTAACTATGACAAAATCTAACTAATTAATGTCTTTATTATTGTGGCACAAGAATTGACTAAAGGAAATCAATAATTAGAATATCATAATTAAATAAATAAAAAGATGAGTAAAATAATAGGAATCGATTTAGGAACAACAAATTCATGTGTTTCTGTAATGGAAGGAAATGAACCTGTTGTAATAACAAACGCAGAAGGAAAAAGAACAACTCCTTCAATTGTTGCATTTGTAGAAGGTGGAGAGAGAAAAGTTGGTGATCCTGCAAAAAGACAGGCTATTACTAACCCAGAAAAAACGATTTATTCTATAAAACGTTTTATGGGAACATCTTTTGACAAAATTGCAAAAGAAGTTGGTAGAGTACCTTACAACGTTGTTAAAGGAGACAATAACACGCCAAGAGTAAAAATTGACGATAGATTATATACACCACAAGAAATTTCTGCAATGGTTCTTCAAAAAATGAAGAAAACTGCTGAAGATTACTTAGGTCAAACTGTAACTGATGCTGTAATTACTGTACCTGCGTACTTTAATGATGCACAGAGACAAGCAACTAAAGAAGCTGGTGAAATTGCAGGTTTAACTGTAAAAAGAATTATCAATGAGCCAACTGCAGCTGCATTAGCTTATGGTTTAGATAAAAAAGATATTGATCAAGTGATCGCTGTATTTGATTTTGGTGGTGGTACGCATGATGTATCTATCTTAGAATTAGGAGATGGTGTATTTGAAGTATTAGCAACTGACGGAGATACTCACTTAGGTGGTGATGATGTTGATGATAAAATCATTAACTGGTTAGCTGAAGAATTTATTTCTGATGAAAACATTGACTTAAGAAAAGATCCAATGGCTTTACAACGTTTAAAAGAAGCGGCTGAAAAAGCAAAAATTGAATTATCTTCGACTACGTCTACAGAAATCAATTTACCTTATATCATGCCTGTTGATGGAATTCCAAAACACTTGGTAAGATCATTAAGTAGAGCTAAATTTGAAGCGTTAATTGACGATTTAGTAAAAAGAACTATCGCACCTTGTAAATCAGCATTAAAAAATGCAGGATTAACAATTGGTGATATTGATGAGGTAATTTTAGTTGGTGGTTCTACAAGAATTCCAGCAATTCAAGAAGCAGTAAAAGCATTCTTTAATAAAGATGCTTCTAAAGGAGTTAATCCTGATGAAGTTGTTGCAATTGGTGCAGCTATTCAAGGTGGTGTTTTAACTGGAGAAGTTAAAGATGTATTATTATTAGATGTTACGCCTTTATCTTTAGGGATTGAAACTATGGGTGGTGTAATGACTAGATTAATTGAGTCTAACACAACTATTCCAACAAAAAAATCTGAAACTTTCTCTACTGCTTCAGATAACCAACCAGCGGTTGATATTCACGTATTACAAGGTGAAAGACCAATGGCACCAGATAATAAGTCTTTAGGTAGATTCCAATTATCTGATATTCCACCAGCACAAAGAGGAGTTCCACAAATTGAGGTAACTTTTGATATTGATGCAAACGGAATTATGTCTATTTCTGCAAAAGATCAAGCAACTGGAAAAGAGCAATCAATTAAAATTGAAGCTTCTTCTGGATTAACTGAAGAAGAAATTGCAAAAATGAAAGCTGAAGCTGAAGAAAATGCTGATGCTGATAACAAGAAAAAAGAAGAAGCTGATAAATTAAACGGAGCTGATGCTTTGATTTTCCAAACGGAAAAACAAATGACTGAGTTTGGTGATAAATTACCAGCTGACAAAAAAGCACCAATTGAATCTGCATTAGTTGATTTAAAAGTGGCTTTTGAAGCAAAAGATTTTGGATCGATTGATTCTGCAACTGAAAGTTTAAACGCGGTATTCCAAGCAGCATCTCAAGAGATGTATGCACAAGAAGGAGCTGAAGGTGAAGCTAATACTGAAGGAAATTCAGAAGATGCTAAAGCTGAAGATGTTGAGTTTGAAGAAGTAGAAGAAAAATAATTCTTTTATAAATTACTAAAAAGGGCTTTGTTTAACGACAAAGCCCTTTTTTTATGAAATAAATTAATGGTTAATTAGAATAGTAGTTCTAATTATAAACAAGATAAAAGAAGGCTTTAAAAAATTGCATAATAGAACTACTAAGAAGAAGGGGTGTAGGCTTATATACTTTATTAATACACGTTACTTATTGCTTTTACTTTAGCTGGCACTGACATAAAATAATTAGAATATATTTAAACTAAAAATGGCGTTTACAAATTAATGTAAACGCCATTTTTCATTTATTACTAATCAGTTACAAAGCTCTTCCGCTTCCATTAATTTTACTTCTACTTTTTACTACATTAAAACCAACAGACATACCTATGTTACCACCACTTTTACTTGAAGCATAGTAAACGTTTACTGGTATGTTTAAAGACCCTGCTTTAAAAGTACGTCCAAATGCCATTAACCAATTTGCGCTTAGCTTTAAATCACCTCTTACATCCAAAGTTGATGAATTGTTATATTGGTCTGAACCAGTAACATCATAGGCCGAAGGATTAGTATAACTACCATTAACATAGTAAAGTGAATCGGAATTATTTAGGTAATTCACCTCAGCATAATCTCTCCAATCACGTTCTGAAAAATAGACATTTTTACCCTTACCAAATTTATTTTCACTATCAAAAAAACCTTGAGATGTTCTTTTTAAAGTAAAACTAGGTCCAAATGCAAATTCCCATCCTGCTTTACCAAATCTAAAACCATTTAATATCGAAAAAGAAGGTAAAAATCTTCCTTGTTCTAATCCTGACACATTTACTATCCCTTCAATTAAGGCTGAAAAATTTTCAGTTCCTACATATTGCCCTTCAAACTGATAGCCAATATTACTTACACCTGGAAAAATATTTAATCCACCTTGTGATTCTGGACGAACAGCAAATTCATTAAAACTACCTACCATAACTGAATAACCAACCCTTGGACCTGAATTATTCACTTTTCCAACATCATTAGACACTATCATTTCATTTTTGAATTTTAATTGTTCTTTTAAATGGATATCTATTTCCATATTATTTAATTCAAGTAACAATACTTTAACCATTCGTTGAATTTCTTCCTCTTGGTTGTCAAATTCTCTAACAACTGACTTATATAATTTTTCGTTTTTCACATCAATCCATTTTAAAGAAATTGCAATCTTATTCCCCAAATTTGTGAAACTACCTGACATAACATAATCTACATTTAATGCTTTACCCATAGATGTTAAACAATTTAAACCATAACATTTTTGAGTATATTTCAAGTCACCTTGAAGTACTTCTGCCATATCAAATTCATCATAGACTAAAAATTTATCAATTTTTATTAGTTCTAATTGAATCATCTTTGCTGCTAATTCAGATGTTAAACTTAACCCTTCAACATGTGGGTTTGCAACAGCTATACTTTCTTTTACTTGTGCTACACTTGTATTTAATGAAAAAATACTCAATGCAATTATTATAACTTTCTTCATAATTTAATACCTGGCTAGATGCAGGATTTATTTGTTTGGTACAAATTTATGAAGTAAATAAAGTAATAGGAAATTGAATTTCGCAACACCTATTTTTTATTTGCGAAATTCGCAAATAAAAAATTATGCTTCCATTTAGAATTCGAAATGAATATGCTTTTGAAGTAGGGAATTGTTTTAATTAAAAATATTTTTTTGGTAACCCTTAATTCCTTTCCAGTAAAATATCAGGGTCAAAACCAATAAAATATGGCTCATGTCATTTCTATCAAATAAAGGATGTAGGCTAATCTTCATTCCTTGAAAAATAGCAGATGGTATCATTATTAGAACACTTATCCAGAACCATTTAAATGATTGTGTAATTGTTTTTTGATACCTAACGCCAAGTATTCCCAAGCAAGCTATAAAACCAATAGCTGTACTAATTGATGGTACTAATAAACCTTTTTGTGGATCTGCATCCATATCTGAAATTACAAAAATGGATAACAATCCTATTTCAGCTAAAATCAACTTAATTAAGGAAAGTGTTTTAAATAAAGCGTTATATTTTGATGACAAAATTGATAACATAGCTTGTTCAATAAAGAAGACTGAAATTATAGCTGTAATCCATCCAAAATACTTCCCTTCTACTCCCCAAATGTTAAAAAAGCTATGTCCTAATCCACCTCCTATAAAACTAATACCAAAAATAACAAAGAAGATTTTCCAATTATTAAAGAAGTCTTTACTTAATTCATTTGGTGAATAGGTTTTTGCTATTTTATAAGTTTTATACGCAAAAAAGAAAGACACTAAAGCAATAAAGGTATCGCCAATTAATGCATTGGGTTCAATTAAGTGGAATCCAAACAAATCAAATTCAACAGGGTTAAAATCTTCTCCAACTTTCATTATTTACTTCTTTCCTCAAATTTTTTACTCGCCTTAATTATAATTTTTTCCACTAACCATGGTAATCTAGGTTGTAAAAAAGCATTTAGTTTTCCTATGGTTGATAATGTTGTAATGAATTTACGTTTTTTAATGTTTTGAAATACTTTTTTAGCTACATATTCCATTGACTGAACTTTCTTATCTCCTCTATCTTGTAAAACAACTGGTTTACCGTCAGCTGCAATAGACTCTTTTTTATGTTCAATTTCAGTAATTCCAACGTAAATTAGACCAACATGCATTTTAGATTCATATTCTTCAATTCGAATTGACTCTGCAATAGCTCGTAATGCCATTTTTGAGGAACAATATGCCCCAAGGTTAGGAAGACCTCTTATTCCAGCTAAACTAGATATGAAAATTAAACTTCCTTTATTCTTTTTCAAATGTGGTAATGCTGGGATTGTTGGATTCACAGACCCTAAGACATTAGATTCAAAAACGCGTTTAAATACTTCAGGTTTACTTTCCTCAACAGTTCCTCTGTTGGATACTCCAACATTATTTACTAATATATCTAGCCTACCAAACTTATTAACAGCCGCTTTAATTAAGTTTTCTGACGCCACAGAATCAGAAACGTCACAGCGGTAAGCAATTACATTAGGTGTGATTTTTTCTACTTCAATTTTTGCTTCATCTAAGCGTTCTTGATTTCGACCGTTCAAGACAATACTTACCCCTTCATTTGCCAATTTTAAAGCTATTGCTTTTCCAATTCCTCTACTTGACCCGGTAATTATTGCAACTTTCCCTTTATATTTATTCATGATTTAATATAATTAGTTTCAGGGTTAAACTTAAGTGCTGTAAAGAAATTAGTCCAAGCCATTGCAACGTGTACTAAAAATGCAATCCAAATGGTACCTGATGATAATGTTAATAAACATAAGACTAAGCCTAATGGAATAGCGCCAATTGTTTCATCTAATCCTTTTGGAATATGTGTTGCCGAATATAATGCAATATTGATAGCAATTGCCGGCCAAACCCCTAAAGGTTCAATTAATGGAATTAACAAAACTCCTCTGAATAAAAATTCATATCCGAATAAATATAAAAACCATCCTGTAGCGTTTATAATCACCATTTTTTTAGTCCATACTTTTGATCTTACTTGTGGGTAATTTACTAAGTTTTTTGCTTTTTTGGCACTAAAATATACTAAAGGAATTACCAAAACAGATAGACCCACGATCCAAGATAATGAATAAAGCGTTGTTTCTGGAATAAATGTTAATCCATATTTAGCGAATGGGATATCCAAGAAAATGACACAAATAATTACAGGAATAACCCCCATAAAAATGAATCCAAAAATTTTAGTAAAAAAGATATGTCTTAATGCTGCTTGGTCAAATTCATATTTATCGAAAAAGTATTTTTTTACTTTTGGTGATTGCGCAGTGAACCAGTAAATAATAAAAAACACTAGGGCTACTACAATTGGTAGAAATGACATTAAATCATTTGATTGCCATGATAAATCAATATCCAAAGTTTGAAACATAATTATTTTTATTTTAAAATAGAATCCAAATTTAACGTTATTTTTTTAAATTAGATTTCTAAGGTTTATTACTTTTTGTCTAAGTAACCGTTCTCTCTAAACCAGTCAAAACATTCTTCAATTGCTGTTTCAATTGGTGTTTCGGGCAATCCTAATTCTTCTCTTGCTTTTTGAGGTGAATAGAAATGAATTTCTGTTGATAAAACGGCTAATTCCTTTGTTAAATCAGGGTAAAATTTAAATATTGTAGCAAAAAACGACATCATTCTTCCCATTAATTTTACTATTGTAGTTGGCACTTTTCTTTGTGGACCTTTTACGCCAACAACTTTAGCTATTTTTTCAAAAGCAGCCTTATAGGTTAAGTTTTCATTCCCTAAAATATAACACTCTCCTTTTTTACCTTTAGTAATAGCATTAGTAATAGCAACAGCTACATCTTTAACGGCAATAAAATTCTTTCCTCCAAGTGTATATCCAGGTACTTTACCATTAAACACACTTAGTATCATTGTTCCTGAACTAGGTCGTGAATCATAAGGTCCAATCATAAAAGTAGGATTAATTACAACAGCATCTAATCCTTTTTCTTTAACCGCTTTTAAAACTAATAATTGCGCTTTATATTTTGAATCCATATAATCCAATTTATAATGCCAAGCTTCATATTCATTTTTTTCAGTGCCTAAATTATCAAGTGTTCCTGATGCAAACGAATTAGCTGTTCCGCAATAGATTAATCGCTTAACATTATTAACCTGACAGCCTTTGATAATATTTTCGGTTCCACCAATATTAACATTATTCACAACGGCTGAACGGCCAGGAAACATATTAGTACTTGCCGCACAGTGAATAACAATATCCATTCCTTTTGTGGCACTAATTATATCATCTTCATTCAATAGATTACCGCCAATTCTAGTGATAGGTAAATTATCAATTGTAGGTGATTTTTTACCATTCTCTACTAAAGCTGTTACACTATATCCTTTCAGTAGTAACTCTCTTAATAAGTTACTTCCTAATACACCATCTGGTCCTGTTACAAGTACGTTCATTGTTAATTTTTCAAATTTTTCACTACGACAAATTTAACATTTTCATGCAGACGAGTTAAATTAAAATATATTTATTTCTTATTTGATAATCTATTGACTTTAGTGTTTTAACCATATTAATTGTTAACCAAATATGGCACTAAAAAATCATTCTTCCATTTCAAGTTCTAACTGTATACGTTTTTTGAAATTGGAAATGGTTTTATTTAAAGATGAAAAAAACTTAAGTCTTGCCTTAGCGCCAGTTAAACTTATTAAGGTCGAATTATCCATTAATCTATCTAAAATCATTTTAGTATCTTTATTATAAACAGGATCAGCAGTTGTAATGGTGTTCATTATGTTATGTGTGAAAATAGTTTGACCGCTATTTTCATACTCAATGTAATAGGTGTTATCTGGTAAATATGTATCGTTGTAATACATGTCTATTTTAGTAGATTTTGATGTGTTAGGTTCATTTCTGTACACAAATTTATGACCTATTTCGGCTTGTTGCTGTAAATGACCCGAAAGTGCCAATAAGTTATCTAAGAGGACAATCACATAATTTGTATCCTCAAACAAGTCAGCATCAAAATAATATTCAATTTGACGCAATGTTCCTTTTAATGTTTCCGGACAATACAATTCAGATGTTGGTATTGAATTATATAAGTTATGCGTTTCGATTCCTATCGCTAACACTTTAGGATCAATTTTTTCGTAGGCAAACTTTTTATCTTTATATTCTTCAATACTTAAGAAAGATTTAGCCCAGAAAAAGAATTTGAACCGTGTTAAATGCGGAAAATTAAATAATTGTAAAATAGGTGTATCGTTAACACTAATATATAGATGTGGATTTTCCTTTAACTTAACCCGTCTAAGTGTATCTCTTAAACTTGTTAAATACCCAGCAAAATTAAATTGAATATTACTTAAAGGCTTGTAATCAAAAATTACTTTATCGGCTTTAAAGTCACCAATATTGTTAAAAGACAATTTATACTTTTCAGTTAAAATTTTTGTCTCATAAATAGTTAATGGCACATCACCTCTTATTCTACGATAAGCCGCATCAGAGCTAATATTAAGATCTGATTGAATTATATCAGATAATTTCTCACCATTAAAAAAAGTGTTTTTGATGGCATCAAACAGTATTTGTTGGAGATCTGGCTTATTCATGGTTGAATTTTAATACACTAAAGATAACAAATTTGATTAAATAACAAAATGACCTCAGTACATAAAAGTAATAATCTAATCAAATTTAATAGATGGGAATTAAATTATTAAAATAGCTGCTTTTTAATTTAGCTTAATATATCAAAATAATTACCTTTGTGACTAGATTTTTACTTAAACTTACTACTACTTCATGAACATATCTCCTAGACAATTTGAAATAATTGAAGCAGCCGGAAAATTATTATCAACGGGAGGAATTAGTAATTTAACAACCAAAAATCTAGCTTTAGAAATGCAGTTTTCTGAAGCTGCTCTCTATCGTCACTTCAAAAATAAGAGTGAAATAGTTATTGGTATGCTAAATTACTTGGCAATAAGTATGGATACTCGTATAGTTGAATCCTTAAGTTTAATAGATAATCCATTGATTAAATTGGAAGTCATTTTCATTGATCAATTTAAATTCTTTAGTAAAAATAGTCATTTCCTAGTTACAATATTTTCTGACAGTCTTTGGGAGAATAATAGCGCTATTCATACAGCTGTGAAAGGCGTAATGGCTGTAAAGAAAAAGCACTTAGATATTATATTTTCTGAAGGAATTGATGCTAATAAATTTACTTCAAAAATAAATAAAGACGCATTAATACATATTTCTATGGGTACGTTTAGATTATATATGCTTAAATGGAAAATGGATAACTATAATTTTGATTTGGAAAAAACGGGAAGAAAAATTATTTTCGACTTAATTAATTTGATTAAATTATAATTATCATATAGTTTTTTAAGTAAAACTATTAGCTCTTTCTGTTTTTTAGTCAGGTAAAATGTAACTAATGTCACATAAGTTAGTGTTTATTAACTTATATTTACTGAGTCAATTAAAACTAGAATATGAAAAACACACTATTTGCCTTAGGATGCATAATGTTTGTTAGCTATATAGGGCACACACAAAATCCATTACTTATACCTACCACTTTAACAGGAGAGAATATAGACTTAACTTTACAGGAAGGCACTACCGATTTTTACTCTGGTGTAACGACTAATACAATGGGAGCTAATGGGAGTTTATTAGGACCTACATTGATATTACACAAAGATTCTTTAGTAAACATAACAGTAAATAATAACTTAATTGACACGACAACTATTCACTGGCATGGTTTACATGTGGCTCCAATAAATGACGGAGGCCCTCATAGTGTTATTTTGCCTGGAAGTACATGGAATCCTCAGTTTACAGTCATGGATAAAGCAGGGACTTATTGGTATCATCCGCATTTACATATGCAAACAGACAAGCACGTATCAAAAGGTATTGCAGGATTAATTTTAGTAAGAGATCCTGAAGAAGAAGCTTTGAACCTTCCTTTAATGTATGGTGTTGATGAATTTCCAATTGTATTTCAAACCAAAGGGTTTGATGCTTCAGGTCAAATATTAATACATACAGAGTTAGATACATCAGTTATGATTAATGGAACAGTAGACGCTACTATTGACTTTCCAGCACAAGTGGTAAGACTAAGAGTTTTAAATGGATCTTCTCAAAGAGTTATGGAGTTTGGTATTTCAGATAATAGATTATTTAGTTTAATTGGAACTGATGGTGGTTTATTAACTGCGCCAGTAAATTTAACTCGATATAGTATGGGACCAGGTCAAAGAGCAGATATATTGGTTGACCTTTCATCTGATTTTGGTCAAAGTTTACAATTAATGAGTTATGGTTCTGAAATTCCAAGTGGATATTATGGTGCATCTCAACCAGGAATGGGAGCAGGAGCCACAGCGTCTTTAGTGGGATATACAGATAATCCATTAAACGGAACCGATTTTCAATTATTAAATATTGACGTTGTAGCAGCTACGGCAAATCCAATCTTAACAATTCCAACATCATTAGCGTCATACACAGCTATTCCTGAAGCTTCTTCTGACATTACAAGGTCATTAACGTTTACGTCTTCAGGATCCATGGGTAATTTAGCTGGTCCATTTTTAATCAATGGGTCAACTTTTGACATGTCAGTAGTTAACTACACAGTTCCTTTAGATAATGTAGAAATTTGGTCTTTAACTAATCAAACGCCAATTGCTCACCCCTTCCATATTCATGATGTTCAATTCTTTATTTTAGATATAAATGGTAATCCACCACCTCCAGAATTACAAGGTTTAAATGATGTTGTTTTGGTTCCTGGAGGTATGGGTAATGTACGTTTTATTGCTGTTTTTAGTGATTTTGAAGACAATGTTATACCATTTATGTATCACTGCCATATGTTAACTCATGAGGATATGGGAATGATGGGACAATTTATTGTTACTAAATCTGGTAATGAAGTGGATGAATTTGAACTTAAGGGAGACTTTAGAGTTTTTCCAAACCCTTCGAATTCTGGTGATTTTAGTGTGGATTTAACTACGATTGATGAAACTGTTAGCTCATATGAAATTATTTCAGTTGATGGTAAACAAATTCAATTTAACACGATAAGTAATGAGAGTAAGATAATATCAGTTGACATGAGTAATGAGCCAACAGGTGTATATATATTTATATTACACACGAACAATAGTACATTGACTCAAAAAATAGTAATTCAAAAATAATATTGAGTTCAAATACTCAAAAAGCGACTTAAGAAATTAAGTCGCTTTTTTTATAATCTGTAAATTATATTTGTCGGTTTAAAGATAATATTATATATTAATAGATTCAATATAGCTCAAAAATAGTATTAAGTTGTAATTTTACAATTTGCATGAAAACATATCAACCTATTTCTTGTAATTATTATGATTACCTTTTAGAACTAGCGACATTTAAAAAGTTGGTCTCTATTGTTTACTTAGAGCACAAAGTTAATTTAGAAATAAACTCTATAATTGTAGATGTTTATACAAAAAAAGGGATTGAGTTTTTAAAAACAAAGCAGGATATTATCATTCGATTAGACCAAATTGTATCGGTAGATAATAAATTGAATACGAATGAAAGCTGTAGTATAAAATGAAAATAATTGGTTTTAAAAATAGCAATACTGAGGATTTAGTAAAATACACTATTTCATTATTTGAGAACAAAGATTCTGAAATTATTGATTTATGTGAATTCAAAAATGAGTTCACTACAAATAGTAATGCCTTTTTACAAAAAGTAAAAGAAGCCCGCTTTTTAATCATTTCATTAACAAACGATAATTTCCTGGTTACTATTGAAGATTGGCTTAAGAAAATAGTTAATAAAGACGCGTTTAATGATACTGCGTTATTCTTACTTTATACGTCAGATGAAGAAAATGAACAGCCTAAAGTATTAACGATTACTAAAGCACAATTTTCAAGCTATGGGGCAGAAGTTTTAGATACATTTCACTTACCAAAATTTAATAAAAATTTTGATTCTAAAATAGGGATAACAGACATTAAGCTCAGTTTAGAATTCATCAGAAAAATTAACACAATCAAACAAAATAACTTTAATAATTACTTCAAAAAAGTAGTGTCTACTTGTGGCATTGATAATACGGGATTTGAAAACTGTGACGCGAGTAGTTATTAATTTAATTAGACTTATGAAAAACATACTTTTACTTTGTATACTATTTGTTACAACACATTCAGTTCAATCACAAACATTTATTCGGTCTCAATTATCAACAACAATTTCTAAACCATGGGAAATTTTTTATGGCCCGGATGATTACCTTTGGCTAACAGAATCCGGAGGGAAGGTGGTTAGAGTTAATCCGCTAAATGGAGATAAAACAATAGTATATACTGCGCCAGACTACTTTTCAGGTTCCCCGCTTGAGAATTCAACATTATGCCCGAATGCTTTAATAGGATCTGGAACGCTTGGATTAACATTGCATCCAGATTTTATGGAAAGCGAGAGTTCATTTATATATTTTGTATATTCATACAATAGTGGTACAACAGCTTCTCCAGACACAAAATTTAGAATTAAACGGTTAACTTGGAACTCAACTACAAATATGGTTGTTAGTGATACTAATATAGTAAACATGATTTCCAACGGATATGATCATTTAGGTGGTAGACTATTGGCTATTAAACAAAATGAAATCTCTTACTTATTCCTAACAATTGGTGATCATGGAAAATCTGAAGATAGCGCACCTAATTGCTATTCTCCTCAATCTACAAATCCAAATAATTTCACCCAAGATGTAACGACTCAAAATGGAAAAATTCACCGATTCAATGAAGATGGTTCAATTCCTTTTGATAATCCAATAGCAGGGAATTCATTTTACACACGTGGCCATAGAAATCCTCAAGGGTTAATGTATAATCCAAATTTAGACCTTATTTATGATATTGAACACGGTGACAGAACAGATGATGAGATTAACGTTTTACATAATGGAATGAATTATGGATGGAAAAATGTACGTGGTTATCATACTGATGATAGCTATGCTGGAGAGGCAGATAATGTTGCGAATTACACGCCAAACGCATTGATACCAAATGACGCTTTAATTGAACCATTATTTTCATGGTGTAATACACCGAGCACTTCAAATGTTTGGTCTGACTGGTGCACTGTTGCACCATCTGATGGCATTTATTATGGTAGTGATGGTATTCCCGAATGGAACAATAGCTTATTGGTGGTGACTTTAAAAGATGGCATATCGACAGACAAAGAAGTTTATCAATTTAAATTAGAGGCGAACGGACAACTTGCTACCTCAACGGCATTAAATCCAAATCCTAAAAAATTCTTTGGAGAAGATCAGGAACTTAATGGAAGGTTAAGAGATATAGCTGTTTCTAATGATGGGGAATCAATTTATTTAATTAATAATGGTGGAGCAACTGATAAAATAACAGTTTATAAAGTTGATAAATCAGCTATAATTAGTGATAACAATCTAGAAATATTTCCAAACCCTGTCACAGATATTCTATCAATAAAAGGGTTAGAAAATTATTTAGATTTAAAAGAACTTAAAATTTACACTTTACTGGGAACGACAGTAAATTTTAAATTAGATACTGACCACAAAATTGATGTCTCGCATTTGTCTAAAGGTATTCATTTTATTTATTTAACATTTGAAAATGAAATGCAAACCTTTAAATTTATAAAACTATAGGTTTTATTTTCAAAAATTAAAATTTTTCCACAAAAAAAGAGCTAAACATGCGTTTAGCTCTTTTTATATTTTTGAATATCTTTTTAAAAGATATTTATTTCTTATCCGATAATCTTTTTGGTCTTAGCATTTCAACAGCTCCAATTGTTAACCAATATGGTACTGCAAAACCTAATACAAATGTTAAACACCAAAATGCCATTAATCCGATTACTAAAAATAATGCTATACCTAATGAAACTGCCATAATTATAATTTTTTGGTAAATATAATAAATTTTAAGTAAATCAGTCAATTGTCTAATTAAATAAATTGATTTCTTATCGATTTATTCTAATTCCAAATTACATAAATCACCTATGCCGCTGTAAAATTATTTTAAAATGACAAAAATTGAGGGTTCATTTAATTTAAAACTCAATCCAATGAGTAGTGTATTTGTGTCAATTTCTAACTTTAAATGAAAGTAATTTTGTAGTTTAATAATAAGCTTTACGAACTAAGGACTAATTATTTTTTAGTCGTTAATTCAAGAATGTCATTTGTTTTTAGCGTAAATGATAATTATCAATTCGAAAAGTAAAAAGTATTGTTAATTTTGTAATACAAAATTTTACAGAATCATGGAATATAGAATTGAAAAAGATACAATAGGGGAAATTAAAGTACCTTCTGACAAATATTGGGGGCCTCAAACTGAGCGTTCAAGAAACAATTTTAAAATTGGACCTGCTGCAAGTATGCCTTTAGAAATTGTTCATGGTTTTGCTTATTTAAAAAAGGCGGCTGCTTATACTAATTGTGAATTAGGTGTTTTACCTCAAGAAAAAAGAGATGCGATTGCAACAGTTTGTGATGAAATTCTTGACAACAAACATAATGATCAATTTCCATTAGTAATTTGGCAAACTGGTTCTGGTACACAATCTAATATGAACGTAAATGAAGTGATTGCTCATAGAGCTCACGTTTTAGCTGGTCATAAAATTGGAGAAGGAGAAAAAACTTTAGCACCTAATGATGATGTGAATAAATCACAATCGTCAAATGATACATTCCCAACAGGAATGCACATTGCGTGTTACAAAATGATTATTGAAAAAACGATTCCTGGAATTGAAAAATTAAGAGATACGTTTAATTCAAAATCTGAAGCATTTAAAGATGTTGTTAAAATTGGTCGTACACACCTTATGGATGCTACACCTTTAACTTTAGGTCAAGAATTTAGCGGATATACATCACAATTAAACCACGGTTTAAAAGCATTAGATAATACATTATTACATTTAAGCGAATTAGCTTTAGGTGGAACTGCTGTTGGTACTGGTTTAAATACGCCAAAAGGATATGATGTGTTAGTGGCTAAATACATTGCTCAATTTACAGGATTACCTTTTATTACTGCTGAAAATAAATTTGAAGCTTTAGCGGCTCATGATGCCATTGTGGAAACACATGGTGCCTTAAAACAAATTGCAGTATCGTTAAATAAAATTACGCATGATATTAGAATGATGGCTTCTGGTCCACGTTCAGGTATTGGTGAAATTACTATTCCAGCTAACGAACCAGGTTCGTCTATTATGCCAGGAAAAGTAAATCCTACACAAGCTGAAGCTATTACTATGGTATGCGCTCAGGTTATGGGGAATGATGTAGCAGTAACTGTTGGTGGAATGCAAGGACATTTTGAATTAAATGTATTTAAACCAATGATGGCAGCTAACTTATTACAATCGGCTGAATTAATTGGAGATGCTTGTGTGTCATTTAACGACAACTGTGCGGAAGGTATTGAACCAAACAACGAAAGAATCGAAGAGTTATTAAACAATTCTTTAATGTTAGTGACTGCCTTAAATACTAAAATTGGATACTATAAAGCAGCAGAAATTGCTAATACAGCTCACGAAAACGGAACGACTTTAAGAGAAGAAGCAGTTCGTTTAGGATATGTACCTGCTGAAGAATATGACAATTGGGTTGATCCTAAAAAAATGATTGGAAGTTTAGATTAAAAAGCTTTGCTTTTTTTAGATGCAGACAAAAAAGAATCAAGACGCAAGACTGACGTATTGTGTTTAAATTGTATTGATTTTTGAAAATATAGTAGGCCATTGGGAATTTTTCTCAGCGGCTTTTTTTATGGTCATTAAATTGGAAAACAATTCAAATTAATTTTACAAAACACAACTTTTTTATCACATGTTAACCCCCGTAAATAGTACAAAATACTTTAACCGTATCGGAACGGTTCTGACACGACTAGTAATTATTATGAATAATTAAACGTAACGCCATACTTATACGTAAAAGCGTTGCTATTATTGAATAAAATTACTAAATTTGGTAAAACATATAACGCGAGTATGCGTAATATTACACATACTCGGTTGTTATGGGCAATCCCCCTCTTATAGTGGAAAAACAAATAATTACTTTAAGCTAACGTTTTATTTAAAGTAAAAAAACTAAAAATAAAGACTACTAATACTTAACTTTTAGAACATTATTGAAAGCGTTAGCCAGAATTCCTCCCTTAGTGGTAAAAGAAAAATAATACTAAAAAACAGAATCACTAAACACTTATTTTAGGACGATACAAAAACATTACTCAGAATAAAAAATACTCTACTGAAGCAATTATTTCAACTTTTTATAGTTAATAGAATAATGGAAATATATAACGGACCTCATTTAGTCATAAAATATGAACAAAATAATTCAAGGCTAATTAATACTTGGAAATCTAACCCGCATGATGATGTAGCATACAGAAAAGAATTAATAGAACATCTAGGCATAGCTCAGAAAACTAAACCTAGTCAAATAATTTGGATTTTAGATGAAAAAACTTTTAAACCAACTGTTGCTACAAAAAAATGGGTTGATGAAAGTATTTTAAAACCAATATTTAGAGCTGGATTTGTAAATAGAAGAATTGATGGTTTTGATCAAATGGCATTTATTTTTGGAGGAGATATTTTAGTTTTGATGCAAGGCATAGAGAAATCTACTGATCAATTTAACTCAAAGTATTTTGCAACTGAAAAAAAAGCTATAAGTTGGTTGAGTGAAGAGCCAAAAACTAAAGATAATGAGAATCTGAATTTATCAATCGCTTTTAAAGGAATAGATGATAATGAAAAAATAGTATTTGAGTTGAAAGAAGATGCGTCTAAATTTGATGGTACTATCAATTTATTGAAAACTATTATTGAACAAAATAATTTCATGAGGAATAATATTGAAAAATATTCTTCTTTAACTCCAAGAGAAAAAGAAGTTCTCAAATTCATTATCAAAGGAGATACTAATAAGCAGATATCTGAGAAACTGTATGTTTCTCAAAACACCATTCGAACTCATAGAAATCGAATTTGGAAAAAATTGGATATTACTCAAGTTTCAGAATGCTTGAGCTACCAATGCTTTTTTGTTTAACATCTTAAATTATGTTAAAGTATCTCATTCTACGCTCTTTAGCGTATTTCAGGGCCCAGTATTAATCCCTAAATTTGTCAAAAATTATAAACTAAATATTTTTATTATGAAAAATGTACTAAAATTGACAAGTGTATTAATGTTTTCAGCTAGTTTCTTCCTTGCGAGTTGTTCAAAGGATAACATGAAAGGAAAAGAGGCTGAGGTAACAATGAGAACTTTTTCTCAAGCTGATGCAAGGGCTAATCAACTTGAAGAAGGTGAAATTAAAAGGATATCTAATGAGGTATCGGACAATTGGACTTCAACTGTTTTTAAGATGGAGGAAGGGCAAATGGTTTCTTATGATTGCGACATGGATGATTTCGAGATTAGCCAAGTGTTCCTTAAACCAAAAATGTGGTCAGGAGAACATACTTTCTTGTATCAAAATGGTATCACAACAGGTGAAACTCATATATTTACAGGTGAAGATGTTATTGGTATTGATATGAAGTATAATGGCGAATATGTGCGAATGAGTGATATTGATGTGTTTAGCCAATCACAGGATGGACAATATCCATATGCAGATGAACTAGGTGTAGAAGTATTTGCTAATGGAAGCACAAGTACCAATTCTGCTGTTTATTATTTTCCTATACTGAGTAACCAAGCTGATCCAGGAAATTCTTTATCTGGAATGTGGATGAGAATTGTGCTAGACTTTAACTAAGAACTTTAAATCAGGTACTATGAAGTTTTGATAATACTCCAACATTTACTGGAGATTAACGAACAACACATCTGCATTGTTAGCTAGCCCCCAAACCAAATATTAGACATTTGATTTGGGGGCTTTTTATGAACAATATAACTTTGGGGAAGTTAATTAATGAGCATGGGGTCAGGAGAATTTAGACGTAAGAATGGAATCAATAGTTTTATATCTCTCAGAAACCAGCAATAGATGTTATCAATATTACTGTTTCGGGTAGTCTAAAATACGTTGATATACTTTATGCCTTAAAAGGAAGAATAATGATTATCCCAAAAAAAATAAAGGAAAATAAACAAAAGCCCATAACAAAACCTAAATTGCATTAAAACGCAGTTTAGCCAAAACGTTAGCCACAAGGAAAAAAATGGATGAAATAAGAAAATTTATTAGCAATATTTTTCCAATGAAAAATTGCAAGAAATAAAATTAGATAAAAATGCTACTTTATTAAAAACCGGTAAGGTTGAAAATTATTTATACTTTATTTCAAAAGGAATAATCCGACTTTATATTTCAAAAGTAGAATCTGATTTAACTTTTGGTTTTTTATTTGAAAATGAATTTGTTACAGGTTATGATTCCTTTTTAACACAAATGCCTTCCGAATATGAAATTGAAACGTTAACAGAAAGTGTTTTGTGGCGAATTTCAAAAAAAGACTTAGTAGAAGTCTATGAAAGAACAAATAATGGAAATATTATTGGTCTAAAAATGGCTGAAAATATGTTTTTAATAAAATCAAAAAGAGAGATTTCCTTATTAAGTAAAACAGCAGAAGAACGATATTTGGACTTATTTATTGACCGTCCAAAATTATTACAAAAAATCCCATTAAAATATATTGCATCATATATTGGAGTTACACCACAAGCATTGAGTAGAATAAGAAAACGTATTAATTAACTTGGGTTCACTGTTCTTATTTGTTTTTTCCTAACCTTTGTAATCAAATAATTAAGAAAAAATATGAAACCACTAATTGTACTTTTATTAAGTTTTACAATCTCCCTTTTTGTTATTAAAATTATCAAAAAAGAATATGATTTTGCCTTATCAGCAAGAATTTCAATGTCAATAATGCTTGTACTTTCAGCTATTGGACATTTTGCTTTTACAAAAGGAATGTCAATGATGATACCTAAATTTATTCCTTTTAAAGAAAGTTTTGTTTACCTAACGGGAATATTTGAAATACTATTAGCAATAGGTTTACTAATTCCTAACCTTAAAACCGTAACTGGATGGATACTTATAATTTTCCTTTTGTTAATGCTACCGGCTAATATATACGCTTCTGTGAATAATGTAAATTTCCAGAAAGGGACATTTGATGGTAATGGTGTGCTGTATTTATGGTTTAGAATCCCTTTGCAAGTAATGTTTATTGTTTGGACCTATAGTAGTACAATCCGAATATAATTGTAATAGAAGAAAGCAGGTGGCTAACATCATATATAATAAATATAAAATTTGGTGCTTAAAAAAGAATGATTTAAAAACAAAATATTTAAATTTGACTAAGTACTAAGTGGAGGTTCGTACATTTAAAAACGAAACATTTGATACATAGGTTCTTAAGTCCAAATATAAAAAATAAAGAAATAGTCACTTTGCAAGTAGAAATAAATAATACAAGTATCAAATGTTACAAATGCATGAGGCCATCAAGCACTTGTATTTGTGAACATCTTAGTCCGCTCCAAACTAAAACGCGTTTTATTATTTTGATGCACCCGAAAGAGTACAAAAAACAAAAAAACGGAACGGGGTATATGACTACCCTTCAACTTGAAAATTCAGAAATTATAGTTGGTGTCGATTTTACCGATAATAAGCGTGTAAATGAACTACTTGCTAAAGAAGAAAATAGTTCTTTTTTACTTTATCCGGGAAAAGATAATTTCAACTTATCGGTAAGAGAAGGTTCAGAAACGAATTCATTCATGGGTAATAATCCAAATCTCTTTATTCTTGATGGCACATGGCCATGTGCTCGTAAAATGCTTAAACTAAGTAAGAACTTGCAAAAACTAAAAAGAGTGAGTTTTGATAATAAAATCAAATCAAAATTCATTATCAAGCAGCAGCCAGAATCTCTTTGCCTTAGTACTATTGAGTCAGTCTACACTGTCATTAATTTACTTAAGGATGGTGGTGTAGAACAATGCGAGACAAAGGATTTCCTTATTCCTTTCGAAAAAATGATTGAGTATCAACTTGAATATATTCTAAACCCAAATAATAAAAACTATCGTTCACCCGCCAGTAAAGCGCTTCTTCCTAAGGACCTGTATAAGAAAAGTCACGAAAGAAATATTATTTTTGAACAATAAAGTTAATTGTCTTTTTTGTGAATGTATTGAAAATACTTTTTTTTAAGTTAAAACTTTTGCACCTTTGTCTCAAACTAAGTAGGGTGAATTTTAAAGACAAAGAACTTATCATATTCGACTTTGATGGAACGCTTATCAATAGTATTCCAGATTTAACGTTGGCAATAAATAAAATGTTATCTGTGTATGGTTTATCGCCGTTAACAGTGAAACAAGTCACCCCTTTTATTGGGAATGGTGCTAAACCCTTGGTGAAAAGAGCACTTGAGTGTGCTATGCAAAATCAAGACCTATCGGAAGTACTTTTAAATGAAGCTTTTGAAATTTATTTTTCGGCTTATAAAGAAGTGACTTGTGATGAAACTTATTTGTATCCTGGTGTTTTAGAAACTTTGAATTATTTAGATAATAAAGGTTATAAAATGGTGATATGTACTAATAAACCTTTCGGTTTTATTGAACCCATTTTGAATAAATTAGCGATTAAAAAATGCTTTCAATATTGGATTGGTGAAGACTCTTTATCTCAAAAAAAACCAAACGCTGCTCCTCTTTTACATTTAACGAATGAAATGAACACGCAAGTTGAAAAATGTATCATGATTGGTGACTCGAAAAATGATATTCTTGCAGCTCAAAATTCAGGAATGGAAAGTATTGGTGTGAGTTACGGATATAATTATAACGAAAACATTTCAGATTATAACCCCACACACGTAGTGGATAGTTTTGCTGAACTACAAGAACTATTTTAATATGGATAAAATTCACAATATCGGTATTATAGGAGGAGGCGTTTCAGGAGTTGTTACAGCTTTAGAATTGGCAAAACATGGCGTAGATACTATTTTATTCGAGCAAGAAAAAAGTGTTGTAAGTGGTCCTCCTTTTTGTCATTTACATGCAGGTGGAAATTTATATCCTGACATATCTGATGAACAATGTAAAATACTAATGAAACAATCGATAGGTATGGCGCGATTATTTCCGAATTCTATTGACGAAAGACCTACATTTATTAGTGTTCCTAAATCAGGTAAATATAAGGTCGATAAAATTAAAAATCGTCTTGACATGTTAGTTGACTATTACAAAGAATTAATAGATGAAGATCCGGCTAATGAAATTCTAGGCGCTCCAAATGAGTATTATAAAGCATATACTAAAGCTCATTTAATTGCTTTAGCAGATCAACCAAATTTTAAACACCCAGGCTCATTTGATGAGTGGATGGCTAATGCTATAAAGTTAATTGATTACGAAAAGTTAAAAACACCTGTATTCTTAATTCAAGAATATGGATGGAATCTTTTTAGATTAGGAGCTCAAGCTCAATTAGCCTTAACTAAAACTGAAAAATGTAATCTAAAATTAAATACCACGGTCACAAATATTAAAGATGTCCGACATCAAAATTTAGACTATAATTGGGAAGTTTACACAAATGATAGGATATATAAAGTTAATTATTTGATAAATTCATGTGGCTTTAAAACTGGTGAAATTGAAGCTTCTTTAGATTTGAATGCTGAACGATTAATTGAATTTAAAGCAGCCTATGTTTCTAGATGGCAACCCATAGCAGGTTTAATTCCAGAACTTATCTTTCATGGTGAACGTGGTACACCAAATGGAATGGCTCAACTTACACCGTATTGTGAAGACTACTATCAAATTCATGGTATGACAACCGATATTACGTTATTCAAAAATGGATTGATTCAATCTAAAAGTAATGAAGCACAACCTATATTTAATGATGCTATTAATCAAAAGTTATATGGTGGTTGGCACAAGGATGATATTAAAACTAGAACTAAAAGTGCAATAGAATTGGTTACTAATTTTATACCTAAATTTAAATCTGCAACTATTGGAGGTCCTCCCATGTATGGCGCACAACAAATTCATGGAGATGACCCAATATTAAGAGTTGGTGAAGTTAGCTTTCCTAGTAAATTTTATGCGCGAAGTGAAATTATTAAGGCTTCATCTGCCTTAGCTGTTGCTTATAAAATTGTAAACAAAATTCAGGAAGAAAAAATTATACCAGTACTTCATCAAAACAGAGATCAAAATTTTTTATTAGAAAGTATTTCTAAAAAAGAAATTGACAAATTAGCTTCTGAATTAGCGATTCAACGTGGATATCCTAAAGCACTATCTCGATTGGTAATTGAGAGAACTGATTAACTTTTTATGCTAATCACATGGCTTAGAACTTAGATTAAACTTACAAAATAGGGTATTAAAAATAAACCATTTTAAAAGCTATCTCTTATAACAAAAATGAGTGTATATTTAGGTCTTCACCTTCAAACTTATGTCAGATAAAAAATTTTTAACCATAGGGATTTTAGCTCATGTAGATGCAGGTAAAACTTCAATTACTGAATCCCTGCTTCACCATTCAGGAACAACTACTGCTTTGGGTAGTGTTGATAAAGGTTCAGCTATTACTGATGGCTTAAGTATGGAGAAAAGTAGAGGGATTTCCATTAAAGCATCATCTGTTAATTTTTCTTGGAAGAATACTTTATTCCAGTTAGTAGACACCCCAGGTCATATTGATTTTTCAGCTGAAGTTGACCGTTCACTTTCTATATTAGATGGTGTAATCTTAGTGGTTTCTGCAAAAGAAGGTGTTCAAGCCCATACCCTTAATTTATGGGAGAGTTTGACAGAACGAAAACTACCAGTCATCATTTTTTTTAATAAAATAGATAGAAACGGTGTAGATATAGAACAGGTTTTTTTAGATTTTCAAAAAGACTTAGGTGCTAAACTTTTCGCTTTAAATTATCCAGATATATCTAACCCAGATCAGCCCAAATTGTTAGCCTTTGAAAATTGTGACACACACATAGAGTCAATGATTATTGATAAGTCAATGGAGAATTTAGCAGAATGTGATGATACTTTTCTTACGCAATACCTTGAAGGAGATACATCTGATTTAGGAGCAGTTTTAGAGAAAGGAAAACAAAATATAAAAACGGGAGCACTTTATGGTTCACTTTTCGGTAGTGCCAAATTAGGACTAGGGATAGACCAATTGTTAAACAGTATTTCAACACTATTACCCCAGCCAAAAAACTATTACTCTACTGCAGCTGCAAAAGTTTTTAAAGTAACATACCATGAAAAAAAAGGACGATTAGCTTACATAAAATCTTATGGAGGGATACTAAAAAGCAAAGACATCATTCGATCTCAACAGTTAGATAAGGACATTAAAATTAATCAGATTTTTAAACCACACCTTGGAGATTTAGTGCAAGGTTCTGAATTACACCCTGGAGAGATAGGTGTTATTACTACGTCTGAAATTATAGGTTCTGGAGATGTTTTAGGCATTGAAAATTTGACTGATAAATATTCGAAAATTAGTAATCCTGTTCTTGGTGTACAAGTGATAGCAAAGGACATAAAAGATTATCAAAAATTAGGAGAAGCTTTAGAAATACTCAATATTGAAGATCCAATATTAGATTTTAGATGGTTTAAGGAAGAAAAGGAATTTCACTTAAAAATTCTAGGACCTATTCAAACGGAGGTTCTGAAAGAGAATTTACTCCAAAGATGGGAAATTGAAGCCGAATTTCAGAAACCCAAAGTAATTTATAAAGAAACACCGGCTAAATCAGCTGAAGGTTATGTACGTTATTGGATGCCAAAGCCATGTTGGGCTATTATGACATTCTTGATAGAGCCAGCACCATTAGGTAGTGGCGTTTTATTTAAG
>Ga0308025_1000034_pt1 | contig 72662 bp, 43 predicted proteins | sample Neamet422_FD_201298 | JGI IMG/M metagenome (GOLD analysis project Ga0308025, IMG submission 201298) | Marine microbial communities from water near the shore, Antarctic Ocean - #422 | ecosystem: Environmental > Aquatic > Marine > Unclassified | place: Southern Ocean | collected 2014-10-03
CAAATGATTACGATTCTGACGGTTGCAGGGACATAACCGAAGATGAAGATGATGATAACGACGGAGTTCCTGATGTCGATGACTTACTATGCAAAACGGGCGACTTAGGTTGGATTTCTGGCCCGGCCACTGACCATGATTCAGATGGCTGCCAAGATTCTCTTGAAGACCTCGATGATGATAATGATACCAGGCCAGATCTGAGTGATGATTGCCGAACCGGTGAACTCGGTTGGATTTCAAACGCTATCACTGACAGGGATTTGGACGGTTGCCGAGATGCTGGAGAAGATCCCGATGATGATAATGATTTGATTCTCGACAATGATGATCTGTGTGACCCCGGTGATATGGGATGGATATCTCGCCCAAATACGGACCATGATGCAGATGGTTGTAACGATGTTACGGAAGATAATGATGATGATAACGACGGACTAACTGACTCAGACGATCGTTGCCAGACAGGGGATATTGGATGGGGCTCCTCAGGACCAGTGCAAGGTTCTGCACCCGATTATGATGGCGATGGATGTCAAGATTCTCTTGAAGACCAGGACGACGACAATGACGGAGTTCTTGATCTGAACGACAGATGCCCGAGAGGCCCTGAAATGATGTATCACATGCCATTAAGCGATCCTTTTACCGATTATGACGGCGATGGCTGCATGGATCAATTCCATGCTGGCTATGAAGAAGACTTGGACGATGATGACGATGGCGTACTTGACGTCGATGACGGCTGTCAATACGGCGATTTAGGGTGGATTTCGACTGAAGCAAACGATAACGACGGCGACGGTTGCCGAGATGCTACAGAAGACCCTGATGATGATAATGATGGAATTGACGATATCGAGGACCTATGTTCTGGTGGCGATTCTTCATGGATTCCTGGACCAGATACTGATTATGATTCAGATGGTTGCCAAGATGTATTGGAGGATTTCGATGACGATAACGATGGTGTTCTTGATTCCATTGACACATGTCAAACAGGTAAACTCGGATGGATTTCATCAGAAGGAACTGATTACGATGGTGATGGTTGCCATGACCTCGAGGAAGACCCTGACGATGATAACGATGGAGTTCTAGACGGTCCCGGAGACGGCGTCTCAACCGGTCCAGATGACTGTACGACAGGCAAAAGGTATTGGGTCTCTGATGTCCTTTCAGACTATGACCAAGATGGTTGTTACGATGGAACGGAAGATTTGGATGATGACAACGACAAAGTATTGGATACCGATGATACCTGCGCGACAGGCAATTTAGATTGGAAATCCGATAATTCTACCGATTATGACGGTGATGGTTGTCGCGATTCTACAGAAGATCCCGATGATGATAACGATGGAGTTCCCGATGTGGGTGATTCTTGTCCCAAACATGAACTCGGTTGGCTCTCAACATCCTCAACAGATCATGATTCAGATGGTTGCCGAGATTCCACAGAAGACGATGACGACGATAACGATGGTTTATCAGACGCACTTGACCAATGTCCGCTTGGACGTGCCAACTGGGATTCCTCAAAGTTCGACCATGACTCTGATGGTTGTCTCGACTCACTCGAAGATCCAGACAATGATGACGATGGAATCATGAATAATGATGACAATTGTCCTATCGGCAATCTTAATTGGATCTCGAGCAGTTCTACAGATCACGATTCTGATGGTTGTCAGGACAGTTCAGAAGATTTGGATGATGACGGTGATGCCGTTTTGGATACTGCAGATTTGTGCCCTGTCGGTGAAACTTTTTGGATGTCTTCGGAATCAGAAGATTATGATTCGGATGGTTGCCGAGATTCAACAGAAGATTCGGATGATGACAACGATGCAGTATTAGACGCGACAGATTTCTGTAACGGTGAAAAGCTCGATTGGATTTCATCTCCTGCCACCGATTATGATTCCGATGGATGCTATGATGACTCAACAGAAGATTTCGACGACGATAACGATGGTGTGTTTGATACGGCCGATACCTGCTCTCGTGGAACACTCTCTTGGATTTCAGATTTAATTAATGATTATGACCAAGACGGCTGCATCGATTCTGGCGAAGACCTTGATGATGATGGTGACACTGTACCTGACGTCGCTGATACATGCCCACTTGGTGAAACTCAATGGATCTCCAATCTGGAAACTGATTCTGATGCTGACGGTTGTAGAGATGAAACTGAAGACTTAGATTACTTCATTACTGGCGACAGTTCCAACGGTGAAGTCGTTTGTGATCCATACAATGAGGATTGCACAGATTCCGCAGCGAATTCAGATGCGATTACGCAAGAGTCAACGGATAATCAAGTCAAACGCCTTGTGATGACTACGCTTGCTATTGCAATTGTTCCTACAGTCATTGGAATACTCTTCCTCGCATACCGAATGAAATGGTAAGTAGAGTGATACTGACACCTTCAAAGGGGTCGGCGTTCTGCTTCTGCCATGGCGAGGGTACTGATATTAGCAGCATCTACGGGGAAGAATCTCGATTTGGCCATGAGTATTCGCTCAGCTGCCGAATCGATGCAGCATGATGCCGATGTAATGGACCTCTGTGGCCTTAACCTTCCGTTGTTCACTCCTAGTAATAAAGAGAAGTTCAATGATTTAGAGCAAATTGGAAAGTGTATGGAGCGTATTCTTTCGTGCGATGGAATGATTGTTTGTGCTCCCGAATATAACGGTTCAATACCACCTGTCTTGAGTAATCTCATCGCATGGGTTTCAGTTCAATCTTCAAATTTCCGCTTACTGTTCAATAATCGAAACGTGGGTCTCGCCTCAGTCAGTGGCGGGGGCGGGCAGCAGGTGATTCTGAGTATGCGGATGCAATTTTCCTACCTCGGTTCGAATGTGTTAGGTCGTTCTCTTGTTGTCAATAACACTAAACCGGTTAATCCAGCATCCATCGATGAAATGCTAAAGGGGGTTCTCCGTTGAGCATAGTTCGTACATTACGTATGACTGCACCAACCCACACTGTGTTGGAAGGTGGAGGTTTTCCGGTTCGAAGACCTTCAGCAATGGGCACGCTCATGAGTCCGTTTCTTCTTTTGGATGAAATGGGTCCTGTTCATTGGGACCCTGGACAAGCCATTGGCGCACCTGCCCACCCACACCGCGGTTTTGAGACCGTGACGTACATGATTCAAGGTGCAATGAAACACGAGGACAGTGCAGGGAATAAAGGCGATCTCAATCCAGGAGATGTGCAATGGATGACTGCTGGCCGTGGCATCATTCATTCTGAACTTCCCCAAGATGACTTCCTTGAACAAGGAGGTGTGACGCATGGTTTCCAAATATGGGTTAATCTTCCTTCAAAAGACAAAATGATGAAACCACGATACCAAGATATTCCTTCCAAACAAATCCCCAAAGTTACTTCTGAAGATGGAAAGGTTTGGGCGAATGTGATCGCTGGCTCAACTTTAGGAATTCAGGCAGTCATTGATACAGTCATACCAATCACCTATATTCACATGAAAATCCAGCAAGAGGGTGTTCATCACCAAGTCATCGAACAAGGACTCAATGGGATGATTTACGTCTTTGGTGGCACTGTCCATATTGATGGGAAACCAGTGCATGATGGCCAACTTGGAATTTTAACCGATGGTGATGAAGTCGTTTTGGAGGCTCTTGAAGAGGATGCAGAATTTTTGATTCTTGCTGGCCCTGAATTAAACGAACCGATTGCACGTTATGGGCCGTTTGTGATGAATACCCGTGAAGAGATTCAACAAGCCCTTCTCGACTACCAGAACGGCACTCTTGCTTGAAATCTTTTCGATTTACGTCTTATTTGCCGATGAGGATTACGGCCTTGAACCATCTCATTTGGTCTTTTAAACGTCATTTCCAGCCAATTCTCTAATATGGGTATATATAACGAGGCTGATTAGCAGGGTTTATGCATACAGCAAGTAAAGTAATGTTAATTCTAGGAGCCGTAATCACCGTCGCAGGCATAGTCATGTTTGCTCTCGGATCTTCTGCAGTTGACTATGACCCAATTGGAGACAGTGAATGGAGCGGAAAAACCGGAACTTTCCAAGGAACTTCCGATTCATACTATAGCGTCTACTCTGAAGTAGCATCTTGCGATGATATTACCTACTCAATAGAGACTTCCGATGGAGACTCAGCCATCTACGCTTTCGAATGTTCTGATTCTTCCTCTTCCATAGACGGTTATATTTATCTCGGCAGTTTGTCTGGATCCGCTTCCTATACAGTTGATTCATCTCACACAGTTTACATCTCCGATTCCGGTGAAGAACTCGCAGAGGCAGCTGGTGGATTTATGGCAGTAGTCGGCTCGTTTGGTGTATTGTGCTGTGGTGGATTCTTCCTCTTACTCGGCGGAATCTTCGCTCTTACTCTCAAAGACCCTACAGTCGTTATGGTCGCTGGTGGAGTCCCACAACAAATGATGGGCGCTCAACAATATGCTCAACCTATGCAACAGCAACAGGCGCCGATGATGCAACAGTCGACCCCTGCGCAACAACAGGAGCCTGTGCAGCAACAATACCAGCAACCACCTCAAGGTGGATTCTGAGGGTTGGTGTTTCAACGGTGAAAACCGTTTGATCTATTCCTTTGTGTAGTATTCGCTTCGTTCTTGCATTGAATCTGTGTGTGCTAAAGGTTACACAGGTTTTTGATCCGGTAGAAGTGTTCGTGAGAGGTCTTAGGACGTGCTCGGAATGAATATTTTGACAAATGCAGTGACGCTTCTTTCCTCAAAAAGCAAGGGGAGTGCTCGTGCCGGGATTCGAACCCGGGTCGGCGGGATGAAAACCCACTATGATGGACCTAGCTACACCACACGAGCGACAGCCGTTCCACCGACCACCCCTTCATAATGATTCGCTCTATCGAATCCGAGTACACGATGGCTCATTCATCAATTTCTGGTTCCACAGTGGCTGTATTAATCTCAAGAGTAGACCACCATTTCCAACCGTACCAACTTGGTATCATCATAAGAATCATTACGAGAGCCAAAATGATTTCATTATCGAGAAACCAATTCAGTGCATTGATTGCGGAATTCCCATACACGCCAATCAAAACTGCTTCCAAGCCAAAACGTAATCCCCTTCCACACAATCCAGCAAGTAAGAATGGTTTCTTTTCCATTTCACCCATTCCTGCAACCCAGCCAAATACCTTGTAAGGGATCGGAGAGAAGGCTGCGATGAAAATACCGAACGTACCGTATTTGAGCGTCAAAGCCTCAATTTTATCAAGGTGTACTTGTTTAGAAAACCGACCAAGAAGACCTCGGCCCCAACGTTTTCCAATCCAGTAACCAACCATGGAGCCGGCTACAGAGGAAAGTGTGACCGTCAACCAGAGCCATATCACCAGTGGAATGTTTCCAATCGTATCTGCAAGCATCGGAATGTAGAGTAAATCCGGGGGAATTGGTTGAAGGATTGCTTCTGTAAATGAGACGACAGCAAGGCTTGCAGCTCCAAACACATCGAAAAAGTCGAGTATAGTTTCCTTCCACGACATGAAGGTGGCTTCGTTCACCCACCAATGAAGGTGTGGGTATGCGGTGACTTCAAGGAGGGCATTCATCAGTAGTGGAATTAATGCGAGTTCTCGATACCGCTGCATTACTCCATTGGCCAGTGAGTGAACTTACGGGCAATATTTGTGCGATGCGGCAACAGGAGGAACTTGAACGGGTTAGTCCTCAACGTTGGATGTTAATTCAGGCCCTCGATATCGATTGGCGTGACGTTTCACCGAAATGGCTCACTCAAGCCAAAGAATGTGCTGCACAAAGTGGAGATCTCCCACGACTCTCAGATGTGGACTTGGATGTCTTGGCTCTTGCACTTGGGCTCAATCTTCCTTTGGTCACCGATGATTACCGCTTACAAAATACAATGAACGCTGCCGGAAAACAATCGAAATCAGTCGGCACAAAAGGTGCTAAACAGGTTTGGAAGTGGGAATTGCGTTGCACTGGTTGTCGTATTTCTACAGATGTTCCCGAAAATGTCTCACGCTCTAAAAAAGGCGAAGTTGGTGATTGTGACCGATGTGGCTCGCCAATGGTATTGAAGCGTAAGCGATAATTCATTCCTCTGACGAGGAATCCAGTGATTCAAGAGCAGCAACTTTTCGCTCGAGTTCCGCAACTTCTATTCCGGCTGGATCAATACCAACTGCTCGAGCACGCTGTGCAAGAAGTTGAGAGGGAGTTCTGCCGTCTGCTTCAAGGTCGGTCAAGGTCTGTGATGTGTTGGTTAATCCTTTCTGGAATTCACCCTTTGAACGGCCTAACGCGTGTGCCATCTTCGGCAAGCGTTCAGCACCAAATAAGATAAAAAATAATCCAACAAGAATCGTGATTTCGAGAGGTCCTAAACCGCCAATCATATTTCTTCCTCATCCCTTGGAGTTAGAGTGTAGTGTTGAAGCCTTCGGCGAAACAGGTTGTTTTTTGTTCTTTATCCACCTGAGACCGGAGGTAGCAAAGCCAATTCATCTCCATGGTTCAATTCAGCATTTTTCTCACACTGTTGGCCATTGATTGCAAGCAGAAGGCCTCGCTCACTCCATTCATGAACAGCGAGAATCTCGAGCACATCTTCGACTTTAGAAGAGAACTGAAGTGTCATCTTGTGCCGCTTCCAACCAAGTACTTCAGCAAGTGGCCCAAATGCCAGAAGAGTTATTTCCATGCCCTCAGCATCCTTCATGGTGATGCTTTGAAGCGGTAGTTTATCAACGCACTCTGCTGTCCTCAAGGCATGGGACCGGTAATGAAAGCAACCAGTTTGTGGAAAATTTATCCATCCGGTGAATCTTCTATTCAAGCGGTCAAAGGCGTCAATGTGACGATTGAAGGTGGGGAAATGGTTGCCATCATGGGCCCTTCAGGTTGTGGTAAAACCACTTTGCTGAATATTCTCTCCGGAATTGATGAGCCAAATTCAGGCAACGTCACCGTCAAGAATCAACAGTTGTTCGGAATTTCTGACGATGACCGAACTCGAATGAGAGCGGAACATATGGGCTTCATTTTTCAAGACTTCAATCTCCTGCCTGTCCTTTCTGCAGTTGAGAACGTAGAACTACCGTTGCTGTTGCTTGGAAATTCCGCATCTGTAGCGCGGAGTGGCGCACTTGCGGCTCTCAAATCCGTTGGATTGGAGAATCGAGCAGAGCATCGTCCTGCCGAGTTATCTGGTGGTCAACAACAACGTGTTGCAGTGGCACGTGCCTTGGTTCACGATCCTGCTATCATTTTCTGTGACGAGCCTACTGGAAACCTTGATTCAGGGACCTCGGCTGAAGTGCTCCAACTTCTTCTACGCTTGAATGATGAACGGAATACAACCTTTCTCATTGTCACACATGACTCGAAAATTGCTGAGCATTGCACTCGAACACTGCGTATGTCCGATGGTGTAATTATTGAAGATCAAAGGAAATCAGAGGAGGAGTGACTCTGCTGATACCATTGACCATTCTTTCGATAATGGTTGCTCTCTTGAGTGCAGCATCCACTTTTGGAATTGGTCGTTGGAAACAACTCGGCGTGTTGAAAGTCGTTTTACTCATTCTTGGCCCGGTAGTAGATGCCTTGCTCGGTTATCTTGTTCTTGATTGGCTTTCTGTTTCAGGATTGACTTTATGGGCGGGTGCCTTTGCTTTAGGCATCATCAGTCATGTGTTGATGCAACCGCTTCTTGTCCCACAACGGCTCGTCGTCTGGCGCTTGGCAAAACAAAACATTCTCCGTCGACAACGACAAGCAGCACTGCTCATGGTCGGTTTAATCATAGCATCAGCCATCATTACCTCATCGATGGTTGTTGGAGACTCATTGGATGCCACAGTTCGATATGAGGTCGAAGGGTCATGGGGCGAAACAGACATCACCATCTCCGGGTTTGACCTTTCGATTGGAGAGCGCGTCACTCTTTCAGAATCTCTTGCCAATGACATGTGGAATGGAATCCAAGATCATTCTTCTCTGCAAGGTGTCATTGAAGGGCAACAACAAGGTTTGGTTGCATCTGCAAGTGTTGCATCGAATGATGCATCACTCACTGGTGTTACATGGATGGCGATGAACAGTACGATTGATGGCGAAAAAGTATGGCCGGAGATTGGTTCAAAGTCGAAAGGAATACGGTATGCAGATTTGTATGAAGCAAATATCTTCGCTGCACAAAAATATGTTGCAGTGAATGAAGTTTTGGCCGATGAGTTAGGAGTTTCAGTCAATGATGAACTCGAAATTGGCTGGTATGTCTCACAAGATAACAAAAGAGTTCGTATTGAATCCACATTGAACATTTTCGCCATTGTTGCCAATGAGGGGCAAGGTGCATCCGCTGGAACACAAGCCCCAGCCTTATTCACTGATTTGTCCACTGCACAATCACTTCAACACCTCAATGGAAGCATCAATTCTCTGTACTATGCAGTCGATGATGCTCATGATGATGCTGAACACATCGAACCAATTATCGATAATGTTGAACAACTCCTTGACCGATTGATTCGGGCAACTGATGTCGGATTAAAAGTCGATTCTGATGAAAACACAAACTCGCTAACATTGACCTCCAGCCAGGGATTGGGACGTCTTTCAGGAGAACTCGTACGAGGGTTGAGAGGCAACTTGAGCCAAATCTCTCCTGGTTCAAGCATGATGGAAGTCTTGCAGGTCCCGATGATTGAGCTTGTTGAAAGTGAACAACAAATCCTCACACTGGCTGATTCCGATATATCTCAACTGAGGGCTGGTGACCGTGGACTGTGGCATTTCTCTCCCAGTGGTGCCGGTTTCCAAATCAACGGTGATGGAGATGCATGGGTGTGGAGGGTCGGTGAAGGTGAAATCGCACACGACTTTACGCTTGATTCCTCAGGTGCATATGGCTTGATTGCAACCGATTCAGGACTCATTGTCGGCTATGAAGGGGATGTGGAGGTCGAGGAATGGGCTTCGTATGAGAGCGAGGGCGAAATGCTCTCTGTAACGACTGATGCGAATCAATGGTGGGCACTTGAACAAACTTCATCGATGTTCAAACTCCATTCTTTTTCTCTGGATTTAACACAACATACCGTTACCAACCTCTCTGTTGCCATGCCATCGACTGTGCTTTCGACACAGTTATATTTTGACCAGCATCTCTATTTGGAAATCGAAAGTCTTCTTTCCTCTTCTCGCTCTCAATCATCCATTTCGAATATTTCGTTTACAACGTTGGAAAATACTTCCCAATGGCCTTTGATGCCAACATTTTCCGCAGACGCCCCTCTTCACTCATCCTGCGATGGTCACGCCTCAGTAACTTTGCCACAGTCGAACCATCATTGGTGTACTGTTGCCAACGGACTTGTTCGCTGGGACCCAGGGGCTGACCAGATCGAATCACTTCGAATACCAATTGTTTCCACTGTTGGTGGCTTAGGTGTCCTACCGCAATTGTTTTTGGCGTTTGGAGGCGAACAATCTCCCGTCGTTGTCGAAGAAGGCACGGTACTCTTCAGTCAACGACTCAATCAACTGAACTTGACTGAAGGCGAGAGTGGAGTTTGGGTAAAGGGCCTTATCCCCTATGCTTTTGGTGACAATACCGCTTATCGGTTGAACTTCTCTGGAACATATGCTGATCTTGAAGGCATGGAGAGTCTTTCAGAACTCGATGCAGTTATTCTTGGCCTTGTATCGCTGAGTGATGGAGAACTTCTGGCCTCGGCTGGTGAGGATGAACGCTCAATGGTTGTCCTTTCGTCTTCCGGGCAATGGGATGATACGGTTTTGACTTCACTCTCTTCATGGTTGGACAATCAATCGAATGCGTCTCATGCAAGTTTGGGTGTACGTGCTGTAAAGGTTGATGCTGCGGCAATCGCAGAGGAATCTTCAGGTATTCTTGCGGCTATGTTTTTGGTTTTCGGAACTTTTACCATTGCAGCAGGAATACTGCTTGTACTCACGATTGTCATGATGTTAGCCGAAGCAAGACGCTCAGAACTTGGCACAATGCGGGCTTTGGGCGTCACACAAGCAGATGCTCGAGCACTTGCTGTCCAGGAAGGAATTCTTCTCTCAGCCTTGGCGAGTGTGCTGGGTGCGATTGCAGGATTAATTCTCGCATGGTTCATCAGCATTGGATTCGATAATATGTTTTCGTCCATTGGTTCGAATCAATTTACTTTTGCATGGGAGTGGACTTCTTTATTCTCAGGCGCAGTGTGGGGCTTCCTTCTTGCTGTGCTCACGCTCTGGGGTTCCGCTTTCTGGACTTCGAAATTAAACATCATTTTGGCACTCAAGGGTGGCCGAATTCCACGCTCAGAAGGGATTCCATGGTTCCTTCTTCTCCTCCAAATTGTAGCTCTTGGCAGCGGTACACTCTCACTTCTGTTTTTGCTTGTTCTTGGATTTGATTCAGGGGTTGCCTATTTCTTATGGATGACCTCTGGAGTTTGTATCCTTGTTGCCACTGTGCCGTTCTTTACATGGGAGATGCCGACGTTCTTGCGAACAAAAAATAAATTTTGGAAAGGTCTTTGGAGAAATGCAAGCCGGAATACATTGGCCATGATTGGGACGACACTGTTGATTTGGACAGTCGGCCTCTCTTCACTTGACCCGGTTCGAAAAGGCATGGAGGCGGATGAACTTTCATTCATCGCACTTGGATTAGTAGAAGTCTTTGCCGGTGTTCTTTTGTTGACCAGTGCTGCTCCACTCATCGTCAAACGCTTAGGGAAATCGAGGTTATTGACACGACGCTGGGGCCCAGTTCTTCCCGTCTCTCTTGCCTATCCACTGGCAACACCTGTTCGTACTGCAGTGGTAATGGGTATGTTCTCCATCACTGTTTTTTCCGTTATTGTCTTAAGTGGCTATGCCGAACAATTTGATAATTACACAAGTTCCTTTGTCGAGGAAGCAGAAGGCGATTATGAATTATTATTGACTGGTTCCCGTTCCAGTCCAATCGAGTTATCAGAAAATATCTCTGAATGGAACCTCTCTTCAAACCTTGAACATCACATCGACTCCGTTGCACGGATTCATCGTGGCGAAGTCTTTCTCGAGGATGCAGAGGGTGAGCGAATGCCCTATGTAATTCGAGGTTTTGATGATGCCTTTGCACAGCATGGTGGATTGCCACTTTACACATGGGATTCCTCATTGGGTTCTGATGAATCCGAGGTCTGGGAGATCGTGTCTTCTCGAGATGATTTGGTCATTCTCGATGCATCATTTGGACTTGAATCTCTTGCAGATGGAAGTGGTATTTCTATGCTAAGTTTTTCAATTGGAGAATCGATTTCCCTAATTGATATTTCCAACCCTGGCAATACCCGTTCTGTGAAGGTTGCAGGCTTCTTAGAGCAATCTTCATATTTGTTCTCAGCGGGAGTTTGGATGAATGACGAACTTGTGATTGAACAATTTGATGGACGTCTCACTCGTATGTATGTCAGCGTCTCAGATGATGCCAAACCGTCTGCCTCATATCAGGATGATTCAGTAAGTGATTTCTCTCCAACTGGCAAGAACAAAGATGCTCGGTTAGCTGCTGCTGAATTGGAATCCGAACTCTCGCCGTTGCTCAACGCCAAAGGGGTCCAGGTCTCAGTGATTTCAGACGAAGTTATGTTGCTTCAATCACTGGTGCTGGCATTACTCGGAATCTTCGAAGGATACTTGGCATTAGGGCTGATCGTTGGAATCGCTGGAATTGGAGTGGTTACAGTACGCTCGGTTTCAGAGCGCACGAAATCAATTGGCATTTTACGGGCGCTGGGTTACCGTAAGAACATGGTCATCCTTTCCTTTTTAATTGAAGTCTCATGGGTCAGTGTTTTAGGGATGCTCAATGGTATTTTGGTCGCTGTGGGTTTTCACCGGGCCCTCTATACTGCTTTTTGGAAAGATCAAGGGGCGAGTTTTAGTCTCCCTATGGAATCGATACTGTTGGTGTTCTTCGGCGGCTGGCTACTCGTTTTATTGGCAACCTTTGTTCCAATTCAGAAAGCGGCTAAAATCCCCGCTTCAGCGGCATTACGTGAATCTTGAGTTTGTGTAACTTTTAGAAAGAGTTGAAAGATTTGGTATTTTTCGCACATTTTGGTTAAGACCCATCTCATGAATTGAATTTCTACAAACACTTTACTCCATTCGCCATTAGAAACGGCAGACTGAGGGGTTCTTTTTTCCATTCCTCACCAGATATCTGAACCAAAAACCCATTTTTGGCACTCCTATAGTATAAATACGACGCATTTCATGGAGGGGAATACCGAACCATCGGAGGTATAGATATGCGAAAGATAACCCCTATGATACTCGTGACCTTGATGCTTGTGAGTGCGCTCTCAAGTTTTGATTTTACCGAGCTAGAAGAAATTGAAGTAATTGAAGACGCAGGTGCCCGTGCGGGTGCTGATGCAGAATTGGTTGCTATCACAAACCCGAAAGAAACAGTTTGCCCATTCCAGGCAGCATGCCGTAACGTCATGAAAGTAGGAGACGAAACCTCTTTCTCGGCTTACATTCAAAATAACGGCGATGCTGACATTTCTGAAATGTCATACAGCGTCACTGTTTTTCTCTCTGATGCAGATGGTAACCCAAGTCTCGTTGCAAAAGATGCAACTGGAAATGATTTGTCGTGGACCAATAACGATGTTATTTGCGCTTCATCAGCAGTCTGTGACTACCAGTCACTTGCTGCCGGCGATGTTCTTGGTGGCGGAAAGCACACCATGTCCGTAAGTGGAAGTCCAATTGTCTGGACTCCTATGAAGGGATTATACGTTGTCGAAATGATCGTCGATGCAAACCCCGATGTCGATGCCGGTAACGACGCTCAACAAGTCTATGTTGCTGTTGAAGACTGGTATGACATTGAACTTGACCTCGCTTGGGATTCAGGTAACGAGATGGAAAGCGGTGCAGGAACCAAATCATGGTCACTCACTGTGACTGCAAACGGTTCAGATACCTTTGACCCTCGTGAAGTCCAAGTCCGCCTCCAAACTGTTGGCGATGTCTCCGCAGCACAATCCACTGATGGAACCGCTATTGACAGCGGGACCACAAACATCTGGACTGCAGGAACTTCAATGACCGTCGATACGTATGAAGACGTTTCAACCGAACCTCCAACCATCACAACAGATTCCCGCAACGTCCTCTCAACCTGGACACTTACCGGTGAACTTACTGTTAACGTGGCGAACACTGATGATGCATCCTATGGGATGAGAGCATCCTTGATTGATTATTCACAATACGGCCAATGGCAGAGTTGTGTAACCACCGATGCTAACAACACATCCTACGATAACTTCTGTGAGGAATCAACGACGAAGGACGCATACCCTTCGACTGACGCTTCTTCAATAGAAGGATTCGCAACCGTCTTTAACGACATCCGAATTTCTCAAATGTCTGTTGTCCAAGGCTTCAACGCCGACGGAAGCGGTCAAGGATCTTCGATGGTCTCCGATGTCTCAGGTGGCGACCTTAACGTGGGAACTTCATACTTACACGTTGAAGTTGAACACCGCGGTAGTGAAGCAGAATCTCTCTATCAATGGTCTGTTGACTTTAGCGTTACCGATCCTGCAGGAGCTGTTGTTCCTATGAATGGTGTGACCACTTGTCAGAATGTTGAACCTTCTTACCCAGTCTATGGTCCTCTTGGAACAAGCCAAACCGCTACATTGCAGGCTTATGCTTGCATGATGGTTGAGTTGAGCATGGATGGCGAATATACCTTCACTGCAGACCTTCTCAATGATTCTAAGATGAATGATGCAAAGCCTTCGAACAACGACCGAAGTATGACGTTGAATGTTCGAAACAATGCTCCAATCATCACCTCTCTTAATTTGTTGAATGAAGGCGACCTTTACGTCGGACAAGATGACCTGATTTCAATGTCAGTGCAAGTGTTCGATGTTGATGACCCATCTGCAACGAACCTCGAAATTGAATGGTCCAATTCAGGAAGTGCGCTTCCTGGCTGTGAACGAGCAAACATGCAAATTACTTGCTCTATTCTCGCCTTGAACGAGTATGTCATGAACTTCCCAGTTTCTGTGACAGTTTACGACGCACACGGTGGAGAGACAAGCCAAGAACTCATGCTACAAGTGTGGAATGATGGTAGTTTCTCAGCATCGACAGACAGTGGTTTGTCTTTGAGTTACTCAATGCTTTATTGGGGCGCTTCTGAATTCAACCTCACTGCAACCGATGGTGCAGCCATTACCGGGGAAACACTTCCTGGATACACTGGCTTGTATGACTCAGTAGGTGTCATTGACTACGTGCCTTCGACCACTTATACTGCAAACGATGTATTGTCCCAATCTCTGAATGTCCAATTCGACAAGAGTACTGGAGCAACTTCACTTTGGTATACCAGCGGAGCAAGTTGGGCTTTGTTGAGCGATAGCCCAGCAGATGATCCTAATAGCGCAACAACAGGGGTCTTCACTTTCTCATTCCCTGCCAATAGGCCAATGCTTCCAATGGGAACATTTGTGCTCATGGGTGGCTCTTTAGCTCAGGCTGAAGAACCTACTGCTAGCATTACCGGATTTAACGCCGCTGCTGGAAAGTCAGGTGCTATTCAAGTGAACTGGAACGTTGATGGAACAATGCTTTCCGGCGACAGTATTGATCTTACAATCTGTGAAGCAGTGAACTGCACAACTCCATTTGAAACTGGATTTGGTGCTGGAATTACATCGTTCACCTACTCCGGGCAAAACACCGCCCATGGAATGGAATATACTGTCTTAGTCGCAGTTTGTAACGAAGTAGGATGCAGCTCACCAGTCGGTGCAGGCTCAGTTATTGCAGACAGCGAAGTTGATGGTGGAGCAGAAGCTACTGGCTTGACCATCGCAGCAAGCGGAACCACTTGGACTGTATCTTGGACCGCCTCAGGCGACCAAGGTGATGTTGCTTCGTGGAATGTTTGCTATTCCCGTACAACCTTCACCGCAGCTCAAAGTGACGCTACAGAATGTGTTACCGCTGCAGGAACATCTGTTGATGTGGAAACTTCAAACTGGTCTGCTGGCACATACACTTACTACTTCTCTGCAGTACCAGTTGACGCTTTAGGCAACTCCTTTGCTGCAGGTGCAATGAACAGCATCGATTATCAGCGAGACTCTGACGACACAAACCCTGATGACGGAACAACCGTTATCGGGGAAGAAGTTGCATCTGGTGTCCCTCCGGAAACCTGGTATGTTATTGGTGGAGTCGTAGTTGTCGCTTTCATCGCCGGTGCTTTCATCCTATCTCGTGGTGGATCTGGCGACGAAGGAAAGGACTGGGATTACTGATCTCAAGACCTGACCAATAAGCAATCATCCCTCCTCCGGGAGGGAAGAGCCGCTGAGGGGGCCGTTTCGACGGCCCTCTCAGCCCCCTTTCATTCCTTTTCTTTCTTCTTCTCTTCGTTAGGCCCTGAGCTTCTCGAAAACGTCGTCTTCCATTCTTCCGAATCCGTCGAGTGAATTTGGAATCCGCCCTTCAAGATCTAAACATATCTTTCCATAAATGTTAGAATTATATTTCACTTATAACTAAAAATATTGATTTTGTAATTTTTACAAACGGTATGTACCAATTACAGGCGCTAATGTGATTCAGTATACCGATTCAAAGAACGATTTCAAAGTGGGAAATCAAACATTTCGCACCCCAATTCCTATAAGGGGGACAAGGCGTGGGATGCTTTGCATACAATCCGTATGAGGTGAATGACATGTTGGGAATAATGAACAAAAATAAAAAAACTGTCTTTAACGGAATTGGCGTAGCACTGTTGTTGTGCGCATTGATGGCCCTAATGCCTATGGCTGGGTTTGTCGATAACAACGCAGGTGATGTGGAGTTTGTAACTACAAACGACACAACGGAGGAGGAATTCTTCGCTCTGCCAGATACCAAGAAGGGAGTAGAATACGAAAACGAACCATCCGATGAACTCATCGGCATGAGAGACCAAACGACCAAGACCTTCGTCCAGGAAGATGGCAAGTTTGTGCAAAACACGCACGACAGTCCAATTCACTTCATGGCCGATGATGGAGCATGGACAGATATTGATCTGAACATCGTCGCTACAGCAGATGGTTGGGAAGTAATGGATAATTCCTTTACAACTCAATTCGGTTCTGAGATGGCATACGGTGTGGCAGTTCAAGTCAACCAGTTCGTCGACCCAATCATCATTGGAATTAATCCAACGTTGATGACCATCGATGTAACAGGGACAGCTCCTCAACCATTTATGACCACTCCATCGAACAATGAAGTGACCGTAGGTGGAAACATGATCCGATACCCTGTCGCTGAAGGATATGCTCTTGACTATTCAGTCGAGAACACACAACTCAAACAGAATCTCGTGATCAGTGAGCGTCCGGTTCTAGAACCAAACGCTGCTTGGTTCGGTTTCTCTGAAATCATGCAAATTCCAACTGGATATGCTCTTTTCCTTGGAGAAGACATGCTCGGTGATGAAATTACTCAAACTCAAGAGAGCCTCGACATCCGAAACATCGAGACTGGTGAATTGCTCGCTCAAATCCCATCTCCTATTGTTTACGAAGAAGGTGCCGAAGAACCATATATTGGAACATACTTTATCCAAGTCTCTGGCTCACAAGTTCTCATTTCAACTGTTGTTGATACTGATTGGCTGTTGTCCGATGACCGCGTTTTCCCGCTGGCCATTGACCCAACCATCAAAATCTACAGTACCGGTGGTGGAGATTGTTACAAATACTACAATCGTTGCTACGTCGGTAACAGTCGTTACTTGTATAAGTACTACGCAACTACCTACTACACTCCTTGGAATCGATACACGTTCACATCTTCGAATGCTTTGCCAACCGGTGCAACTGTGGAATCAATTTCACACAAGCAGTACTGGCAATACAAGTCTGGAAGTTCAGCATCCAACAGTGTTAAAGTCTCCATTCTGGAAGATTGTGGTTCGGGCTCATCCTCTTACGGATGGACCATACCATCTGCACCTAGTGCAGGATGCTCTGGTGTACTCGCACCATCTGCGTATTCATTTACCTCCACACAATACAACTCAGTAAGTGCACGAAAAATAATTGTTTCAACACACCACAGTGCGGTCATTGACTCGTTTACTCCTGGAACCGGTTGGAAAACTGCAGACATCTGTACTACTGCTACAACTTGCGCTTCGAGTACCGCTGGTGGATATGTGACAAGTGCTCAAACAGCTGCTTCAACAATCGGAATTTCACTTAAGTTCCCTACAAGTGCATACATGTATTCGTACACAAACAATGGAGGATCTTCAAATTCCTACATTGCAATGGTATACTCCGGCGGCAGTGACACTGACGCTCCAACATCCAGTTTCGTGCCATATTCAGGCATCACTTCGTACATTGAAGGATCTCGAACTTTCTTCACTACATTGACCGACATGGCTGGAATTGACACTACAACTGCAAACGCACCAACACTCAACTACGCCCTCGACAATGGTACATTCACCAGTGTTGCAGCAACAAGCATTGGAACATGCTCAACAACCTCATCATCGTGCCGTTTCAGTGCAACCATCCCTACAGTCTCTGCAGGCGAATTCGTTGAATACTATTGGAAGTTCCAAGACCTCAACTCAGCTGTTAACGTTGGATATGACCCTGTTCTTACAGGAACTCAAACAACACCAACGCCATACACTTTCGCTGTTGAAGATGTAATGAACGCTGGAGATGACAAGAAACTGACTGTGCTGACAACCGATGTTCACGCAGGAAGTAGCTTCGCTCCTACCAGCAGTCAACTTCTCGATCGCCAATTCACACACTTTGACGGAAGCGACGAATTCTACTTTGAATTCGATGTTTCAAACTGTGGTACTGGAACGAGTGCATGCTGGTATTCATCGTCATACTACTTCTACAACAATTGGGTTGCTCAACACACATCAGTTGCTGGCTCAGGATACAATGGAATGGGAACTACCAGTCAACGCTCAAACCTTGATGAATTGCATCAAACAGATGGCGGATACCTCACAACCAGCGCTCAGAATGGACCTGGCATGAATCTCTTATACCTCTATGATGCTGGTGAAGATGCCTTTGCTATGGTTGGTATTGGAAGTTCTCCATCCATTGGTGAAAAACTATCTGGTGGAGCTTCTGCTTCATCCTCCTACAACTATGGATACACCAAGTCATTCAAGATCACTCTTGGATCTGACACTGCAATGACTGCAGCAGGTGAGGAAACATACGGCGGAAACATGGGCTCATTCGGATTCGGAAACGCTACTACAGGTGCCGGAACTAATGCTAATCGTCTTTGCGTTACCTCCAACGGTTTCACCTACTTCATGCGAAGTCCTTACAGCAGCCGTGACCAATGCTCCGGCGCATACTACTATGCTGGTTCTTACTCCGGTTCAACCAACTATGTTTGGTCTGGCTGGGCACTTGGAATGGGATACTACGGTCGAATGGCTGCATCTGGTGATGTGACCTACAAGGTCGGAGGCGTCGCCCCAACACCTGACACCTTCTCACCTGATGTTGACCACTCTCCTCTCGCAGACTCACACAGTAAGTCTCGTACCATCACCGCAACAATGTCTGATGCAGGAGACCCACCGAGCGGCCTTAACGTCAGCACAACTGCTGGCGTTGGACCAACTATGTATTACCGCGTCACTCCTGACGGCGGTGCCACAGGTTCATGGACAACAGAAGTTATGGCTCCAGGAACCGGAACAACACGCTCTGAGTGTGTTCTTTCAATGTGTTCTTGGTCTGCTGATATCGAAGACCTCGAACGCGGCGACACAGTCGAATATTACATGACATCTCAAGACGTTTCTACCGAAGCGACTGGAATCAATTCAGTGACTACTTCTACTGAATCTTTCTCTGTTGGCGACCCGAACAAAATGTTCATCGTCGAATGGAGAGATATGCAATACTCGAACAGTGCACACCGATGTACTTACCAAGCTGTATTCTATGACGTTACGAACGAAATCGAATTCAAATACTCTGATGACTGTAAGGTTTCATACGACGCAACAACAGTCGGTTTCATGGATCAAACCCGAACAAAGGGACAAACCATCCGACATTCGACAAGCACGCAATACATCCAAAGCAATCCCCACACCAACAACTACCGTATCTCTACGGACAGTGGAGATGGTTCATGGGAAGCCTTTGACAGCGGAATGACCGGTTTGGTTAACGCAGATGCGTCCACAATTATGGGCTCCTCTGGTGGTACTCCAACTGGATACTACTGTTCTTCTTCGTATTATTGGAACACATGGAGTTCCAAGTGTGCAGATAACATTGCAATGCCTGAAGGTTTCAACTTTACCTACTTCGGCACCGACTACAACCATACTGACTCAAATGATCGTGTCAACCTTGGTCGACACGGTAACATGCACTTTGTCAGCAATGGCGCAACATCCGTCGTGCGCAGTATGTCAACCTGGTATGGAAACATGCCACAGTTGCCATACTCCTCGAGCAGTTATGCTCGTGCAGGATTGATTGCACCTTACTGGTCCTATTACGGAACTTACTACTGCTACCAAAACAGTGGTGCAGATTGTGGTGTATACTACCGAACCATGCCTTTCGAAGGCAAGGGCACAGATATCACCTCAGACATTACTCAAGATACAACCTGGGATTTGTCTGACAGCCCAATCCGCATCAACCCAAGCAGCGATTATCTAACGATTTCCGCTGATTTGACTATTGAAGCAGGAACAATCATTCAAGTCGGTGCTGGCAAGGGAATCTCCTTTGACGGTGCATGCGACCAAATGACCATCAACGGTAACGACTCTGCCCATGTTCTTTTCGAATCACTTGATTCAGAATGGCTTGGAATGGCATTCACCGATTCTTGTTCTACAGGAACCGATGACCGTCACGTCTTCTCTTACGTTGACTTCAAGAATACCTCCGATGCAGCTATTGCTGCAGGTTCTCGCCACGGCTCGAACCCAAGCAGTAACGGTAACGTTGGTAACTTCACAATGGATCATATGACCTTCACAGATGTCGGTTCCGCTTTCACACATGGAAGTGGACAAGGCACTGTTGTGTCGATGAACGAATTTGAAGTGACAAACGCATCAGGTTCATGTTTCGACTTTGCTGAAAACTCAGTGGTCACCATGACTGAAGGAACAATCACGAAATGTAACTTTGATGATGGAACCGGTTTCCCTGATCCTCTCGGTGGCGCAATTGTCAACGTCGGTGGTTCAACTGGTGGTTCACTCTTCCTTGAGAACACAACCATTACCAATGGATACGTCAACTTGATTGATATCGATTTGCTTATGGTTACTGTTTCAAACGTTACTGCTACCGCATCAACACCTCAAACTGGTGATGCAATCGGTTCAGCCGGTGGCGCAGGTGCAGAAATTGTATTGAACAACTTTGTCGCAGATGACTATTCTTCAGTTGCTATTGACGCAATGGGCATGGTTATGTTGACGAATGTTGACTTCGGAACAGCCTCTATGGATTTCTTCCCAGGTGGAAGTGCGTCCAGTTCTGCTGCTGGTGCATCTGGAGATAACGCAGTCTTTGACGACGTTATCGCTGGAGACACAATGATGGTCAACCTTCAACCTGGAACATTTAAGGATGTGTCAACCTCAGATTTGAGTATCTCTGGTGACCCAGCTACTTCGTCAGTTGTCAACTTGGACAACCTTGACGCAAGTGATGTTAAAATTTCAGGCTGTGGATGGAATGTTGTCATAGACAGTATGACAGCAGACCGTCTCTCTTCAAATGGATGTTCCGCTGCCGCAAACACACTCGTTGTGTCTGATTCAACGATCACCCACACCTCATCTACTGAATCTGCAATCTATGCACGAAACTCCGATATCACTCTTGGTGAAAGCGCAGTGACTTCAACGACTGCAGGAAGCGGTACTACTTACCTCGCACAAGCAGATACCAACTCTGATATTCGACTCGTCGATGTAACTCAGAACGGCAGTGCTTGTGCAGATGCATCTGGCGCTACAGGAAACTGTGACGTTGATGTCCCATCCTCATCTTCCGAGATTTGGTATGGTGGTATTGCAACAATCCGCACCTACAGAATGGCTTTGGTTAACAACGTTCCAACACAGATTTTCAAGTCCGGACACACCGTCACTGCAGCAGTGGTGGACAGTTCCAGTTCTGAATTGTTTGAAGTTGGAAGTCATATTACTGATACATTGGGCTCTTCAAGTGTTTGGGTTATTACAGGCGATGAGTCTGGAAACGTCTACGCTGATCACACCCTCCGTGCCTTTGGTCCAGCAGGACAAAACGAAACATTGCCTACCGATTCTTGGTATCTCGCAGTGAACAGTGGTGATTTCACCATTGGTAGCTCCATTGACCTCTTGCTCGAACCAGCACCTGTTGACTTCGATCAAGCCGGTATGGACTGTGCTTGGATGGACGCTTACGTCGATCCAAATAACGGTGCATCTCTCCCAACGAACGGAACAACAGCAGCCGGAAACACGATCTTTGAGTTTGATGGAACACCAATGACTCTCTCTGCAGATCTTGAACTCGATGGTTGCGAAATGGTTTTGATGGGTTCATCTTTGAAGGTGAAGAGCACTGCAACAAGCAGCCCGGTCCTCACATTGAGCAACGGCGGTAAATTGACAGTAACAGTTTCACCAGATACTGGCGCAGTTGGCTCAGTCCGAGCAATCTCCAGTTCATATGGCCTTCACTTGGATGTCCAAGATGGCACACTCGTGCTTGATGGCGGATCTCTTCGTGACGTTGCTCAAGATTCAACAACTGGCGCCGCTCTTTTGATTGGCGATGGTGCAACATTGGTTATGATGAATGGCGCAACCGTCTTCGGTTCTTCCACAAGCAGTGATACCATGGCAACAGTGAAGATCATTGGCGGAACTGTCAGCATCGAAGATTCATCCATTATCAACAACGGCCAAACTGGAACAGCCCTTTGGGTCGAAGCCGCTGGTGGCTCTATTGACAACATCGTTGTCAAGAATGCTGCAGTTGGTATCCAAGCTTACAACGGTGCTCCTCAGGTTGATGGATTCACATCAACTGACAACGTCGTTGGTGTTGATGTCTACGGTGGTATGTCTTTACCTACCATTTACCGTAGTACTCTCCTCAGCGGTCAAAGCACTGGTTGGACAACCTACAAGATTGATTTGTCAACCTACTTGGCGGAGGATTTCCTACAAGTTGGATGGAACAGTATCTATGGTGGCGGAAACGCTCACCCTACCTACAACTATGCAACAAGCAAGTACTACATGATTACCGACCGATACAACATTGAATTGGAAGATAACAACGGAAACGCTTGGAACATTACCAGTTCTTCTGACGAGGGATACTATCCTTACAGTGCTGCAGATCCAGCATCTGGCGATGGCGATCATCAAACCTATACTGAAGGTGCTGCCGGTGGCGTACCAAGTTGGGATTGTAACGAATATGGATACAGCTATGGTCCAAATTATCCTTCAACGAATGATGGATACTTCTACTACATTTGGCAAGCATTGACTGGAACCAACCCTGGATACCCTGCATATTACCAAGCACCTCCACAGTTCGGTTTCGACTGGGAAAACATCGAAGGTGTTAGCCCATCAGGTTCCTACGCTTACTACCCATACCACTACTGGGGTTACTACTACACCTCTTACCACGGTGGCGCAACAGGTTCTACCTTTGCACCTCCTGAAGGATACTCTGGCAGCTACAACGTTTGTCTTGACTATGCATACTCATACTACATGAGTGCAGGACAAGGTGCTCGTTTGACCATGCCTATGATTGATATCTCTGCAACGAACCTCTCGAAGGTCTCGTTGTATATCGATGTCCTCCACAACCGTGCAGACAACTTCCAAGATCGTTTGGAATTCGTCGCTCGTTCGAGCGATACCGTATCTGCTCTTGTTGACGGAACTTACGTCCGTGAATCTGGAACTCCGCTCTTCAAGGACGGAACCATCACTGGTGCTGAAACTGGTGTTTCGGTTGGTGGCGCATTCGCTGCTGCTAACTTCAACTCCATTACCGTGACCAACCCTACTGATTCCGGAATGGAAATCACTGGGCAAGTTGCTTCAGTTGTTGATGGATTTGACGTGACCGGTGGAAACTACGGTGTCCTGGTTGGTAACTCAGCATCCGGTTCAATGGATCTTGATAACCTCGTTCTTCAAGGACAAAGCCTCGCTGGTGTCTACTATGCCAAGGACCTCACTGGAACTCTCTCTGGTACTGTTTCCGACGGCACAGGAGCTGCATTCAAGTATGGCCCGAACACCAATAACGATGCTACATTCGATGGTGTTACGATTTCATCGAATGCTGTTGGTATTGAAACTTCAGGCACTGGAGACATCACTCTAACTGATGTCACCATGGGTAACACCAAGGATGTCGTAATCAACAGTGGAGCACAGGTTGAATTTATCGAAGGAATCGTTGATTCATCATCTGTTGATGTCACAGGAACTGGCAAGTTCACTCGAATGCGCCAACTTGATGTTACTTTGACTGCTGATGGCACCAACGTTATCGGTGCTACAATCACTTTACTTGATGGCTCAGGAGCATCTGCTGGAAACGGCGTTACTGATGCATCTGGTGTCGCTCAAGATCTCCTCTACATCACTGAAACTGTGGACTCCGTTGGTTTGTCCACGCTTTCGTTGGCAGGATATGAAGTTATGAGCGTTGCAAAGGTTGAATATTACTACAATAACTCAACTGATAACGTCGCTGACTTCCGATACGCATCTCAAGGGATTACCCTCACCGATGCAAGTGGAAACATTGCAACAGTTCCATTGACCACTCAGATCACTGAACGTGTTTGCTGGGCTTTCGCGAGTTCAGCATACGTCTATGTATCTCCATGTGTGAGTTCGTTCTCGGCTTCGGGTTCACGATCTCTTAACGATGGTAACGGTGGCACAATCACCGAGTATGGTTACAGTGGTGGTTTGACAAAGACTCAATCCAACAGGGTAATCATGATGGACGTTCCATATGTCTATCTAAAGACGAATGTTGATTATGATTTCAACGGTTCGACCATCTTGTCGACTGGTGCATATGATTTCTACGGCACACAACGCTGGTATAGTCAGTATCCATATGGATCTGGTGTTTACATGAATGATGCATCGATCTACGGAGTCGCTTCTGATTCTGACGGTGATATGTATGGTGTCGAACTTGGATACTATGGTTCTCCAATTGTCAACCTGGTTGCGAACAACACTGTGTTCTCAAACATTGCAAAGATTGAAGTTTCCAATGGATACAAGTATTACACCAATTACATCTGGGAAATTGAAGAAGTTTCAATTACGAACTCTACAATCTCTCACTTCCAGGGATACCAACAGCTGACTAACGCTATCGCTTACTCAGATATCTGTTTGGTTCTTGGTGGCGGTGACGGTGCAATCGTTAGTGGTAACACTTTCAACGACTGTGGTGTCGGTGTTATGCTCCAACGCTCACCATACTACAGCTACCACACTGCTGATTCGTTCGGTGCAGATAACGCAACGATTTCCAACAACGTGTTCAACGATGGTGGAGAAATTGCAGACATCTGGCTTTACAGCAATGGATACTCTGACGATGCTCTCATCTCTGATAACGTCATCAACAACGGTAATGCTGCAGCAGCTGCAATCGCAGTCTACAACGGTAAGCACACACGTATGACCATCTCTGGTAATACCATTAACGCTGTAACTGACGGACTGTATGTCTCGAATGCTATTGACTATCACATCACAGGTAACACCATCAACGGTGCTGGCGATGCTGCTTACGCAGGAATGTCCATCGTAGCTGGATTCGGTGATATCGATAACAATACTCTCGTCGATACAGACGGTGGATTGATCTTGGACAGTGCTTCTGCACCTCCATCTCCAACCACTTCACTTTGTTCGATTGGTAAATACTCTTACAGCTCTGGACCTGTGACTTGCACTGCGGTTCTTGTTGCTGGAAAGACTATGGCTGTTAACGTTGAAACAGACAGTTGGGGCGGCGAAGCAAGTATTACCATCGACAAGCCTGATGGAACACAAGACAGCTGGCCTACTAACACCTTGAGCAGCAACACAGAATACTCACCATTGGTCTCATACACTGATGCTGGAACTTACACTCTGACCCTCAGAGACTCTTGGGGCGACGGTGGAACGAATGTGTTCATGGTTGAAGGCGGCACGGCTGGCGGATATGCTGGACCTACGGTTGCTGACAACAGTATCTCGTCTTCATCTGGTCGAACTGCTCCTGCAGCAGTCGGTCTCGTGTTCGAAGATTGCTCTGGTGTCTCGATCAACTCGGCCCGTAACAGCGTAGTATTGTCTGACAATGCTATGGTAATCAGTAACTGTGACGTCACAGATTTGTCCTCAGTCCTTCAAGGACAAGGCGATGCAGTGACAGTCGGTATCGATGCAGATGATTTGAATTCCGATTCATTGACTCTTTCGGGCACAACCATTTCAGGATTCGCCACTGGTGTTGAAAAGACCAGTGGAGACCTCACATTGACCGGCGATGCATCACTTTCGGGTGATGATTTCGGTGTCTATGTCGATGATGCCTCCGTTATTGCTATCAATGCAGCAGTGAACGGTGGTAATCTTGGAACAGGTCTCCATGTTGTTGACAGCGATGATGTTTGGGTCTACCCAATGAACGCTTCAGGTTTCGTAGGTATGTATGTCGAGAACTCACCATTCCGTTGGGATGGTGGCACATCGACTGCTATCACAACTCTCCAAGTTGTTGAATCTCAAGGGTCTGTTGAAAACATGACCTGGTCGGATTCAACCACTCAGATTGACGCTGGCAGCAATGCATACGTGACTTCGATTGGTAACACAATTGATGCAACCAAGTTAGTTGTTGCAACCTCTGCAACCATCGATGAAGCAAACTTGTTCTCCATGGATTCGACTCACATCACTTCATCACCTACTGATGAAGTCGCAATGTTGATTCAATCGACTGATGGAACACGTGCATCATACGTCTCAACCAGCTTCCAACCAGAAATCATGACTATTGATGGTTCTGACAGTGACTGGAACGGTGGTAACGCCCTCAACCCATCTGGCTATGCAATGCCAGGTATCATGAGCGGTGACGGCACCAACGACATGATGGTGACCTACATTGAAGGCGATGACCTCTTTATCGGTTTGACCGGCGAAGATCTCGCTTCAAGTGATGTCCTCATCTACCTCAGCGTCGATGGCAGTGGAAGCAGCACCGGATACAACCTCGGTGGCGCTCACACCTTGCCATTCCAAGCCAACTACGTGCTTTGGGCTGACAGTGATTCGGCAACAGGTTATGCATTGTATAGCTACGGTTTCCTCGGATGGGGTCCAACCACACTCAGCAATGATAATGTGGATGTTTCCTCTTCGAGCACTTTGACTGAAATTTCCATACCATTCTCACGAATTGGTGGAACTCCAAGTCAGATTGACATCGTTACAATCGTTCAGGGAGAGACTTCCGCTAACGTTAGCACAGTCCACCCAACGCAAACTATTGATTCAGTGAACACTCTACAGTCGTTCACTGAATACATGACCGTCGAGCTCACGCACGACGATCTTGCTGATGGTTCAATTGCTGACGAAGTTCTTGTCTACCGCTCTTACAAGGGCTCCAACACACCAAGTGTTGCCAAGAACTACGATGTGATGATTAAGACTGAAGCAGACTGTGCCTTTGATTGGGCAACCGCTTCTAACTTGTCGCTTTCGACCAACATTGCAATCAACCTTGATATGGCTCGTGCTTGCCCAGTTATCCAGGCATCACTCGCTGACATCACTGTTATCGAAGACTCGGGTGCTTACACCTTCAGCCTCACAAACGAAGCTGACGATGTGCAAGATCTTGAAGCAGACCTCACATGGACTTCTGCTGATGGTAACCTTGTTGCATACGACAACGTTCTTGTTGACTGGAACCAAAATGGCCACACAGTGACCATTACCCCGCTAACAGACCAATTTGGAACTCTCGAATACGAGTTTGAAGTTACTGACAGCAACGGTTTGACCGACACTCAGAACATTACCTTCGAAGTGACCAATGTCAACGACGCCCCAGTTATCTGTAACGTGGAAGAGTTAGATTGCATGCCAATCTTCTCGTTCGACTCCGTTTATGATGCTGATCTCAATGTGAGTGTAGACTACGTTAACGTCTTGGCTGAAGGATTCGGAACACACACCAAGTCTCTTGGTGATGTTTCCAACGCTTCTCGGTCTTACGTCCGTGACATGGCAAACGAGCAATCGCCTGACCGCCAAGTCTACGACTGGAATGCAACTGTTGAATCAACATGTATTGCCTTCTCTGTTACAGTCGACACAACGAACTCTCTCGTTATTACCGAGAACACGTTGAACGAAAAGGGTGGAATGTGTACCGTCACTCTTGACTTGTCCGATAACGGTAATGAGAATACTGATGCTACATCATTCACAGTCGACTTCTCAGTCGCACCAGTGAACGACGCTCCAGTAATCACATTGCAAGATTCAGACAGCCAGAACTTGTTGCTCAACGCAGCAGGTGACCGTGCTACCGGTGAAGGAGAATACATCACCATGACTGAAGACGATACCACAGCTGCCAACCTCACTTGGGATCTTCTACCTTTGATGAATGATATTGACCACGAAGTTCCAGCAGACCTTACTTGGACTGTTGAAGCAACCAGTCAATGTGCTTACACCAACTACTTCACAACAGCAATCGTTGGCACAGACCTCGTGTTCACCTTGATTCCAGACGCAACCACAAATGGTTACGATTGGGAAGTTGATTACATGAACAACAACGGTATCCACCAATTGCGACCAAGTGGCCAGACTTTCTGTGCCATCAACCTGGTTCTCAAGGATACCCCAACTGCACCATCCCATACACCGAACTACAACGACATCAGTATGTCGGACTACAACTTCGGTCAAGATGATGTAATCATGTATGTCACCGTTCAACGTGTCGCTGAGAATGTCGCTGATTACTCGATTAACGATGTATCTGGTGTTTACTTCAATGGTGTTACAAACGTCATGACCGGCACATATGTCCCTGTTACAGTGGGCATTGACGCTGGTGGCGATGAAGGTCCTTACAACTACGACCACATGCTTGCAGTGACTTTCCATACTGACGGTCACTCTGAAGAAGAGTTCACTCGATACTACACTGTTCCAGCATATGGGGCCAGTATGACAGTCGATGAGAATGTCTTCATCACAAAGGATACGACCAAGGTCGAAGTCTCCATGGATGTCCTCACCTGTTTGGATGAGATCTGTGACTTGACTGTTCCTGCAAGTGAGCGTTTCCAAGTTGATGACCCAACGTCTCACCGTTCAAGTAACGGTGGTTCTCAAGGATCAGCATGGTCTGCTCCTGGTCAATACGGACAGAGTTCTAACCAGACCTCTGAACGCCGACCAATGCTTGAAGATAGTTACTGGTGTAACAACCGTCTAACTACCCTCGATGTGACCGTCGCAGAAGCGAACTCCAACTGGGGCCAGTGTAACGAATACGCTGCTGGCGCAGGTTCGTTCGGTGCTAAGGCACAGAACCTACCAAACGTTGTCCGCACCATTGGTGCAAGTTCAGTGCCTTCGTTCGCTCCAAGCATTGTTGTTGTCAGCCTAACAGGTCTCTTTGTCAGCGCTCTTGCCTTCTCCAGCCGCCGTGCTGAAGATGAGGAAGAAGTTACAGAGAACCTCGAAGATGATGATATGGCAGTGAGCCCAGTTATTGCAACTATTCTGATGGTTGCAATCACCGTGGTTCTCTCTGGTGTGATCTATGTATGGGCAAGTAGTCTTGCAGATACTGATGTCAAGGGTGTTCCATTCATGACATTCGATAATATTGAGACTGTTAACGGCTTTGATGCTGAAGACGGTCACTGGAAAATCGCTGTTTCATCGGCTAAGAATGGCTTGGCAACTCAAGCAGTCGAAGTTCGGATTTTCTACATCGATGGCACTGGAACTGAAAAGATTGTAACCTACAACTTGGCTGACACTAACGGTGTGTATGGATTTAGTCCTTCGAACAGTGACTCTATGGTCACGTTCATCGACCAAGTCACATCTGAAGGTGACGGCGATATGGTTTCAACCTTCAACACTGGTGATGAGATCTACGTTCGAACGCATGATGCAAATGGTTCCGCTCTTGAAGATGTAACAATCAAACTAAGCTACGCTCCTGGCGCTAGTGACGGTGCGTTGTTGCGCTCTTGGAACGGTTTGTCATTCGACAAGAACTGATTGGAATAGTATCTGACGAAATCGGACACTTTGGGGAGAGGCAACTGCCTCTCCCCTTTGTCTCCCGCATCCCAGTGATGGGATGACTGTCTCCTTGGAGACAGAGAGCAATCCGATCGCAGGGGGTTTCCGAAAGGGGCCCCCTGCCTTCGGCCTTTTTTTTTTTAATTTTTTCTTTCAATTCTTCTTTTGTTTTTCTTTCATTGAGCGAAGCCTTTCAAGGAGGGCGGTGTTCAGAGGCATGAGTGTCATGGTTGAACCAGCCCACAAGACAACCTGTGTCGTCTTTGATTGCGATGGCGTTTTAGTTGATGCAGTGAGTTCTTGGAGAACTCTTCACGACCATTTCGGTACAGATAATGCGTTCAACCTCCAACGATTTATTCGAGGTGAACTTACCGATGTTGAATTTATGCGTTCTGATATTCAGATGTGGAAAGAGGTTCAAGATCCAATCACTCGTGATGAATTGTTTCGTGCTTTCTCCGGTGTTAAATTAATGGAAGGTGCTCGTGAAGTCGTCGAACAACTTCAAGCAAACGGTGTATTCGTGGCTATTGTGAGTGCAGGCGTGGACTTATTTGTTGCATCAATTGCTTCAATGCTTAAGGTCGATGACTGGATTGCAAATGGTTTTGTCTTCAATGATGATAATACCCTTTCAGATGAAGGAGTTTGCCGGCTTCATGCTATTGGAAAGGGCGAAATAATCAAGCGTTTACTGGAAATGAATAACCTTGAAGCAAAAAATTGTGTTTCAGTTGGTGATTCGGAAATGGACTTGTCAATGCATATTGAGGGCAGCCGGTTTATTGGATTCAATCCGACCCGTGAATCCTCATTTGCAGTATTTGAATCAGCAGAAGTTGAAGTTGTGCACGGAAAAGATTTACGAGCAATACTTCCATTCCTACACCTTGATTAATCAAGCGAATGGAATCGTAGCTGTTGCATGACTCTTGAGATTGACAATGGTCAGCATACATGGTTTTGGCTGGAAGCCCAGCATCCTTTGGTATGAAGTTTGATCTTGCCAAGTGCTTGAGCAAATGAGTGTCGTTCCTTTGAAGTCGACACATGCATGGCCGTGAACGTGGCCAGTAACAAAAATGTCCGGAACTTCACGAATGACTAAGCCATCTTCAGGCTCTGGAGAAAGTGGAGTTTTCCCTCCCCATTGGGGGGCAAGGTGTCTGCGTCGGAGCATTTGTCTCATTGCTTCAACTGGATCAGCATAAGTGACATTTCGAAGGCCCGCTACAAAATCATCAATCGATTTCCCATGGTATGAGAGGACTCGAACACCATGGAGTGAAAAGTCACATGGGTTGCCAACAAAGGTCGTTGTATTGTAATCCTGCTGAATATCCTTGTCAAAGGTTGGTTGAGGTTCTGCTGGTCGAACTGCATCGTGATTTCCTGGCAGCATAACGCATTCCACCCAGTCAGGGAGCAATTCGAGGAGTCGAGCAAATTCAGAATATTGTCCAAAGAGGTCTGGAATGGAAAGTTCACTGTCTTGGCCTGGATAAATACCGACTCCGTCGACACAATCTCCTGATAAAATGAGATACTTGATTGTCTTTGCAAGAGGGTCTGAGTGGAACCAGCGAACCATTTTGTGCCATTGTGCTTCCAAGAACGTCTTTGAACCCACGTGAATATCTGAAAGGAACGCTACGCTGACGCCATGTTCTGATGTAGCCTTCGTGTGACTTGCCTCCATTGGGAAATGAAGATCATCAACATAGAACATATCTCCAGTTTGGCTGAATGTTCCAGATACACCAAGTACATCATCTGGCATGAGACCTGCTTCCAAAATTTGTTCATGTGCTCGGTCACGGTCGTCTCCTTTACGTTTGGTGAGTAAACAGGTTAACTCTCCTGTTTCATCTTCCAGTCTCCACATAAGATGGCCGTTTTTGGTATAGCGAGGTTCATTGACCAACCCAATAGCAACTGCTTTGTTTTCATAACCTTGGTATCGACTACTTTCTGCATGAAGTCGTGAGATCTCAGTTGGTGTACGAGGTAGTCGAGAGTTTTGGATAATCATCTTACGGATACTTTGCAAACGGTCGGTGAAGCATGCTGTAATATCACTCATTTTCCCTTCAGTAATACTGTTACCAGTAATATCGTAGTGGACCAAAATATCACTCGGTGCATCTGATGCGTTCTCACTAAAATCCGCCGTGTTCCAATCGGGTAAATTATTTCTGAATTTCAAGTCGAGTGGCTCAGGAGTATGAAGAGGTGCGATTGTCCTTCCCAAGATTGGAGCAATTTCTTTTACAGGTGCTACAGTTGGTTTCTTTGGAGTTCCATTTTGACGAAGATTCCAAACTTCAAGCATTGATTCAAGAATTTCATTTGTTAGAAATCCCTTGTTAAAGCCAACATCTGGGGCACAATCCAAGACTCCCTCTAAATTATCCAGCTTCAAGAGTTGTGAGCGAATCGAAGAGGAAGGAAGGAATCCACGCTGTCGCAAGAGCGCAGTCATCTCCTCCTCCGACGCACCCATGCATTGGAGGTGTAGCCTCCGCTCCAAAAGCACACCGGTTTGAACTGTTCACTTTTACTGACGGGTCAATCCCATTCTACTTCGCCATCGAGCGGCGATTCAGTGCCTGGTGGAGCGCCTTCTCCATCCCATGCATCATCTTGCCAAGGTGCAGATTCTCGAGCAGCAGCTTCTCTTTCGGCACGTTCCAATTCGAATTGAATTCTCTCAGCTTCAACTTCATCTTTTTGTCGTTCCATTTCTTTTCGATGCTCTTCTGCTTTTACCATTGCTTCATCCCATCGTTTGATGGTTGATAACAAGGCAAAATGAACGAATCCAATCTTATTTTCCGCTCGGTTACCGCCGATCTGGGTTGATTCAGCATTCGCCCAGTTCTTGGAGGCGATTCCGACGTAGACCAATCCAACTTTCTTATTGGTACCGTCATTTTTTGGCCCAGCAATTCCCGTTATAGAAATCGCAATGTCCGCATTTGCATGCTTTAAGGCTCCTTGGGCCATTTGAATAGCAACTTCTGCTGAAACCGCTCCTTTCTTCTCAATCGATTCTGCTTTTACATCAAGTTCCTTGACTTTAGCATCATTTGAGTAGGTAACCCATGCCTGATTGAACCAAGAAGAAGCACCTGCAATGTCTGTGAAGGCACTCGCAAGGAGTCCGCCCGTGCATGATTCGGCAACAGTGATGCTGTGGCCTCCTTCTTTGATACGGCGTACGAGACGGGCCGCAGCGGCCTGAACATCTTCATCCATTGAATTCGATGGCATTGTTCCTCTGTTTTGAGGTTAACCCTTGTATCAATGCCTTCAATAACATCTTCTCACAGGGATGGTTGGGTCTGTGGTCTAGTGGTTATGACACCGCCCTTACACGGCGTTGATCGAGGGTTCAAATCCCTCCAGACCCACTACCAAAGGAACGTACGGATATCTTCAGTCACATTGGAAATAACTTTGGTTATTCCAGAACGTCGACGAAAGTCTTCAGCCTCGCTTTCACTGCCATCTATGAGAATCATATGAACAGCACGTTGCCAGATCCCATCTGCGGGAATTGAACCTCTGTGATCGACGGCTACTAAAATATCATCGAGTTCTGTAAACATCAGTAATGATGTTGAATGTTCAAGTTCACTTGCTGAAAGAATCAACCATCGGGCACCGTGCATGTCGGCACGTTTGTCTTCTTTCAAATCGTCAAGTGTCACGATACGCATAATTTCACCCCTTACATGGCATACCGGAGGAGTGCTACTGCTCCTCCAAGGCCGAGAAGTTGTTGTCCGGCGTCGTGGTCGGTCGAACATTGAACCAGTTCAGCCCCGATGTCAGATAAGCCATTGACCCACTCCATCCAAGTTTGTGTCCCGATGAATTCATTTTCTGTCCGTAACAGTTCTGCGGAGATGAGCAGTGTTTCAATTGCTCCTTCTTTCATCGCTTTCATCAAAGATTCTGCACCATAAGCAACAGCTCCATTGGTTGCTAATTTCTCCCAGGCATTTTCGATGAGTGTGATTTCTCGAGTAATTGCATGTTCACTGAGAAGGTCACCTGCTAATCCTTCACGCAGAATTTCATTGGCTCCGGCTCTTCCCGCCATTGAGGTGGCAATTGATTTCATCATGCGAGTTTCACCTGCAGACTTCAAATCACTGAGTAAAGCATCTCGCGCATGTCCAGGTCCACACACCACCAGTGGGGTATTTTCGCCTAAAGTATCGATAAGTGCCCCGATTACCTTTGAGCGGAATGTGGCAGCAATTCCAGCAGAGTGTCGAATCTCTCCTCTTTTCCCACCACCTCTCATTGTCCATGTGGCGCCTTCACGTAAGCCTCGTGCGGTGACATGAAACAAGACCACTTCATCAGTTTCTACAACTGCAAGAACAACATGTGTTTGTCCCGATGCCCGTTCAGCTTGCTTGAGCAAGTCACGGTCTGAGGCAGAAAAGAAGTGGTTTGATGTGAGTTCAATATCATCCCGGATTTCAACAATATGTGTATGGTGGAGTCCAAGATCGAACTGTGCTTCTTCGATCATTCCATGAACACGAAGATTTTCATTGAAGGTTTGGTATTCTGTACTTTCAATTCGGAGGCGTATCCACATTTTCTTACGCTCAGCAGATTTTGCTCTTCCACCTTCTTCTCCACCAGTCGATTGGTCACGACGTTCACCAAGCATACCGATTTGCATACCCTTTCGTGCAATACGTGCAAGCGTCCATAAATCATCTTCAGTCTCTATTCTGAGACGCCAAAGAAGAGGTTCACGCTTGAGAATTTTCATTCAGTTCACCCAAAGACACCTGTGAGACGGCCTTCTTCGTCCATGTCCATGTCGAGTGCAGCAGGCCGCTTTGGTAATCCAGGCATTGTCATCATGTTCCCGAGAATAGCAACAATAAATCCAGCACCTGCATTGAGCCTGAATTCCCGAACTGGGATTGTAAAGCCAACCGGTGCACCTAATTTCCCTGGATCGTGTGAAAAGGAATATTGGGTTTTTGCCATGCATACTGGCAGATGATCGTAGCCCCATGCTTGGAACTTTGACAGTTGCTTCATTGCTGAAGTACTGATTTCAACACCTTCTGCTTTGTAGATACGTGTAGCAATCGCATTCATCTTTTCAAGAACAGGAGTGTCTTGAGTGAACAAGGGTGTAAATGGGCGACCATTGGCTACATGTTCATGAATCGCAGCAACAACGGCTTTGGCTAAATCTTCTCCACCTTGTCCACCGTTTGCATGAACTTCTGTCAAAGCAACATGTGTTGCTCCACTTTTTTGTGCAGTCATTTTGATAGCATCCAATTCAGCATCAGTATCTGAATAGAAGCGGTTAATGGAAACAATTACTGGCATTCCAAAACCAGTCATATTTTTGATGTGACGGTCCAAATTCCCTTGTGCGCCACGGAGAACAGCATCAACATCTTCTTTCTCTAATTCCTCTTTCGTTGGCCGGTAGCCACCTCGACTTCCAAATGCTCCACCATGAAGTTTCATTGAACGGACGGTGACATTCATCACAACGCAATCTGGTGCTTTACCAGAATTTGCTGCTTTGATATGCATGAACTTTTCAGCTCCCATATCCGAACCAAATCCGGCTTCAGTAACGACAATATCTGCTGCGCCAAGAGCCAATCGGTCAGCAATGATGCTCGAGTTTCCATGTGCAATATTGGCAAAAGGTCCGCCATGAATAAAAGCAGGATTTCCTTCCAGAGTTTGCACCAAGTTCGGCAAAAATGCATTTCGTAGAAGTAAGGCCATTGCTCCAGCAGCGCCGATTTCTTCTGCCTTTACCGGATTGCCTCCAGTGGATTCTCCAATGACGATTTCTCCGATTCTTTTTCGTAGGTCTGCATAATCTTGTGCAAGAACAAGAATGGCCATAACTTCACTCGCGGCTGTAATGTCGAATCGGTCTTGTCGAGTATTTCCATTTGCAGAACCACCCAAACCGATGATAACATCACGAAGTGAACGGTCATTCATATCAATAACGCGCGGCCAAAAAATCTTAGTTGGTTCTAATTGTGCTTCATTCCCTTGTTTGATGTGGTTATCGATCAAGGCAGAGAGGAGGTTGTGTGCGGATGTGACTGCATGGAGATCTCCCGTGAAATGGAGGTTGATATCTTCCATTGGAATCACTTGAGAATGGCCACCGCCTGCAGCACCACCCTTGATGCCAAACACCGGTCCCATCGAAGGTTCACGTATTACGCATGTTGCACTTTGACCGATGGCACATAGAGCCTGAGTAAGACCAATTGTAGTAACGGTCTTTCCTTCTCCAAAGGGTGTTGGGTTGACTGAGGTGACTAATACAAGACTTCCTTGTGGTTTGGAAAAGCGCTGGCTGAGTGCCTCCCAAGTGATCTTTGCCATGCCACGACCCATCGGGACTAATTCATGCGATGAGATGCCCAATTTCCAGGCTATGGTCTCTATCGGTTCCAGTGCAGCAGCACGTGCGATGTCCAAATCACTTACCATGAGCATCCATGCGGCTCGATTTGGCTTTGAACCCCTCGGCTCACCGAGGGTGGGAAGTGACGATTTCATCACCTGTTCGTGTTTACCACGAATGGCTTTCAATCGTCCTTCATTGCGCCAAGATATTCAGGCAATTCAATTCCAGCCATCTTGGCCACATCATGAACAGGAGGTAGGCTTTGCATCAATGACGAGATGAAGTTAGATGTTGATCCACCTTCACCGTTTTTGCCACCGTTACCAGAGTCCCAGACGGTGATCTTGTCAATCTTGAGGTTTGAGATTGCTTCAGTTTGGCGAGCAACCAATCCTTCGACCTTTTCGACCATCAATAGGGTTGCAGCAGCTTTCGGATCTCCACCGGCGCTTGCAACAAGTGATTTGTAACCAGCAGCTTTTGCTTCGAGAACAGCTTGTTGTCCTTTTGCTTCTGCCATGTATCGTGCCAAAGTAGCATCTGCTTGACCTTGGGCAATACGGCGTTGTCGCTCAGCTTCAGCATCGGCAGCAATTTCGATTTGTTCCTTAGCAACCTTTTCTCGGGCAATGTCAGCAGCACGAAGACGCTCGCTTTCGAGTGAATATTGTGCTTTTTCGATTTCTTCCTGTGCTCGGCGTTGGGCAACTTCAGAACGTTGACGTGCTTCAGCTTCTCTTTCTGCAAGGATTGCATTTGAAATTGCAATGTCTGCTAGGCTCAAGTTCACGCCTTCAATTGCGAGTTTCTGTTGGTCTTGAACAGATATTTCTTCACGACTCACGGCCGCTGCGATTCCCATCTTAGATTCGGATTCTGCTTCTTGAACGGCAATCACTTCGAGCTTCTTTGCAAGTGCTTTTCCAGCAATGGCATTCGATTCTTTCTTTTGAACCTCAATTTCACGGTTGGAATCCGCAGTAGCGACTTGAATCTGTCCCATTTGAAGTGCTTTGGCTCGGTCTCCAGTTGCACCAGCAATTGCTTCTGCAGCTGCTTTAGCACCAATTGAAACGATATATTCCGCTTCATCAGTGATGTCAGTGATGTTGACGTTAATGAGGTAGAGTCCAATCTTGTGCAATTCGGAGTCAACGTTACTGGAAACTTGCTTCAAGAAGACTTCACGGTCTTGATTGATTTGTTCAATGGTAAGGGTTGCAATTGTCAATCGAAGTTGACCAAAGATAATCTCGCTTGCCATGTCCTCTTGCTGTTGTTGGGAGAGTCCAAGGAGACGTTCTGCAGCGTTCTGCATGATTGCAGGTGAAGTTGAAATACCGATGGTAAAAGTTGATGGAACGTTAATTCGAATGTTCTGTTGAGACAATGCATGTTGTAAATCGATACGGATGGTCATTGGCTTAAGATCGAGGTAAGCATAATGCTGAATCAATGGCCAGACAATTTTACCACCACCGTGGTAACATGCGGCTGCACCGCCATCTTTGACATTACCATAGACAACCAAAATCTTGTCTGAAGGTGCTAATTTGTAACGGCTTGTTGCAACATAAATAGTTCCCATTAAAACCAAAAGAAACAAAAATATTCCAATTACTGCGATTGAAGTTCCGACGCCCATGGCACATGATGTAAGGGGTCCTTTATGAGCCTTCACCCGTCACTTCTGCTTTGCTTCTTCGAGTGAACATCATTCTTCTTCAGCCATGACAGTCGATACTGAAAGTGGTTTGACAATGAGTGTTTCTCCAATCACTTTTACAACTTCAACAAATTTACCTGTTTTGAGCCACAACTTTTCGTCTTCAAGCACAGCATCACATGTACGCATTGCGTTTTGAAATTCCACTTGGACCTGACCAGTATCACCTGCTCGTATTTCCATGTAGACCTTGCCTTGAGCACCGATGGCCAATGAATGTTTGACTGTCCCATCGACTTCGAGAGATTTCATAACTTGGAATACCTTTCCGATAATCCACATGGATGACGTGCCTGAAACGATTGCTACGGCAATGGCGAGGATGTCGGAAGCGTCACTCTGCGTCGCTGCAAGTCCTGCAATTCCAAACATCATGATGAAACTCAAGATTCCTTGGATGGTAAGCATGTTAAACACGCCTTCAGCACCCATGTCAAAGTCTGTATCAAATCCAGCTGCTTCAAGTGCTCCATCTGCTACACCACCAATCAAGACGAGTACGAAATAAATGAGGAATAAAAAGGTTCCAACAATGGCCATAACCGCAAAGAGAATATCGATGCCAGAGATTGAGCCTAATCCTAAGAGGTCAAGAAATTTTGAAAGGAGGGACATAGTATCACTGGTTCTCACTAACGGGTTCTATTCTTCAACCTTCGCCTTTTGCTGTTTTAATATTGGGCGAATGTAGATGAAATAATAATGACCGAACACAACGGGCCCAGTCGAAAGTCCAAACAACAATCCAATACCCCATGAGGGTAAATCAAGTGCGATTCCAATGGCAAGAATGATCAGTAAGGTGATGAGTATCGATGCCTTTTCAAGAATAATCATAACAGAGGATGCCCCACTGTTCATCCTTTCTTTCATGATGAATACATCACGCAAGCCAGCCATTTTATCGCCTCAGAAAATGAGGTCAGACCATGCGACTTCACTCATAAGTATGATCATCACGTATAATCCTGCAACAAATACGGTTGGGTTCCGGCCTTTTTCGATTGTACCTTCAACTTGCTGGAGCCGTCCTTCACTGTCTCGAACAATTGCTGTTGCTTCCGAAGTCAAGTAATTCCCACCCTTGGTGAATTCGTTCTCGTTTTTCTTACTTTGATGTAATAAAAACACAATAAATCCAACGATGATCCCGAGGCTCGGTCCCAAAAATACGCCGATTGCTGAATTGAACTCAGTCCACATTGCTGCAGTGAAATAGAGTCCGAGTCCGGCAGTCAAGAACGAAATGATACCTTTGCCTTTACCTTCTTTTGAATAGTTCATAATTCCGCTAAGGTCGCCTCCCTTTTCAACTCTGCGCCGTTTCGCAGGCATCCGAGGCATGATGTTGAAGAACTTCGGATGCCAAGACCCTGCATGGCACAGTTACGGTATGCGATTTCCGGCCATCCAGTGGCTCATTCGCTCTCACCGATTCTGTTTGGACTCGTTGTATCAAACCTGGAAAAGTTTGGTAAAATGGTTGAATTTAAATTGAAAGACACGACCATTGAGTTGGTTGAATCTTCTGTCATCGAAGACCCCTTGGGATGGGGCTATGCAGGCCACACGCCACATTCACTTCCATGGGAGTATACAGGGGCTCCCTTTGGAAAGTTTCGAACGAAAACATTGTTCAATCGAGCGATTGAAGCTGCTTTGGAGGACGAAGATGCTGACCCGCGTCTCTCTTCGAGTTTTGAATCAGAACTTGAGACACAAAACATTCAATCTCATGCCTTTCTACTGCATGCAAAATCCCACCACCTGCCAACCCAATGTTTAGACCACGAGGTTTGGCTCAATCTGACATCACCTCTTAAGCACCAACTCTCGAGTGAAGCGGTGTCGACAATCGATCATTCGATGGAACTTCAAGCTGTCAATGCATTACGCTGGGATGGTCAAGCATGGTGGTGTGCTGGCGTCGATGGTTTTGGCGTTGTATCAGTTGCCCAATATCATGGGATTCAAGTCGAAAAAGGAGCGCTTTTAGGAATTGTAGGTGGCGGTGGTGCCGCTCGGGCAACTGTTGCTGCATGGTTAGAGGCTGGGGGCCAAGTTCGCTTATTTCCAGGAAGACGTCGTTTGGAACTTCCCCTTAATGTTGAGTCAGATGGTTCAGACCGCTCACTCGATTTCGCAATTGACTTCGATGGAGAAGGGGCGCATGACGCTCTCCTTGAATCATGCAACCTCCGGCTGAACCCTCGTTATGAGAGAATGGAGGGTGATTTTGAGACGAGAGTCGAACAGATTTCGACATTACCCTTGGACGGTCGTTGGATGTTGGTTGCCCAACATTTGGAAGCATGGCGCCGGCTATGGGCACCGCAATATGCAGAGTATCTTCCTTCAATCGATTTACTTCTCACTCAACTGATTCATGCTGAATCTGTCCTCGGAACATATGCATAACTCCCAAAGGGATTAGAGTGATTACCCGAAGGAGCAGGTGGGGCAGGATATGAATCAGAGTAAAAAATTGATTTGCCTTTGTGTATTGGTTGGGTTTCTTTTACCGAGTTTTGGTATACTCGTCTCAGCTCAACACCCTTTTGAAGACCAAAACTTCTCGACACCGCACACGGGAACTGATTACCCAGTCGGATGGGAGGACATCAACTACGGTTCTACAACAGGTCCACCTCCACAGAACCAAATCCGTCTGCTTTATCCTGCAATGACTGAGGGTGAAAGTGCTGAGATGGCTGGAAATGGCCCCTTCCCTCACCTTCAATTTTTCATGGATTCCGGCGAATCTTCTGATGGGTACATGGATTTTACTTCACGCTTAGTCAAGCGTGGATTTATCGTCGCAGTTCATGCCGAAGTCTATGATTCAACTGACTTTGACGAAATTCTTGAACAGACCGTTGATGTCCATGAACGTCTCCAAGAATTGAATAATTCGAGTTCCGACCCCATTCTTGGTTCCTTTGGCCAGTTTGACCTTTCTCATTGGGGAGTTGGTGGCCATGGAGTTGGAGCAGCTGGTGCATACGGAGTGTATCCCTATTGGGTGGATGAAGGCCGAACTGAAATGATTCAACCTCCGCGCGCTGTGTTTGGATTAGGTGTCGATTTCTCTGATTGGAATGGCCAACATTGGGACGATCTAGCCCCGCAGGGCTGGGTTCACAACCCCGCATCACCTGCAGCAGCCTTGTTTTTGACCGGTTCTGCTGACGAGGTAGCACCTACACTCGATGCAGAAGCCGTACTTACACAGGGTGACGGCCTTGGTTGGCAAATCATGCAAGTTCTTGGTGCAGACCATTATCAATATCAAGACTCTACATCTTTCCTTGAAGGGCTAAATGATGGCGATGCAACTTTGACTCAAGAAGAACAAAACACGATTGCATCCAATCATGTGAATGCGTATCTTGATCTTCTGCTTCGTGGCTCACATGAGCGTTTCCGTGATGCGTTTAATCGGCCTCTTGGCCCGCATGTCGTAAGTGATGTTGACGCGTACATTGTTGAAGACCTACTTGACAGTAATTTCTTGTTGGTCAATCATACATGGATTGCTCCAAACGCTACGTCCACCTTCGGACCACAAATCACCGTGAATTCATTTGTCAATTGGACTTTGAGAGATGGCCGAACCTTCGGCGAATTACCGAGTGGTTGGGACTTCGATATCGAATGCAGGGTGTTAGGGATGAACATGACAGCAGGTATGTTCCATGCAAATGGAGATGCTCGATGTCTCTTCCCAATGCAAGATGTAGCACCAGGCCCCCACACTGCTCAAATCAGAATTTTTGTCGAAGGTGCTGCTTCGACAGTTGAATTTGATTTCGTCCGAACAGATGCACCACTCGTACTTACATCCCCAGTTCCAGAGATTCAAGTTCAACAGAGAGGGAGCATACACGTCGATGCATCTCTTTTCGGATACGACCCCGATGGACAAGATGTGTTCATTCATGCAGCCGAACTCACCGGTGGTTCTGTGTCTGATTTTTCGTTCACTGTTGACCAAGATAAGCGTGGCGTGACAGTCAACCATCTCACCACTGAAGAAATTATCAATGGTGCAGATCTCAAACTCACTCTACGAGCAGGCGGAACAGGTGTGATCGATGAAGCAGATACGACCTCGATGATTCGAGTTATTCCAGTCGATGACCCTGCGGTGAAAATTGCTGATGTTCCTATGCAAACTCTGATTGAAGATGGTACATCCCTTCTTCTCAATCTTTCCGACTATGTAGAAGACCCCGAAGGTGAGGTGTTGTTTGCAACCGTCAGTGGTGAAACCGATGGAATCTATGGCCCGATTTCTTTCACCTTTGCCAACGGTCAAATGACCATAACTCCAATCCCAAATGGTAACGGTGCGACAATTGCCCATCTCCTGGTTGGTGATGGCACCACTCTACCTGTCGAATTAGATGTACCGTTGTATGTCGAACCCGTAAACGACGCTATTATCGTCAATGAATCTGCCTGGTCTCTTTCGATACCAGAAGATGGAAGTTTGTATCTCAACCTTTCCGAACTGGCATGGGATTTGGATGATGACAACCTCTTTTGGACCATTGAAAGCAGTTCGCAATCGGTGAGCGTCGTTCGGTCTTTTTCACAATTCATCATCACACCAATCCTCGATTATTCCGGTTTTGATGCTTTGACTTCAATCAACATCACCGATGGTACTATGACGGTCACACGGGCGTTGAACATTACCATTACTCCATCCCCAGATGCTCCAATCCTGACACTTCGAGAATTGAACCTCATCGATTCCACTGCCGGAAGTTTACAGTGGTGGGTTTACGATGCTGATGGGGTGATATCGACGAACACTGAGGTCCAAGTGAATGGCACTGTCATCGAGAATCTGTCGCATTCGTGTGTCTTTGACCCGTTGGATTTGACCAACCGTTGCCTCTCTATGTTGCCGCTTCCAGCGTCTCACAACGGAACTATTGAAGTTCGTGTATCGGTGTTTGATGAAGATATCGGGGCTGCGACAGTTGCCTATATCTCGATCAATATGACGCCATCTCAACCCGAGCCAACATCGCCAACAACGGAATCTGATGGTATGGAATCTCTCAGTGCGAACATTCTTGCTACGCTAAGCTTGGTGATTCTCATCATTTTAATCAGCATCGTAGTGGTTCTTCGAAAAGGAACGAAAACCTCTTCCGAATTACCCGTTGTTGAAATCGAAGAAGAAGTCGAATCTACCAACTCATCGAGTAACGGTGGTTTATTGGCCCGTGCAACACAAAAGAACTGATTCAAAGCGGAATATTTCCATGCTTTTTGGGTGGACTCCATTGCCTTTTGGATTCAAGAATCTTAAGAGCCCGACACAGGCGAAGGCGACTCTCACTTGGTTCGATTACATCGTCCAGCCAACCGTTACGAGCGGCCACATAAGGGTCTCCGAATTTGGCTTTATACTCGGCAATCAATCGTTGTCGAGTTTCTTCCTTTTTGTCGTCTGGCGCTTTAGCAATTTCAGACCGGTGAATGACATTCACCGCTCCTTCAGCACCCATGACTGCTAATTCTGCGGTCGGCCAAGCGATGTTGTAGTCACTTTGCAAGTGCTTGCAGGACATGGCCAAATACGCACCACCGTAGGCCTTTCGTGTCACAAGAGTAAGTTTTGGTACCGTCGCTTCAGCATATGCAAACAAAAGTTTGGCGCCATGGCGAATAATTCCACCCCATTCTTGAACCACACCGGGTAAAAACCCGGGCACATCCTCCAAGGTGACCAAGGGGATGTTGAATGAATCGCAGGTGCGGATGAAACGTGCAGCCTTGATTGATGCGTCAATGTCGAGGCATCCTGCCAGTACTTTTGGTTGATTTCCAACCACGCCAATTGTTTTCCCTTCCAAGCGTGCAAAACCGATGATGATGTTATCGGCATATGCTTCAAACAGTTCAACAAAAATACCATCGTCGACAATTTCTTCAACCACTTTGACCATGTCATAGGGTTTGTTTGGATTGTCAGGTACCAGGGTTTGTAGCTCTGGATTTAATCGCTCAGGGGAGTCTCCAGTTTCCTCTCGAGGTGGGTCGGCCATATTGTGGTCGGGTAAAAATGAGAGAATTTCAATGGCCAAAGTGCAAGCATCTTCTTCATCATCAGCAATCATGCAAGCAATTCCAGAGCGTGATGCGTGGAGGGCTGCACCTCCAAGACCAGCAGCATCGATTTCACCTTCGAGAACTTCAGGCGTTTCCAGCGGAGAAGAGAGGAACAATTGGCCATGTTCTTCTCCGAGGATCGTAAAGTCGGCTAAGCTTGCAGCAAGTGCAGATACTCCGACAACTGGTCCAAGAACCAAACTGATAATCGGTACTCGACCACTGCATTGGACCAAACGATCCAACAACTCGCCTGTCCCAGCCAAGGCCGAGATTCCGTCATGGGCTCGTTGGCCACCGCCATCCCACATACCGATAACTGGAGCCTTTACACGTTCTGCCATTTCGACAACTTTAGCAATTTTCTTGGCATGCATTTCACCCATACTTCCGCCATGCACGCTGAAATCTTGTGCGAAACAGTAGATGCGTCGGCCATTTACAGTACCATGGCCTGCAACAACTCCGTCACCTAATGTGTGATGGAGAAACATGCCATTATCGGTAGTGCGATGGGTTACAAAGGAGTCGATTTCAATGAAAGAGTTTTCATCGAGAAGTAGGCCGATTCGGTCTCGAGCAGTGCCTCTACCACTGGTGCGAATTGCTTCTTGGCGTTTCAATCCGCCGCCAAGGCGAGCTTGTTCTCGCTTGTACTGGAGTTCCTCGAGGCGTTCACTCGAATTCCCTGCCATACCTTCTCCACCTCCTCTCAGTTTTTTATTGAAGCGCTCATGAACGTAGCAAATTGTTCCCTTCTCCACAAAGGTTTGCAGCAACAGCCTCTTGAATTTTCATCCTGTTTGAAAGTGCCCAGTGAACTTTGACCACAACCGTATCCGGTGCAGCAACCATGCCATGTCCGAGAATCCCCATTTCCATTTGTTTTCGACCCTTTGAGTAGACATTCATGTCCACAGGTCCATGGATACATTGGTTTGTTACAACAATTTGAATTTCTCTATTGACGCATCGAGTAAGAGCCCGCCATAATTTGGTATTTTCGGGTGCATCCTTGCCAGGGTCTTCGATAGGTAAGTGCCCAAGACCAGTACCTTGGATGATGATTGCTTGAACACCGGTTAACACAATCGCTTCGATTTCCTCCGAATGAAGCCAAGGTCCAGCAACAAATTGCGCGATTCGAACACTCGTCTCATACATCGTTGGTTGTTGACAAATCGGCCGGGAGTTCTTTTCAGCAAGAGTGGTTTTGTATCTCTCCTCTAAGGCGTGAGAACATGCTCCATTGTCGATGGTAATCATTGCCAGTGCTTCACAATTGACTGGCTTGAATGCATCCCTTCGTGATGAATGTAACTTGCGAACACCGACACCTGGATAGACTGCACAGACTCCATCATTGTTGGATGCATGCATGACCACAACGACTGCATCTCCAGCATCTCCGCAAGGTGCTGGGCCATGAGCAGCCCAATGCACAGCGGAAAGCAAATTTTCACTTGCATCAGAAGATCCTCTGTCCGATGAACGTTGTGAGCCAACAAAAGCAATTCGGCCCGGAGGTGTTTCGCCTTTTCCAGCCCAAGCAAAACTCAATGCTGCTGATGAGATGTGTAATGTGTCTGTTCCATGCGTGACGACAACGCCATCGCATCCATCTTCAAAGGCTTGCTTTGATGCCTGAATAATGGAATTCCAATGTTGCGGTCGGATGTCATCACTGAACATATTGCCGAGTTTGACCGCTTCAATATTTGCAAGTGAGGTGAGTTCTGGTAAACTCGCAATCAGTTCTTCAGGCTCAAAACGTGCTACGACTGCCCCAGTTGCATAATCTACCTTTGAAGCAATTGTGCCACCAGTATGTAGGATTCGAACACGAGGTAGCGAACCATCTGTGCTGGCAGCTACGGGTGCAGAGGCAGTAGGTGGGGTGGAAGTACCGAGGATTTCGACCGATTGAACATCTTCAAGCGGGTAACTTGCGTTATATCCATTTACGAGTTTTACAGTCAAATGATTCTTTGCTGCAGGGTGAAGAGCAACCCCTTCAACAGTCGTTGGCCCATTGTGGCTGTTCACCTCAACTTTCACACGTTGACCTACGGCGGGAGCATCAACCATGTATTCTCCACATGCCGGGAGCACATCAACAGTTCGTATCGTCAAATGTGGAAAAAGAATACTCTCCCTCCACGGAAATAGAATGGTGCCGGGAGCGGGGCTTGAACCCGCGACCTTCGGATGTCTCAGACACCGTAAGGGGTTTGCACGTCATACGATTGCCCGTTAAGGCTGCCCTATGAGTCCGACGCGCCACCAACTACGCCACCCCGGCTTATCTCTCGCCTGTCGCGTTACCCATTTCAACCATACGGCTGGAAAGTGATGTAACTTCACCGTAGCCTTCATGCACTCTACGCCTTAGGAAGGCAATATGGTCGACCTCAACACCGCTATGTCTGCAGCCTCTGTAGATCGCCAAAAGCGAGTGGCGGATGAGGGTAAAGAACGAATGAAGCGGCGCAGTGGGCGCAACCTTGGAATCGAGGCTTTCGACCCTGTCAAACACGTAGCCAAAGAAAAGGCAGAGACCGCTTCAATGTGGCTTGTCATCTGCTTTTCGATTATCGTCTCTTTATTGATGCGCTATGTCCTGATGCCAAGGACAACCGTTGAAAAGTCAGACATCCTTTATCTTGCTCCATTAGCAGCCATCTTCCTTATTCCACAGGTTCATCGGCTGGTTTTGCCTGAAGCATTTAATGAATTATATACGAAAGGAACATGGTTCAAAGCCGGTTTCCTTCATACCTTCACCTTCTTGGCAATGGCTTTCTTGCTGGTGAATCCACCGTTGGGAGACATTGTTGCGCCTCAATTAGCTGATAAATGGGTTTTAGTTCAAAATGAAGGCGATGAATTCAACTTCTCAAAAGGTGCTGGCGCATCAGGCACACTCACTTGGGAAGTTCAACCAGATGGTAAATTGACTGGAGATATTTGGCTCTTGTTCGGATTGGCAGACAACGTGAATGTCGAAGGAGCAAATGTCTCGGTAGAATTGACAAATAATGCTGGAGAATCACAATTAGAAAGTGATTCGTATTTTTGGAAGAATAATTCAGAAGCGATCATCAACAATACCGGGCGGATATCGAATACTCAATCCTCTTCAATTCTCATGCCACACGGCGATTTGGACCAAGAGTTCGCAATACTTCTTGGGACCGACCTCGCAGTTGGAAAGCACACCATTACGGTGACCATCGTTGAACAAGGTGCTCCTTGGGAGAATAGCCGTGTGTATGAATGGGCTTTGAATGTCGTCGAACTCCTTCCTGAAGTTCCTGCTTCATGAAAGTAAGTCGCTGTGTGCTAACAGAATATTGTTGAGTAGACTGCTAATACGGTGAACATCACGTTGTTCTTGTGTTTGCTTTTGCAACTGTCTTTCCCGCAAGACATGAATCAAAGGTGCAGCAGCAGTCCAGCACATCAAGTCGAGGCATCGGTTCACTAAGGTCGTCATATTCTTTCCGAGGTCGTCAGCAAGGAGTTCTTTTCTAACGCCCTGCAAGTGAAAGTGAAAGTGAATCTATGTTCGCAAATGAATCACAAGACGAGCGGTAAGTGCATCCAACTGGATTTGCTCACCACCGCCTTCAACTAAGCGGTAATCAACCTCAGCCATCCATTCGGTCATGTCTAATTTCGCCTCTTCGGTGAGGAAATCAGCAGTGTACAACTCGCGATGCAATTGATTGACAAAGTCAGTTCCAGCCAGTCCATACTTATCCAACAATTCTCTCAGCCGGCGTCGTGCTGCATGGAAACCATCATCCCGGCAAGCCATGAGGAATTGATGCAGTGCTTCAGGTGGTGCAGTCGCCGAAGTTTCGTAAATCATTTCACGTGTGACGTTCATGTCCAGTGCTGCAGCCACTTGAAGTCCTGTGAGTGCGCGACGAAGGTCACCTTGCGAAATACGCGTCAAAGCTTCTCCAGCATCCTCTGCTAATTCGACGCCTTCTGCTTTTGCAACATGATGGATTTGGGCATTGACATCTGTGTCGGCAAGTGGCCGGAATCGAAACACAGCGCAACGTGATTGGATCGGTTCGATTATTTTGGAAGAATAATTGCACGACAAAATGAATCTGCATGTTTCAGCATATTGCTCCATAATCCGACGCAGTGCGCCTTGGGCATCGTTGGTCAATGCGTCCGCTTCATCGAGGAAAATAATCTTGAACGCAGCACCACCATAGGGGGCTGTACGGGCAAATTGCTTGACTTTGGTACGAATACTTTCCAGTTTACGCTCGTCCGACGCATTCATTTCCAGTAAATTCCGGCGGTATTCGGCTCCAAATACGTCCTTTGTCAAAGCCATTGCAGCAGTTGTTTTCCCAGTCCCAGGGGGCCCAGCAAACAACAAATGGGGGAATTCCTTCTTTTCTGAATAGATGATCAAACGTTGTACAACGGCTGTCTGGCCACGTATTTGAGTGACGGACTGAGGACGGTGTCGTTCTACCCAAAGTTCGCTCATGCTTTGGATGTCGTTGCCGAGCCTCCTTGAACATTCTCCTTTTAATCGAAGAAAAAACAGATGAAAATACGTTCTTCACGAGTTATTTTTTATCTTCTTAGATTGAATCCATAGCCACGGAGGGGAAAAGACAGTATATGGCGCAGGGCTTGAACGCATTGAGCCCCATGCTACGCGAGACAGCCCCCCGTCGGACCACGTTGACCATTTTCCTCGTTTTGATGTTCTTATTTGCAGATTTACTGTTGCCACAAGCAATCGATTATGAAGCAGAACTTCCAGAGCAGCACAGCGTTTCACTTGTCACTTCAACACTCTCGGTTTCCGCAGATACCTCAATCGATTCGTTCAACCCCACTGTGAATTTTAATCAAAGTTCGACTGGACTCCTTGGAGTATCTGACGCTGGGTTTGAGAGCCGACTTTTGTTTGAATTTCCAATGAACTTTTCTTCTGCCGATACAGTTCATTCAGCTACGATGAACATTGTCTGTGATGAGAACTCTGTTGCATCCTCCGATATTTCCATCTATACTGCAGCACCTTCTGCATGGAACACCAGTACTGCTACTTGGTTTCAGGCAGATGTTGGTACTCCGTGGAGTGCACTCGGCGCTGACGGATCCAGTGATCGAAGTGCATGGGAACCTCCATTCCGTTCTACTACCAACGGAACTTTTTCACTCAATGTAACGGGGATTGCTCAGGATGCTGCCTCAACGAATCAATCTTCAGTAAGCATTCTTGTTTCTGCGCTTGGTTCTCAATACGAATGCTCTTTTTCGGATTCAATGAACATCATTAATCGACCTGAACTGATTCTTGTTAGCTCGGCTTCGGCTGCTGGTAACGGTGGTTCAGTTACCTCTAATTTCGCAGTTGATGGTATGCCATTAATGAGTGGTGATTTGATTTTGACTGCTGACACGACCCCTACACTTACCTACACATCCTTGGTTGGGGCTCATGTGGAATACCAACTCTCCCTCGATGATGAATTTAAAACGGCCACTGATCTTGAATGGCATTATTCTACACTTTGGGATTCCTTCACCAATACGATAAACAGTGGTTCATATTCGATTCCAGCCACTGAACAATTTTCAAATGGAACTCAAGTGTATTTCAGAATCCGTAGTATCGATTCTACAGATACCTTGAGTGATTGGTCTGCGACCAAAAACTTCCTTCTCCCTGCTCATTCAGTAACCGACAACGGCGATGGTACGGCAAGTATCGAAGTTGACGCTGACGACTTAGGTTTAATCGGCCCTTTTATTGAAGACTCTTATTCCAACCAACTGAGCAAGAATACAAAATATGGTTCCATGGACCTCATGGAAACCAGTGTTACTTCGAATAAAGAATCACTGATTCATATGCGGTTCAACCTTGGCTTACTTGGTCTTCCTTCGAATGCTACCATTATCGATGCTCAAGTGAATCTAACCCGAGATGTATCCTCGAACAATGCCCTACTCTCTATGCACGAAATGACGCCAAATCAATGGGTTGAGAGTGAAGTTACTTGGAATCGCGGTTCAAATGCTAACCCTTGGTCAAATGGAGGGCGCGTGTATTCGTCAACTGCTTCTGACACAGGGATCAACGGTTCACAAACCAGTTCTTCATTCAGTTTTGAATTCACCAATGTTCTACAAACTTGGGTAGAAGGTGGTTCAACAGACAGTGCAGATTTCTTGATTACTGCACGAGGACAAAACGAAGCATACTCTACAACTGGAACCAAAAGCACCGTATTCTTTACATCGAACGCTCTCGATGATGCCAAGAAACCCGTAGTTTCGATCACCTATGCGTGGGGTCCTTCTTCTCCTTTGACAGACGTCAGTTTGATTGCGCCTCTTCCTGGTGTTGCCGTTTGGAATCAGACAGGTCATAATTTCACGGCGAATTTGACGCCCTCTCTCTCATGGGCACCAACCACCTTTTCCTATGATATGGTCCTTCAACTCGCAACCGATGAACAATTCCGAAACCTCGTTTTGGTCTCTAACACAGGAGTAGACAACGACTTCACTCCAACTGATGGGATTCTCAACATGACTGGAAACCTTGCTTTAACCGCTGGTAACATGTACTTTTGGAGAATGGCATATCAAGACTCAGATGGACGATTTGGCCCATGGACGACATCGAGTTTCCTTGTAAGTTCACTCGAAAGCACATGGTTGGGCGCAGACCGCTATGAATTCCGGATGAAGCATGGAAATGGAACAAATGACGGCCTTTACCCTGAATGCCTTGATACCTATGTCGACAGTGGTACGCCTTCACAGAATTACAATGATGAATCTAAACTTCTTATTGCCTACAACACCTATCCGATTGAAGCCTTAGGCCTTTTGAGTTGTAATTTACGCTCGAACCTCTTGCCAGTTGGTTACGCCGTTGAATCGGCTAATCTCTCGATGATGATTGGAAGTTCTCCTTCCAATTCCCCGAAAGTAGCGGTTTGGGAAAGCCGTCAACATAATTGGACTGATGACGGTGCAACATGGAGCACATATGATGGTTCAAACAACTGGGGAATGTCTGGCGCCAAGGGCTGGGAGCGTTCTTCTTTACTTGATTCAGCACATTTGGACTCCTCGTATGTGAACGGCGATCGTATCGATTGGGACGTCACCTTAGGCGTTCAAAACGCAATGCGAGAAAACCGCAGTGTAGATTTCTTGATTGGAATTCTCGGGGCTGGAACCGGCCAAAGTCGTGAAGTTCAACTGTATACTGGTTCATCCCCAGATGCACAACAACCTGAATTGAGTTTCGTCTATGTGCCGGGTTCAAACGTCGTACCTACCGACCCAGCACCTCTTACTCCTTTGAATGGAGTTTGGTCGATGGGAACTGGCGTTGACCAAACGCCAGACAAGCGTCCATCAATCACTTGGTCATTCGGAAGCAATCTTGCTGTCGGAGGCTGGGCTGTTCAACTTGACACAACTTCAACCTTTGATTCAACTTCACTTCAAACCAAGACCTCATGGAACGATGGTGGATTCGACCTCACAAATTTATCATATACGCCCGCTTCCGACTTGGATGATGGTGCTACATGGTATTGGAGAGTTCGCGCCATCTCCTCCACGAATCAAATTGGGAATTGGTCAAATTCTTTTAGCTTCACGGTTCCAGATCTGACCACTTGGCAAACATGCCCAGATGGCTCCTGTGCTTCTGTAGAACTACATCACAGAGAAGCAATGCCAAGCTTGAACCTTCCGAACTTTCTCGATACCTATGTGATTGAATCGGGAAGTGGCTCGTCAAATACATACAACACTTCATCACAATTGAAAGTCGGTGCTGTTGCGTATGATCGACAAGCCATCTCTCTGATTCGAATACCTCTCGACTCAATCCCACAACCGACAAATGCTCGTATCACCTCTGCTCAAATCAATCTCTATTCCGAGTTTTCATCAACGTCAGGAGAACCTATTGCCGTTCGACCAGTCTATCAAAATTGGACTACAAGTGCAAATGCCACAACATATGATGGAACGAATAACTGGTCACAACAAGGCGGTCGAGACCTTGGTGTCGACCTTGGTCCGTATGTGGATTTGCAAGATTCAGTCAGTGCTGACTGGATGACTTGGGATGTGAGTGAAGCGGTCCAAGCAGCATTGGATACAGGTGCTTCGACCCTCTCCTTGGCACTGTATGCTTCCAATGAGATAACGGCATATTCAAACGGTCCAAATGTTGTAACCTTTACTTCAACTGAAGGGCTTTCTTCTCAACATCCTTGGCTTAATTTGACGTGGTCCAACGGTACCAACCCAGTCCCTACTACCACCGGTGTCAATATTGGCCCAGCAAACAATTCACTCAGTTGGGACCTGAACTCACATGCTTTGCTACCAAATGATACGCCTGAATTTAGTTGGTCTCACAGTTCTCCAAATTCGGTCGATGCTTGGCGCATCCATATTTTTGAAAGTGCCACCGACGATATGGCTGGTCGAATCACGTATGATTCTCGTGTCGATGCGACTCTGTTTGATTTGCTCAACCTCAGTTTTACACCTTCAGTTTCGTTAACTCAGGCACAAACAATTCGTTGGACTGTTCAACCCATACAATCCGGAATGATTGGTCCACAAAGTGTCTCTACTCTCTTCCACATCCCTAATACGGACTCGGGAGAAATTGATTCAACGCATGCTTGGGTTTCACTTCAAGAAGGCTCAATTGTTGAGTCACAATCCTATCCTCTAATCACTCAAGACACAGCTTTGGATGGCGGTGACATCTATGGGAATAATGGTGCATCAGGGTATCTAGCGGTTGGGCAAAGTCCAACCAACAGTATCTTGCGCTCCACATCTCTCATTGAAATTGATTTCTCAACACTCCCTCTTCCTTCATCGTATGAAATTAACAATGCTACACTTGAACTGACAGTACTTTCTGGTTCTGACCAGATATTCGTTACCATTTCGGAAATGATTACCGGTTGGGATGAGGCTTCAAGTTGGGCCCATCCTGGAAGCAACTTAACCTCGTGGGTTGGAACTGGCGCTTACCACTCCGCAGATTCACAGATACCTGAAACCAATGGATTTTGGATTAACGGCACCAGCGTGTTTGAAATCAATATCACTTCCATGCTCCAACACGCTCTCGAGCGAGGGCAAGAGAGTTTGAATATTCTCGTCCAACCTGAAGAGATCGATGGCACAGTTGATGGTACCTATTACATTGCAAGCAGTGAATATTCGAGCATTTCCGACCGGCCAAAAATGACAATGACCTATGAATTAACGACACCATGGTCACCTTTGAGCCCAACAAACCTTGGTCCTCTTGATGGTTCTACTCTTTGGAACCTCTCCGCTCCAGCTCCAAGTGGTGCTGATACATACAGCGCCAACTGGTCAAGTTCATCTTCGAACCAAACTCAATGGGTAATTTGTGGTTCAAGTGAAGCACGTATGGTTGCCGACTTGGAATGTGTGGATACTGGCGAAATTGTTGCAGGGAACGTCACCAATACCACTTGGGACGCCCTCAGCCTCACTGCGACTCGCTCAGATTCATCGAAGGGCGATGAATGGCAATACTGGCGAGTACGTGGCGATCAAGATGGCCGAATCGGGCACTGGTCGAATGTCAATAAATTCCGCATCCCTGAAGATCAAGGTTTTACAGACGGTTTAGGCAACTATACTATGGAAGTAAGCCGTGGATCCATTTTCTCGCAAACTGGACTACTCCCTCAGGTTCCAGATGCTGAAATCTCCTCTTCAGCCGCTGGTAACCTTGGTTCATCAACTCAACTGAATCTTGGAACTTCTGCATCCGGAACAGGTGAAAGTCAGATTTATCTTGAGTTCGATTTGAGTTCGATGCCTTGGCCATCAGCAATGACGCCAACCTCGATGCTCCTCGGATTGTATCGTACTGGAGTTACAGGTACAACTTCGACCACCATTTCCGCTCATGCCTGTTCATCATTCACAGAATCTTCTGTAACTTGGAATTCGAACGTGGCTTGCGCAACAAGTGAAATCACTCGTTCGACACTTACCCTGACACCATCCATGGGTTGGGTTGAATGGGATCTCACCAGTCTTGCCCAAGCGAACGTTGCCAATGGTAATTTCACAATGACCATTTTGTTGAAGTCAGTGGGTACACCATCAACCAACCATGCATTCTCTTCCTCGGAAGAAAGCAATGAAACATTCCGTCCACGATTGGTACTGAATTATGTCGATAACGTCAATGGTATTCAACCTCCAACTCAACCTATTTTGATTTCCCCTCAGGACGGGCAAGTGCTTTACAACCTCACAGGCCCGACTCTACAACCTGATGACAAGCCAGTTCTTTCATGGTCACCTGTGACCGGTGCTACTGGATATGTCGTTACGATTGCAAATGAAACTGGAGTCTACAAATTCAACTCTTTGGAAGGAAACGAAATTATTGGCACAACATTCCGATTTACCAATTCACTGACGACAGGTGAAGTGATTACATGGTGGGTACAAGGTATCAACCAATCGATTCCAGGTCCTTCGTCATCACGTTGGAGTTTTGCGATCGGTGACCCACATCACACGGATAACAACGATTTGACCTATACCTATACCTTCCAAACTGGGAACGAAGTGATTCAATTTGGACACACCAATATGCGTGAAACTCACCTTAGTGAAGCTTCTCCTTCAACAAATTACGGAGACGCAGCCCTTGCAGAGTTAGGGACCTATTCCGGGGCTAATTCGGGAATGAAGTCTCGATTGACTTTCGCCTTAGATAACAGCCAAGTTCCTCTACCAGCCTATGCAAATATCCATTCAGCAAGTCTTGGGCTCTACCTTGAGTCTTGGGTTGCCACGGGTGGGGCGAATGAAATGACCTTCAGCGTCCACCGAATTCTCAATGGACAGTGGGCTCAATCCTCATCGACTTGGAATGCATCTTCCACTGCTTCTACAGGCGCATGGGGCGCACCTGGTATGCAAGCAGGTGTCGATTATGATGCAACACCAATTTCGACTTTTGTTGAATCCGACATGAGTGATCAGCGATGGGTTTGGTTTGACATCGGAGTAAATGGAATGTTAATTGATAACAACAATGCTTGGATTATTCTTGCGACTCCAAACCGAGGCACATTACTTGCAAACTTCTTATCCAGCGAAAATGGCCTTGCCGACAATCGCCCTCAAATTCTGTTGAACCACAGCAATGTCACTTCGATTAGTTTGACTCCAACAGCTCCATCGACGAATGCAGATACTTCTGTGACGTTCTCCTATGCTGCATTTGACCATTTGTCGATGGCCATTAGCGCGCCAGTCATCTGGAGTGCCAGCAATGGAAGTATTTCTCAGGCTGGCGTCTTTACACCCTATACATCTGGTCAACAGACGGTCTCGGCATGCTTTGGTATCATTTGTAAGAGTGAAATTGTCACAGTGACTCCAGGTGCACCAGTGTCGTTGGTTGTCCTACCTGAATCAGTAACCATCTCTGCTGATGACACTTTACAAATTACTGCTTATGTTATCGATCAAAATGGCAACACTGTTCCTGGCCAATCGATCCTCTATCTTCCGAGTAATGGTAGTATGAGTGCTACGACTGAAGGTCTGTTTATTCCTTATGCCAGTGGAGTTCAGAGCGTTCAAGTTTCATGGGTCGACCTGACAAGTACCACGCAAACGGCCGTTGTTTCAATTACGGTCGAAACAGGTATTCCTTCCTACTTCGTATTGGACGGTTGCCAAGGAACAGTTCCAGCAGGAATTTGGTGTCTAATTACGCATACATTGTATGACCAGTTCGATAATGAAATCACTGATGTATCTGAAGCAGGTGATCTCACTTGGACGACAACAAATGGAAATTACAGTGAAGTTACAAATGAGTACTTCCCTGACCATGTTGGTGTGTGGCATCTCAACCTCACTTCGACATCAGGTGCTGAAGTTTCTTTGGTGCTTACTGTCGGGCATGGAGAAATGGAGAGTCTTGAACTCGATGCATCTACCGTTTCGATTACTGCCGATGAGCATGTTTGGATTAACACGACTCGTATCGATATCCGTGGAAACCGATTACCAGTTCTTCTCCCAAGTGAAAATTGGATCCAGATTCAAGATGGACAATTGATGGTTGGAGCGCCGGCAATTTGGACTCCAACCTCTCGAGGTGCCAAGATTATCGAAGCCAATTATGAAACAATTTCTTCACAAATCACCATCACGGTTCAAGAAGGCGCGATTGTTTCTTTGATTCTTATTGTTGACAATAACGTGTCAACATGGGAATCGTTTGACATTACTGCAGATTCAATCCTTGACGTTAAAGTAAAGGCATACGATCAGAAAGATAACCGGTGGACTGTATCTGCGAACTGGTCAATCATTCATTCAGAATGGCTTGGACAATCCGCATTAGAACAACTCTTAGGTGATGAAACAACCTTTGTTCCATACTTTGCCTCAACCGAACCATATTTGATTTCTGCAACCTACAATGATGGTTTCATTGTTCATGAAGTCGCAATTAACGTCACTGTATCTCATGGTGATTTGAATTCAGTTCTTGTGACTGCCGTTGGTTCAGAAGGTACGTCAAACACTGCCTTTGATATTACAGCAGATGAATACATCGACTTTTCATCAGAACTTTCGGATTTAGATACCAATCCGATTGATTCGGATATTCTGGTATGGTATTTGACAAACCTTGATTCCGGTGAAATTGAAATTATCACGGATTCGCTTCAGACGAACAACATGCGATGGGAAGCCATCCAGGTTGGTAACTGGAGTATCTCCGCTTCAGCCATCAGTGATGCTGGCTACAACATCACTGACAGTGTGACGATGGTTGTTCACCATGGTGAAGCGATTATCATCTCGGCAGTCCTTGATACAGAAGCACAAACCGCTGGCGGTGAAATTATGATGTCTGTCACCGGAGAAGATGCTGATGGGAATACATTCCCACAACTTGTTGAATGGTCCGAAAATGGTGTTCGCGTTGAGAATATTACTGCAGGTCAAGATGAAGGTTCGTATGTCTATACTGCAACTCTTGCAGGACCTCACACCTTGGATTTCACAGTAGGAACTGTTAGCAGTTGGTCGAATATCTCAGTCGCACCTTTGAATGTCGTTCATTCACTCACCGTGGAGTTATCTTCCGAATCCATTGACCAGTTAGGCAATTTCACAGTAACCGTCAAAGCATTCGATATCTATCTGAACCCGATCCCAATACCATCGAGTGCAAATGTCGATGTAACGGGACGTGGCGAAGTATTGAATCAAGGACAAGGAGTTTGGAATGTCATCACCCTTGATGATGGCCAACAGACCATTTCAATCACCGCCGGGAAAGTTTCTGAAGAACGAACGGTAGAGGTCGTTGGAAATGTAGGTGGTTTCTTCAAGGCAGGAGGGGCACTCTACTACGTTGGTGCAGTTCTTATCGCTATTGTGGGTCTTGTAATTCTCGGATTACTTGTATCAACTCTACGTGGTGGAGATGAAGATTATGATGACGATGATGAATATTCATATGACTCTGAAGACGATACGCCTTCTGGCCCAGCTCCTGGACCAACCGGTCCAGCGCCTGGCGTAAAGCCAATCCCGAAAATTGAGCCTGTGGTTGAAGATACATCATGGCAAGTTGAACACCGTGTTGATGACGATGGTACTGAATGGGCTCAAAATGAAGAAGGCATCTGGTATTACCGCTCAGAAGGCGATGGCGAATGGGACGAATGGACGGAATAATCCGCCATATCTTTGATAGATGTTGAAGGTCAAGGTGATATTATGGGAACCTTTAGTGAACATAAGACAAGCGTGTTATGCATGCTGTGTATCCTTCTGTTTACATTTCATGGAATCAACCCCATAGTCTCCTCATCTTCGCTTAGCGATGATGAACGTGTAGCTCATGCTGGAACTCCAGTTCGAGTTGAAGTCATTGCTGAGACCTCAACACTTTCAGCAGATGAAGTCGCGATGTTTACGGCTGAATTGTATGATTCTGTGAACAATCTTGCAACAGGAGATATCGCTTGGAGTTGTTCAAACGGTTCAATCTCTTCCGATGGGATGTTTTATCCTTGGAGTTCAGGCTTTATCACCATTGAAGCGTCGCACAATGGCTTAGTTGGTTCACTGAATGTCACTGTGACTGCAGGTGTTGGGCAATCTCTTGAGATCACCAGTTTGAATGCCCATGCATTGGTCCCGATGACTCTTTCTGCAAATCTTCTTGATGCTCGCGGTAATGCTCAATCATCACAGGATGCAGTATGGACAGTTGATGGTGACTATGCTGGTGTTGGAACTCCTTCATGGACGCCTCAAGACATCGGCTCGTACACCATTCGTGCCCGCCTCCACCAAATGGAGCATGCTTCAAGCATGGTGGTGACTGCAGGGACTCCAGCCGAATTTATTTTAGAAGAAGGATTACAAGTTCGAAGTGGGCATTCTCTCACCATTATGCCTCAACTCTTGGACATTAATGGCTTTGAAATGGACCTGGCTGAAGCCGGTTTCCAAACATGGTCTGTTGAAAATGGAAGTATTAGTCCTTCAGGCCGGTTCACAGCATCTCATCCAGGATATTGGAACTTGAGTGTAGCTGCAGGTAATGTCACTGGCTCAGGAAAAATACGGGTCGTGCCTGCTGATGCAGCCCTTTCTCAAGTCGTAGTTGTCTCGAGTGACCAAACATACATCGCAGGAACTTCGTATGAACTTGCTGCAATGCGAACAGATTCACAAGGATATACGGGAACCATTACCCCGCCGCTCGAAAACTTCAGCGTGACCAGTGGAGGTTTATCTTCAATGAATGAAGGAGTCTATTGGACACCGGGTTCAATGGGTATGCACCAACTTCGAGTTGTTGACGACGGTGTGATTTCTACGCTCATGGTCGAAGTCATTCATGGTAATGCAATTGATACCACCGTTCAACTTTCGTCTGCCACCTTGATTGCTGGAGAACAAAGCACAGTTACGTTCACTGCAATCGATGTGGTCGGTAATACATGGATGGTAGACGGTTCCTTATCGATGGTGAACGGGAACAGTACGCAATTCATTGAATACGAAGGTTATGCAACAATCAATCCACAACAAAAGTTGACATGGAGGATTGAAGGCTCTTGGTTTGATTTATCGACGGATACTCGATTTGAATCAATATTCCAAATGCAGTCACAGCCTGGACGATTAGCCTTTATCCAATTAAACGGTGAAGGTGTACTTTTACCTTCAGATACTGCCTTATCGCTTGATCCGTTGTTTTTCGACGCTTACTCGAATCCTCTTGCTGAAATTGGATTAAATTGGACTGTGGATGGCTCAGATGCAACTGTTGACATTCTTCTTTCCGACCTTAAATGGATTCCCACGGAGGTTGGTGGTCACGAAATCAGGGCCAATGCAGCCGGGATTTTTGCTACGATTCGATTGACAGTTATCGAAGGAAATGCTCGAAATTTAATCACCAATGTAGAAGATGGTTTGACTGTTCAAGCCGGAGTTGCCAGTGAATTGTTTATTCAAACCATCGATGCACATGGAAACCTTGCTCCTTCAACCAATGTCACGTCGACATTAGAGAGCAAATACGGCACCTTGCAAGCCTCTTCCTCTGGAAATGGTTATTGGGATTTGATTGGTCAGACCTCAGGAACATATACACTTGAACTCGTTCAAGATGGAGCAATACACAGCATCCCTCTCATCGTTGAGCCTGGTGACGCAGTAAGGCTTGAATCATCGATTGAAGACCAAAGTATCGCACAAGGAGATACCGTTCTTTTGAGAGTCCAAGGTATTGATATTTTTGATAACATTGTGACGGTAGATGCCAAAAACACAACTGTAACATGTACTTCCGGTTCGGCAGAATATGTGACTTCGGGTACTTGGGAATTAGATGTTTCTTCTGCCGGGAATGATCGTTCATGCAACGTTCTCTGGAATGGTCTCATCTCCCAAAATTACTTCGATGTCGAAGCGGTTCTTCTTGGGGGTGCCGTTGGTTCGACCAACACGGCTATGGGTCTTGGTATCTTTTTATTGACTCTTATTCTTGTCACCTTAGTTGTCTTGGTTCGTCGAGCGAATCAACAAGAAGACGAATGGGTTGAAGATGCCTTTGATGAGGACGAGTACGAAGAAGAATCTGATGATGAAGAAGATACGAGAGAACTTACATCCGAAGAAGAGAATGAGGCAGAATCTTCAGATTCCGACGGGGTTCTGACAGATGAATTACGTGCTTCACTTGCTCTCCAAGCAGCGGATGTCGGAGTCATGCAAGCAGCCCCAGGGACCGAACAAGGGTCAAGTGGCTGGTATGTGGACATAAGCAGCGAAGTTCAATATTGGAACGTCGGTGCTGATGGTTCTTGGACACGAGGCGATTAAGGTGCCCAATCCAAATCCAGTGTCTCCAATAGATTCAGATGACTTGAAGCAAACATTATGGCTTCTTCCAATTATCGCATGCTGGCAAGGCCACGCACTTCTTTCACTCTTCACAAGTGAACTTGTATCACCATTTGTGAACTTGAGTATCGTGTTGAACTCGCTCTTGAGCTAATCACTCTTCCTCGATAACACCGTTTTCAAAGGTCGTGATGAACTCATCAATATCGACATAGCCATCTCCATTGAGATCTGCCTTGTGGAAAATCAATCTTGCTTCATCATTATTGAACTCGAAGTCCAAGGCCTTCAAGGCATGTTGGAATTCACGTAGTGTAAGGTGATTCTTTCCACCGTAATCTGCTGCGTGGAAGACTGAAATCCGTCGATCGTGTTCGACTTTACTCGGGTTGGTAAATTGCTTTCGGAATGTTTCAAAAGGAGTTTCACGTGGATGTGCATGGTTTCGCCCATATCCAAAATAAGTGATGAGACCAATAAGAATTGCAGCACCTGCGCCAATAAATGCCTTTTCACCCATCAACAGGATAAGTACGATTCCTGCAACAATTCCCCAGATCTGTATGAATGGATAGAACGGACCTTTGTAGGTCGGTTCATACCATTCAAGGTTCGTTTTGAGTTGACGCAACACGATTACACATGAGTTGATGACAATGAAGACCATGATTTGGAATCCTGAAGCAAGTTTAGCAACATCATAGACTGGTAAAAAGAGAATTGCAAAGGCCATCATGGCTCCTGTGATGATAATTGCCCAATGCGGAGTTTCCCATTTTGGATTCAAGTCTTCAAGGAATTGGGGCAACAAATTGTCACGAGACATTGCGAAGAGATATCGGGAGGATGCTAAGATTCCTGCGAGGGCCATTGATGCCATTGTGAATATTGCAAGAACTGCGGCGAAGAGCCCGACAGTTTGTCCGCCAACGTGTGTGGCAAAAATGTAGATTGGGTCTTGAGCAGTGCCGTCTCCATGAATCCACCATTGGTCCGGTAAGGCAGCCATCAAGACATAGGCAACACCTGCATACAGTAACGTTGCAAAAAGGAGCGACAAATACATTCCATTGGGGAGGTTTTTACCAGGATTTTTGATCTCTCCAGCAATTGCTGCAACTTTTGTAACTCCGGCGTATGCAACAAATACCAATGCCGCAGTTTCTGCTAAAAGTAATGAATCCGCTTCCATGGCCGCTTTTCCAGGCCGTGATAAATCAGTGGAATCCATGAACAAAGCAGCAATCGAAAGTAAGACGAGGAACACAACGGCTGAAGCAACGATTGGCGTTTGGATGGATTTAATTTTCTTCACGCCAAGAATATTGATTACGACGACCAGAATCAAAACTGAGAGTGATACATTTATTGTATTGAATTCAAGATCGAAAAAGGAAGTAAAAGCATACATGTATGCCGATAGCCCAATCAACGCAAATGCTGCCTTGAGTAAAAATGAAGCCCATAATCCGAGACCAGTGATGGTTCCAATCAAAGGTCCATAGGTTCGCTCAACATAGACATATGTGCCTCCAGAGACTGGTAATGCTGAGGCCATTTCCGATTTCGAAATCGCCCCAGGAAGTACGACTGTTGCTGCAAGAACATAGGCTAACCACATTCCATCGCCCATTAACTCTGCAGCCATTGATGGCAAAACAAAGAGTCCAGAGCCAAGCATAGCGGAGAGTGAAATGATGATGACTCCGGATAATCCAAGAGTTCGCTCAATCCCTTTTCCAACATTCCCTATGGCACCTTTGAGGTCACCTTTGAGTAGTTTTTCAGCAATGTCTCTTGGCATCTTCAATCCCCGAAATCCGACATAGAATGCCTATTGAGTTGAGTCGAAACGACTAAAGCATATATTTTATTGCATTAAATACCGTTGCAAAGTGTCGGAAACAGGTAACTACTCTTTCTTCGAGGCTTTTGCAATGACCTTCATTTCAACAGCAATCGGTGTAGGGAGGGCTCGAATCGCGAGAGTCGTACGTGTGGGTCCGACTTGTCCAAGTGTTTCAGCCCAGACTTCGTTGTAGCCCTGGAAGTCCCGGTCCATATCAACTAAGAATGAAGTGACATCGAGAACGTCGTCAATGGAACCTCCCGCTTCTTCAAGAATACGGGTGATGTTGTTGATGACTGCATGGGTTTGAGCTTTGATGTCATACTCCAACGCGTTTCCATTTCCATCGTGAATCGGCCCACCAGGTATGGCATTGGTTCCAGGTTGGCGCGGGCCTACGCCGGAGAGATAGAGTAAATCTCCAACGCGCCTTGCATGCGGATAAGCTCCAACAGGTTTTGGAGCGGCCTCACTGTTGACCGAATCTTTGCCTTCAGTTGGATCCCAAAGTGCGGGACCATTGCTCTGAGTCTCTTTTTGCGGTAATTCAGCATTCAAAGAGTCAGTCTCTTCAAGATCGGTTTGGTCGCCATCCAATACATTCCTCTCGCCTGCAAAGTATTCAACATCATCTTCATCATATTCAATGTCGCCAGTGCCTGATGGAGTCGGGTCAAGGTGAACGACTGCCCCTCCAGCACCGTGTATGGCTTCGTAAGCAAGAACTTCTCCCGTGAGGTCATTCCGGTTTGTATTCATTCCAGAAAGCCACCACATCGGTTTGAATGCTACCACTTTGTTGACACGAATCTGTTGATGTATCGTTCGAGATAATTGACCAACATCTTCGAGACGTCCTTGACCCAATAATTCGAGAATCTTGCGGTTCCATTCATCATCTTTGAGTGAATGAATCCGGTCATCCTTCGGTTCAATTGGTTTGGTAAACATTCGGTTCGAAAGTGACATTGCTGTGACTGCGATGGCTTTTCTTCCGGTTGCTTTGACAACATCCATACATGCTTTTGCTAATACAGTCGTTTCAGAACGATTGGCATAGACATTTGAAGAAACGATGACTGCAGGGATGGCATTGTCTGGATTCAAGAGTTTCATGGCTACAACAGAGCCAACGTCGATGGGGAATCCATGGTAGGCAACCGTTCTACTTTTGAGGCCGCGCTTTTCATTCGCTTCATTCCAGGCATGAGCGAATTTTTCATCGATGTTAAATGAATATGGAATGGAACCCAAATCATGGAAATCATGGTCGACCATGACCCATTCAGGATTTGGGTCTGCAATGATTTGATGTCCAATGATACTTGGCCAAGTCGTCGAATAGATGATGAGAAGATCAGCACCGCTGTCCTTGATACGTTGTGCTGCCAGATCATAGGCATCGCGTAATCGACCCCATCCTTCGTTTTGTTCCGGGGCCAACACCGTATGCGGGTGAACTGGGACGATGAACGAACCGATTAATTCTCCATCACTCATTATTCCGCCTCCTTATGGTCTCGGACTGGCCATTCGACAATGGCATTACCTGTTCCGATGATGGTTCCGTAGCCATGAAGAATTCCTGGATACGTCGGGATGTCAAGAGTAGAAAGGAGCCATGAAAGACCTCCACCATCACTTTCTGCAATGGCTTGTTCAGTGAATTCTGGCATTTCATCAAGAATTCGTTGGGCTTGACCGGTACGGAAATATTCAATCATTCTCATGTCCCACAAGTGCATTGCATGACTGGTAATATGCTCCTTACTCATGTCTTCAGGCAGTGCTGATTCTGTCGTAAAATGACGATGTGAGAGCGAGTTACTGGCAATAACAACCACTTTCTTTCCACTTGCAAGAATTGCTTCACGGGTCACTCGTCCTAATTCGATCATCATTTCTTGCATTACTTCCACAGAGTAGTAATCACGAGAACGGTTGCTTGAAACAACAACCAAGGGTTTGTCCCATGCCGGATTAAACATATGGCCGGTGGTAATGGTCCCATAATCAACACGGAAATCAGGATTTGTCATCATTTTAACCGCCAAGCCTGCATCCGCAGCTCGGTCGTGAATTTGTTGAGCAAGTTCGACATCAATATCGAGATCGTAGTGGTAGCGGAACAGGTTCGGGAACACCGGGTCTACAGAGAGATTTTTGAAATTTGGAAGCCCAAGGAAATGGGTTCCAACGTATGTTTGCCAGTGCGGTGAGAGAAGAACAATTGCATCATAGTCGACTCCAGCAAGTGATTCACGCAGTCGCTCATAGCCCCAACGTAACTGTTCCCAGCCACCTTCTGCAGTTGGCTCATTTTGCGGAGGATTCTCTGCATAGACCAAGTGAGGTGGGTGAGGGGCCAAACAACCTGCGACAATTTCACCCTTCGACATGGATGAACCCAAGCATTGGGGGATTATATCGGCATCGGAGAATCTCTCCTCACAACGCTTCTCGCCCGAACCCTCAAACAAGTCCACAACTTAGCATGTGTATGGACGAGGAAAAGACCAGTCTTGAAGTTCCAATCAATGCGCCATTCCTCTCTCGTGCATTCGATCTTGAAACGGGGTTAAAACACATCTTAGCCCCCGCATTTTTTGGAGCCATTGTAGGAGGGATTTGGCAATGGAAGGTCATGCCAAACATCGGTGAGATCAACTTGCCAAACCCCATACACGGTGCTTTTTTTGTCAGTATTCTTTTGTCTCCCTTGTTGTATAGGGTTCTTCTCAACAATAAAGCATCTCGATGGTACGAATACACGCTTGGTCTTTCAGCGCTCGGACTGCTTTTCTCAATGATTTGGCTATCTGGCTGGGGTGGAATGTTTTGTGGCGGTTACGGTGCTTTACTGGTCTGGGTTTGGATCAGTACTGATTGGGGTCGATACGAGTTTCCACCGTTCCGATATGGCTTGTGGCATGCCTTTGGAATAAATTTAGGTGCCCTCGCAGGCAGTATCATTGTCCACGCACAAATGCTTTGATTACGAAGTATAACTTTCTTCATCGTTCGGGAACTCTCCCGAGCGTACATCTTCGCAGTAGTGTTTGATAGCGCCGTCAATTTCTTCAGCCAGATTGAGATAGCGTCGGAGGAAACGTGGAGAGAAATCCATGGTGATGCCGAGCAAATCATGCAACACCAAGACTTGGCCGTCACAGTCCGGTCCTGCTCCAATTCCAATGGTTGGAATGGTAATGGCTTGACTTACTTTCAATGCCAATTCACGTGGTATTTTCTCAAGGACAATACCAAAGCAGCCAGCCTTTTCAAGAAGTTTTGCATCCTCAATCAACTTTTCCGCCTCATCATGTTCCTTTGCTCGAACCGTATAGGTACCGAATTTGTAAATCGATTGAGGTGTGAGTCCTAAGTGGCCCATGACGGGGATTCCAGCAGTGAGAATACGTTCAACGGATTGAAGAATTTCTGCACCGCCCTCAAGTTTTACAGCATGACCTTCTGATTCCTTCATAATCCGAATCGCTGATTCCAATGCAATTGCAGAATTTCCTTGATAGGTTCCAAATGGCATATCGACCACAATCAATGCTCTGTCAACAGCGCGTTGCACACATTGGGCATGGTAAATCATGTGCTCAAGGGTAATTGGGACTGTTGTAACTTGACCTGCCATTACATTTGAAGCAGAATCGCCAACCAAAATCACATCGACACCAGCTTGGTCAACAAGTTTAGCCAAGGAGTAATCATACGCCGTCAACATGGTGATTTTTTCACCTGAGCGCTTCATTTCTTGAAGCGTATGTGTGGTGACTTTCTTCGCCTCGCTGTGAACCGACATGGTTGTGCGACGGTCATGTTTGTTTTGAAACCCTCGCCGGTTACAAATCACTCTTCTTCTTGAATCATTGAGACATGATGAACGAGTTCTTCAACAGCTTCTTCAATCGTATCACAAGCAAGTATTTCCTGCTTGGCTTCTAATTCATTGAGCACCAATGCTGCGACCGCATACACTGAATTTGGATTCTCATCAACCGAATTATCCACTCGTTCCTTGATCCATTGTTCAAGGACATCTTCTTCAATTCGAAGTACGACTCCGATGCGAGTGAGCACGTGCCTCAAGATATCCTTGAGTATCTCTTGCTGTTCCTTGCTCGTTGGTTCATTTTGAGAATTGAATTCGACTTCAGCACTGATATAGAGTTTTGAGTGGTCTTTGTCTTCAGGGATTAACTCGAGAAGAGTTTGAAGGTCAGGGAACAGACCATCCTCTTCAACATGATTTTCAAACAGAGGGTCGCTCATCGGGGGCAAGGCAGGGGCTACGACATTACGAACTGTGAATCTTCGACGGCCAATAATCTGAATAAAGTGGTTACTTCCCTTTGTTTCATGATATAATATTTCAACTTCACATCCGTGTTGGCGTGGTCCATCCCATGAGTTGAGAGGTTCAAAGGGGTCATTCATGACCAACCCGAAATTCTTCTCATCCAGCAAGCAATCATCCAGCATCTGGCGATATCGTGGTTCAAAGATACGTAATTCTTGAATCTCTCCAGGCAACAATACCATGGGTAATACAAACAAAGGCAATGCTTCCATGTTCAAGAATCACCCCTTCTCCTTTTGAAGATATGTTTGTTAAATCGTGTCAGGGTTTTTGATACATACATTGGTCATCTCGGAAAAGAAATCCAATGACCACTGTCCACCTTCTCGACCTACGCCGGAATTCTTGACACCACCGAAGGGTGTGCGCAAATCACGATGAAGCCATGTATTGACCCAGACAATCCCCGTGTCCATTTGTGCTGAAAACTCTCGTCCCCGAACTAAATCAGTCGTCCAAACTGAACCGGCAAGGCCGTATTCTGACGAGTTCACCATTTCAAGCGCCTCAGTTTCAGTTGTGAATGTATGCAAAGTCACCATCGGTCCAAAAATTTCCTCAGTCGCACAGCGTGAGGTGTGAGGTAGACCACCAACGACAGTTGGACGCAAAAAAGCGCCAACGCCTTGCGGTCCATTGAACCCAGTCATTTCTCGAGTCCCACCGGTCAAAACAGTGCCACCTTCTTCAATTGCCAACTCAATGTATGATTCGACTTTCAGTAGATGTTCGGGCGAAATAACTGAGCCCATGGTTGTGCGTTCATCCATTGGGTCACCGATGTGGAGTGCGTTGACCTTCTCGACAAAGAGTTGTGTAAATCGTTCTGCAATACTTGCGTCAATGAAGATGCGAGAGCCGCAGAGACATACTTGCCCTGAATTGGTGAATGCAGCACGCACAGCACCATCAACTGCGTTGTCAAGGTCTGCATCTTTCAAGATGATCGTAGCATTTTTACCACCTAATTCAAGTGATAATTTCTTGAACATTGGAGCAGCAGTTCGAGCAACAATTCTCCCAGTCTCAGTTCCACCAGTAAAGGAAATCCCCTTGATTTTAGGATGCTCAAGAATCGCTTGACCAACTTCTGGTCCTAAACCGTGAACGAGATTAAAAACACCGTTTGGTAGTTTGAGTTCGAGTAAAGTTTCAGCCAAGAGATTGGCTGTAAGTGGTGTAATTTCACTCGGTTTGGCGATGATCGTGTTGCCCATAAGAAGTGCAGGGGCTACTTTCCAAGTCAACAGGTAGAGTGGAAGGTTCCATGGCGTGATAAGGCCAACAGTTCCAATCGGTGAGCGATGAACATAATTCATTGCATCTTCCATTTCGAATGTCATCTCCGTCTGTTGCCTACCAAATGAGGCAAAAAACCGGAAATTGCTTACTGAACGTGCAGCATCAACTCGTCGAGCCAACGAAATTGGTTTACCGGTATCCATCGATTCGATACGAGCAATATCTTCAGTTTTTTCTTCAAGTGCATCTGCGATTCGGTCTAACCATTGTGCTCGTTGTTCCAAAGTCAAAGCAGACCAAGCTGATTGTGCGGATTCTGCAGCAGATACCGCTAGTTCAACATCAGAAGATTTCGAACGAGGAATTGTGGCAATACGTTGAGCAGTTGCAGGATTATAGTCGTCTATGGATTCGCCATCCAGCGCATCAGCAAATGAACCGCCGATGAAATTCTGGATGTCAAACATGTTCAGACCTCTACATCATACAACCAACGGTCTTGGTCAGGGTCCCATTCATCCCATGTCGGTAATGTTTCAAGTTGTGGTAAGTAGTGTTCAGGAACAATACCAGGAACAATAAATGCTTTTTGGCGATGCAATGGATAGGGGTTACGCAAATCAATACCTAAGACTCCGAGAACAGCACGGGCAACATACCACATCGCTTGTGAATTCCATCCGTGAGCAATTTTGACAACAATTCCCAAGCCTTTGGGGTAATCTGGATGTTCAATCGCAAGTCCGAGGAGTCCATCCGCTCCTTCCTTTGCAATGACCTTGCCACCGCCAGCCTTGAGAACGGTCGAATCAAGTCGATTGAAACCGCCAACCAAGTCAGGATTCCGAACCATTGCTTCCCAAATCCAATCTTTATCTTTATCACGAACTAAGCCAGCATAAATTTGTGCGAGCTCTGAAACAGTATTGGAGACAGTAGGGAGTCCACATCCATCCTTTGCAATACGCAAGGGTTTCCAATCCTTGCCAAGGTAGGTCCGTAATTCGACCATGTAGGCATCGAAGACTTCGTGGGTCGGCAATGTGTATCCTGCTCGATTCCATCCCTTCTTGCGGCACCCATGTAGAATGGCTGCATGTTCTCCAGAGCATGTATGAAACCACCGGCGAGGCCTGCGAACTTGACGTCCAAATTGAATCAGTGGCACATCCAAAGGTGTGAGCATGAGCGGCCATTCTTCTTCTAAAAGGAGCGACTGTGCAGCAGCAACGTGCTCTGTATCACCATTATGGGATGCAACGGCAATCGCCTTTTGTTCCCAAGAAGTATGCTCCAGTTCTTCAGTAAATGCCTTGAGCATAAATGGTTTCATCATTGAGCGACCATAACACAACACATTTCCTCCAAAGGAATGAATCACTTCATCACCATGTGACCAAGCGATTGCACCGTGAATGGTAGTTTCTGAAACACCGTTTCGACGGTAATCAACCAAGGGCTCCCACGCAACTTCACGCCCTGTTGGGATTCCTTCGACCTTTTCACCCAGTGGTGAATCTGGAAACAGTGAACTTCCGGGCTTTCCTGGTTCAACTGCTGATGGAGTGTCGTGTTCAATCGCCATAATCTCACCTCGTTTCAAGCAGTTGTTCTACTCGAGGCACAACGTGTTCCATGTATGTCGTCATGTCTCTACAGACTCGATCCGAGTCGTGATTGAAGAAATCAAACCAAGCCATAATGCGGTCTTCTGGATGGAAACGCTCAAGGATTTGTTGGGCGACTTCCTCGACGTTTCCGATCAAGGCGTTTTGGGCTGCATTTTCCACTTTTGAAGGGTCTATGGTTCCCTCCAAAGCATTCCAATAAGCGCCGAGTGCTTCTTTTGCTTCTTTCTTTGCAGCTGTACTTTGCTGTTCAGGTGACAATCCTTCCTCTGCATTGAGGAATACGAACGAGGTTCGTGGCATATCACTTCGTTTCCATGTACCACCAGCGGAATGGAATGCTTCACCCATACGTTCGTGTGTAGCATCAATAAGTTCTGGTTTTGTAATGGACAAATTAAACACTTTAACAGGCAAGATTGTATTGAGGAATACCTGTGCTTTCGGGTCATGGGTTCCGGCAACCATGACAAGCAAGTCTCGCCGGAAGTTTTGTGGAATGATTTTCAAATCTTCGAAGACATAGCGTTTAGGGATTTCAATTTCATTTGGGACTGAATCTAAGTTTTCAAACTCAACAGCAGCATTTTGGACTTTTTCCCAATCTTCATCACTTCGGAAATTATCACGGCGTAGAACGGTTGGATAGGTCATCTGAGAATTGACGACATCTCCTCGTAAGAGTCGCAAAAAGATGTCACCTGCTTCCATAAATATCTGGCCGCGAAGTGCTGGCCAAGCAGCCTCTTCAATCGAATTACGTGGGATGATGCCGTATGGTCGAGCCATGAATTCAAAGCGCCCTGCTGAAAATCCAACGTGAAGTTTACGAGTTTCATTTGGGTTGAGTCCATGCAATTGAAGCGTATTAGCGATTCGTTCTGCTTGTGCAATCGGGCCACCAGATGCTAATATGGAGACCACTGCACTGCCGATTTCGATGGATTGTGTTCTCCGGAAAGATTCCATCGCTAATTGTGGGAAATCTGTGCAAAGTCCGACTTCACCCTGCCAGTGCGGAACCACTGGATTTGAATTAGATTTTTGAATTTCAGTCGACAAATGGGCCTGTGCAATCCACCCTACACCAAATCCGAGCTTGTCTGCACACTCGAGTTGTTGGAAGTAATTCGCAAACATCTCTGGCTCGCTTGGAATCAAACCCGTCGCATCAGGAGTTTGACTGATTGAGAAGAATATGTCATGCTCCATGGGTGGCACCAATCCTCCCAGTCGAAACCACATCATAACGAGTGTGGCGAATTCAGATGGTCACTTCTTGGATTTTTGACGCGTATTTGTCGTGTTATAATCAGCAAGGTCTTCGATTCTTTGTCGAACGGCGATTGGCGTAGGCAGGCCCACATGGAGGAAGGAATGGAGGCAATCTGAAAGTTGTAACATCGCCGTTTCATAATCTTCATTGATTTCCGCAATATCTGCAAGGCCCCACCGTGCAACCAATTGCCCAGAGAGGTCTTCAAGTTCGACAGAAAGATTGAGTGATTGTTCATACAGATCTTTTGCAGCAGCAAAGTTTCCGATCGTTGCTTGGGAATGGGCTAAATCCGCCATTGCCTCAATCTGTGCTTCTTCATCTTTCATTTGCATGGCGAGTTCAATACGTCGCGTACCGTGAACCAATGCATTATCATGATCGTTCAATTTTTTTGAACAGGTTTCAAGAACAGCAAGACCATATGAAATTCCTGCCAAATCGTTTATGCTTTCACGAAGGCGAAGTGAACGTGCAGCAAATGTTTGTGCTTCTTCATATTCCTCTTTGCTCAAATGCATTAAAGCGACGTGATGTGAAACCGCTGCAGCCAACGCAGTGCCTCCTTCAAATAATTCTGCCCGAGCACCTAATTCTGCAAAAAGATCAACGCTACTTTCAGCGTTTTTGAATCCTTCAAAATCGGCCCAGCCTCGTTCAAGGTCATCTGTGGCATTGACTTGTGCGTGATGGAGTAAGCGGTCAGCAAGTTCAGTGTCTTCCAACTCCAAAGCCAGGGGCATCAATCGTAGAGCAAGTGCAGTATTGATGTCATCCATCGCCCCACCGGCAGTGAGCATGTCGAGAATTCGACGAGCTTGTTCAGCATTCACTTCTCCGTCCATATCTGTGCGCTGTCCGTTCGCGTCAAGAACCTATGTGTTTACTTTCCTCAGAGTTAAAATTTGATAACCCGAACAGTATACCACACGTTATGGGTGACTACAATGGATATCTGCAAGGCTTGAGTCTTGCTGCGATTCTAATCCTTGCACCCATTGCATTACAATCTCTTCTGACCGACGATGCCGAAGTCGTCTATGTCTTGGTACCTGGTGATGACGAAACTACAACGGTGTACATCGAAAATAATACAACAACAGATGACGCTCGTGCTACGGAATTAAACCGTTCCGAAGTGGCTCGCATTGCCACCTTCAACATCAAAGTATTCGGAGAAACCAAAATGGGTAAGCCCGCAGTAGTCGATGTGCTTGTTGACACTGTTTTGCAGTATGACCTGGTTGCCGTTCAAGAAATAAAAGATATGGACCAGACCGTGCCTTATGATTTCCTTGATGCGCTTAACAACAAATCGTTTTCCACATGGGACATGGTGCTTAGCCCTCGCAGTGGCTTGCAAGACGATGACCAATCATCTCAGGAACAGTATGCCTTTTACTACAATACTTCGGTTTTCCGCTCAATGGGGAATGGAACCTTGCATAATGACAGCATTGATGATTCATTTCAACGAGAACCGTTCATTGCCCAATTTGAATTACTTAACTCAAATGGAACAAGTACTGGATTTGATTTGAGTCTCGTAACAATTCATACCAAGCCTGGAGCAGCGTTGAGTGAAATTAACGCACTGCCTCAAGTCGTCGACACCTACCTTGAAAACAATCCAAATGAATCCGAAATCGTGATCCTTGGTGATTTCAATGCAGCCTGTTCATATGTCTCATCGAATGAATTATCGAATTCGCCATTGGCTCATTCAAATTATACCTGGGTGATTGAAAACAACGTTGATACTACTGTTTCGGACAGTTATTGTGCTTATGACCGAATCGTTACTAACGGTGACCTTGATGGTCGATTGGTCGGGACATGGGGCGTTGATACTTCCTTTTCCGACAGCGATGTTTCTGACCACTACCCAGTGTGGTTCGACATCAAAAAGTAATCAAATACCTCGCAATCGACCACCGTCGACTGCAAGACTTACGCCTC